>Ga0214543_1000971_pt1 | contig 53234 bp, 32 predicted proteins | sample CNSS2metaG_FD_160094 | JGI IMG/M metagenome (GOLD analysis project Ga0214543, IMG submission 160094) | Root nodule microbial communities from cowpea collected in UCLA plant growth center, Los Angeles, California, USA - CNSS2 | ecosystem: Host-associated > Plants > Roots > Nodule | place: USA... | reverse complement strand
AAATATGTATAAAATATATATATATATATATATATATATATATATATATATATATATATATATATATAAACCCCAAGAATAACATACATTAACAAAGACTAAGCAACATAAACTAGTTTAAATGGGTTAGAGCACGTGCTCTATTAATTAATTTAAATTAACTCTTTGTCAGTCAAAAATAATATAAACTAACTTAAAGAGACCAAGTATAAGGTAATAATCACCATGTTTTCTGTAGAGGAGAAAATGAGAACAAAGTGTGAAAAAATAAGAAGAAAAAGAAATACAGTTATTCAAAACTATGATCGGTTACATAAATTAGTGTGAAGAAGTTTTTTATTATTATAGTTGGAGATCCCATTCAAGGCCAAAGATAAAGATAAAATGATTTTAAAATATGTAAATGAGTGTAAATTTTACGATTAATCTTTTAAAGTTGAGTTAAACACGAACTTCACCTCTTAATAGTTATTTTTCAAATTTAATGTTTTTAAACTTAGTGTGTAAATTATTTTTTACTTATAAAATTTATTTAATAATCTCTTCCTGTTTATTTCTCATAAAAGTACTCGTAAGTTTGTTGCATCTTTAATCCTCTACAAATATAGCCTACTGTTGGTATTGAATGTAATGAACAGCAGTAGTTGTTTTACTTGTAGCGATACGTTTTATCTATTTTTTAAATATAGTGAGAAAAGAAAAACAAATTAACCGGAGCAAAAATTTTAAAAATACCAAAGTTCTATTTCTAACTTACAAAAATAATATGTAACGAGGTTATTTTAGGCGACGTCGTTTTAGCTCTTAAGATGTTGTTTTGAATTAGTTTAGCAAAAGAAGTTGATGATGACGCCAAAAGCTGGCGACCCATGTCGGAGAAGACCGCACGTAGCAACAGCTGCATATGATGCTGACAACATACATTTTTATTTGGTATGTAATAATAAGAATAATAAATTATATTATTAATGTTAATCACTCATTCTACCACTACCACCCTAGTACCTATCACTCAAATTCTGTTTGTTCTTTGGAAAAATCATAGATGTGGACTTTAATTTTAAGTCTAAGAAATAAAAAGAAAGGTAGGGATTAGAAAAAGTAGGAATAAAAAATAAAAGTAAAACATAAAATATTATCCGATCCAAATGTGTGCAAAGGTACAATGGTTGTTCCTCCTGCCTACAACCCTACACCCACCCTTCACCCACAACATTCATAAACAACACCCACTCCACTCCGTCGGGCCCCGCCCTCACTTATCCCTCCTATGTGGGAACCAGAAAAAACCAATCTTCTTCATCCCCGCTACCCACACGCGCCGCCCACGCGCCACCTTGCATCCACCGGAACGCGTGAACTCAGTTTCAGCTCTTATCATGCATTTGTTGAAGCGCGTCGCATGATTTTGGTCTGTCTCCCACTTTGTTATTTCGATTACTTTTTAGGTGTATTTATTATATATGTACTTGTATTCTTTTTCTCTTCTTCACTAAATTAGTTATTATAGTCTTTTATTTTTGTCTGATTATTTATTTATTTTTATTTTAATTTGACACTTAACTCATTTCGTTTAAAGAAGTGTTTGTGAAATTATCATACTACACAAAATAACTCAACTTTTTGTATGAATGAGCTCTAATTACACTTCCATTATCATTTTTTAAAGTAGGAGAAAGAAAATCTACAAAAATAAAGGAATTTCTCTGTCCACATTTCATAATACCCGTTTTACCCTTAATTATTTTAAAAATTAATTATTTTATAAATAATTTACTTTTAATCATTTTTCTATAAATCTCTTTTGTCTTAAATCATTATTTAAATTTTTTTACATATATTTTTTTTTAATTTTATATTTAACAACTAATGTAACAATTATATATTTGTTATTGATCTTAAATTTCTTAAAAATTAAAAAATACGAATACACATGCGCGACAACGCCTGTATGTTCATTAGTGTAAATAAAAAAAAATGTGTTTTTCTTTCATTTTGTAACAAAATAACCAAGTTTCTCGTGTTTGTTTTCAAAGTTGATGGAGATCTCATCTACTAAAAATAAAGTAAATTTTTTAGTATATAAGTGTATACAAAATTTACCTTATAAATTTGTTTCTGTGAAATTTACATAAATTTAAAGTTTATTACCAAGAGTTATTAATTCTATTAGTATCTAATCCATTTTTGAAATGTATATATTTTGGCATGAGGTGGCATTTTTTTGTCTTTCTATTCTCATTATGAAAAAAGAAAAAGAAATAAATGAAGTGTGAAAAGTGACAAATGTTGTTTAGTAACAATGAAACAAACAATAGATATAACAAAATTGTGGATCACGTGCCATTCAATGTACACTCTCTTATGCAAAGTGAAGAAACATATAATTAATAATGTATTAATTTGTTCTCCTTATACCAAGGTAAACCTCCTTCTTGAATTTGTTAATATCATCCTCAACTCATGAAAAGGAAATGAGAAAAAAAAAAGTGGATGGAAATGTGAAAAAGTGACTATGCTTCTGTTGTTTAGAAACAAGGAATTAAAGAGAAAAGATATAAAAAAAGATAGGATCCCACCCAATTGATTTTTCACTCTCATGTATGCGAAATATCAACATAAAAATGTTTTCAATCATTGACCTTCAAAACAAACATGATTCTAAATTTTGTCACTGTAATCATCTTTTCATAGTGAAAAAAACAAGAAAAGATAAACATGCAAAAAAGAAGTTAGTTATGTTGTTTAGTAGCAATGACATAAATATGATGGATGTTAAAAAAACAAGTTTGTTGTTGTCTTCCTCTTCTTATGGCAAAAAGAGAGAAAATAAAATGAAAAAAAAAAAGTGATTGAAGCCTATGTTGTTGAATAGTAGTGATACAAAGAAGAAAGATAAAAAAAAAAAAAATTAGTGGAGCCCACACACTTGAATTTCCACTCTCATATGTAAGGAATCGGTAGAAATGTTTTAATTATTAATCTTATAACATAATACACCCACTCTTTGAGATCGTTGTTGTCTTCCACTTTTTATGGTGAACAAACGAAGAGAGGGAATGAAAATGTGAAAAGACTGATGCTTAATGTTATTAGTACCAATGAAAAAATATATATAAAAAATAGTGGATCCCATATAGTTGAATTTCGACTTCATAAGCGAAGAAACACAGAGAAATGTTATGCTAATAACGTTGTACCGAAACAAACCCATTCCTCGATTTAGTCTTATCTTCCTCTTCGTAAGACAAAATAAAAAGGAAGATTTTAACATCATTGAAGTTTATGTCGCATTTGGTAGTCTAACCGATTAACTTACAACCAATTTAAGAGAATTCTTAAAATTTATAATTATTCAATCGTGTGTTTTTTTAAAGTGTATTTATCATGAACTGGTTGTTCGATATACACGTTCAGCTCATTCTTTTTTCTTCTAAATGTTAGTGTGCTACATTGGATAAGGTATCATTGCTATTAATGATTTACTTTCTTTATTTCTTTTAAATTAAAAGTATTATTTTATTTATTTGTCTTAATCCAAAAACTAATATTTTTCATCTATATCTTTCTCATTTATCAAACACAATGTTGATAACGAGTACTTTAAATGCGCAGGCTAAGGAATTATATTTTTCATTAATTACTTAAACTAACTTTTGAATCTGGAAAAAATTAATGGTTAACCTTTTACCTTTTATATCTGGTTTTACGAGCAGCTTGTTATCCATATTAGGAAAATGAAACAAAAAATATACGTAGAGTCCATAGAAAAAGATCCAAACAGAAAAACAAAAGTCGAATACAAACTTGACATAAGGTTCCAGTGTGGTTGTTCTCTATCATAAAGATTTGCATTAAAAACAGATATATTGTAGAAGTAAAATTTATCCGTTTTGTCATTTGTCCTGGCCTCACGGTGCCCAGGAGAAGAGAGAGTACTACTGTCACCCCAAGTGAAAACTTTTCCGCGGTTAATCTTTTGCACACATTCATGTGCAAGCGGTGAAAAGCAAAAACGGAACAAATTACGGAGTGACCGGAACAGCCGGTGGAAGGTGAAGATCTTGAGACAAATAGAGAGCGAGTGAGAGAGAGAGAGAGAGATTTTTGTATATTATGCTCTAATTGTCGTGTCCTCCGAAAACAGAGAACCGCAAAAGTATATGAAGGAATACACCTTTGGACAAAGAAAGCACGACGAGAGCAGAGAACAAAGAGAGAGAAACACTGCGAGAAGAGTACTGAGAGACCCCCTTTTAAATTTTCCCATCACTTGTCATTCATAGTAGTCACAAGTTTAAGATTTTCGCCAATTTCGCCAAATGGAATTCGAAGATCAAGAGGACCAAGAGGAGGAGCAGTGTATGGGTGCCGCAGCTTACGACCCCGCACGGATGAAGGTTCCGGTCGGTCCGGAGGCAGTCATGGCGGCGCAGCCGGTGAGAAGCAGCACCAACGGAGGCGCAGGGAGGGCGCGCTACAGGGAGTGTCTGAAGAACCACGCCGTCGGCATCGGCGGCCACGCGCTCGACGGCTGCGGCGAGTTCCTGGCGGCAGGGACGGAGGGTTCCCTCGACGCGCTGAAATGTGCAGCCTGCAGCTGCCACCGCAACTTTCACCGCAAGGAGAGCGATGGGGCCGGGGCCTCCGTCGGCGGTGGCGACCCCTACTTGGTTTCGCACCACCACCTGCACCATCCTCCGCCGCCTCAGTTCGCGGCCTACTACAGGACCCCGACTGGGTACCTTCAGGTGGGGGGGCAGGCGCGCGTGGCTGGGACGCTGGCGCTGCCGTCGACGTCCGGCGGCGGTGGGACGCAGAGCACTCGGGAGGACCAGGAGGACGTTTCGAACCCGAGTGCAGGAGGAACGGGGTCCAAGAAACGGTTCAGAACAAAGTTCACGCAGGAGCAAAAGGACAAAATGCTTGAACTTGCTGAAAAATTAGGGTGGAGGATTCAGAAACACGACGAGGGTGTGGTCCAAGCCTTCTGCAACGAAACTGGGGTGAAGCGTCACGTTCTCAAGGTTTGGATGCATAACAACAAGCACACTCTCGGTAAGAAGCCCTAGTAAAGTGCGCAAATTCCGATGCTCAAACTTCTTCAACCCTTAAGCTTACCCACCCACCCAAATTGTTAGGGTTTCTTTCTCTTCTTATTGTGTTAGCGTTTGAGGATGTAGGTAAGGTTAATTAGATCAAGTTATTATTGCTGCTGGATAATTTAATTTTCTGTTCAGTTCAAAAAATCAGTCTTTTTTATGATGTCGTTCTAGTCTTAAAATTCTTTTGCAGTTTATTACAATGGTGATGGTGGTGACGCGTTTGGAACCTTTTTCTTTTTTCTGGTGGATGATGATGATGATGATATCAGATATATATATATAGGTGACGAGAAGGGTTAATTGATTAATATGACATCTGTTTTGTTTGTCTATAATGATATGATAACTCTATCCTAAGACAGTTATTGGAACTAGGAAGCAGGAACTTCCTCGGTAGCATCAATGTACGCGTTCTCACTCACCTGCATTTTCCGTTTTTCATGTCTTTCGCTAACACCGCGCACTGAAAAAAGTGACAAAGATCTTCGTCCTAGTCTGTGCCTCATTTCAGCATCCCCGTCATGCATTTTCAATTTTTTTTAGCTTAATTTCCTGACTTTCTTTCACAGTGTTCGACTTGTTTAACCTTTGCAAGGTTAGCAATATACATTACTTTAGATATATAACAAGATGATTTAGTTGTCAGGATCTTGTAACCATGGACTGTAGAATGTGTGTGGAGTTTCATTGGACGTTGTCTTCTCAAACGAGCTAGAAATCAGTAACAAACAGTTTCTTAAGAAGTGGAGGGGGAAGAGGATGAGTCGGAACCAGTTTTGTTTCTATTAGTGGCTGGTGTTTCTTCATCATGACCTGGGTCTGAGCGTGGAAAGGGACTGTTGTATTTAATGTTTTATTTTATTGCATGTGAGTTGTGTGAAGTTTGAGAGGCATTATTTGGTTATGTTGGAAAGAAATGTTGATGGTGGGAGGGGGGTAAATGTAAATTCATAAATGTATGACTGTTTTTTCCTTCCATATATTATCTCTGTTTTGCAGTTGGAAAATAATATTTTCCTTTGTGTTAAGTTAGCAACAAAGCTATAAAAGACACAGAAGAAAAAATAGGGAGTAGTGAAGCATGATGATGAAGGAGGTATAGAGGGGCACGGGGAGAGAATATTAGTATGAGTAGAATATGTGAGTGACGTGTGTGTTGAAGGTGTTGCATTTAAGAAGCTTAAGTAAGAGTAGATAGATATAGAAGGTAGTTAATGAATGAAAAAGAAAGGGTTTTCTGAATGGAAGAGGTTTAATGTGCATGGGAAAAGGGGGACCTGGTTGGTAATTGAAAGTGTAGGGGTTGTGATGTTTGAATAATAGTAGCAGGATTTGATACTTTTATGGAGAGTTTGGTTCTTAAGTAGTAGAAAGGGTGGGCATTAACAAGTAGACGTTTAAGATGCTTTGCTTGTTTTGGGGTGTGTTGAGCATGAGTTAAAGCTGCGTGCTTGAACTGTGTGGTCCACACAATATAATGTAATGTAATGGTTTTTGGTTATTGCATGAGTGAGATAGAGAAAATACAAAGGCCTACATACCCGTATCTCTCCTACAAACATGTCCATCACTTAAAGGATACTGTCTCTATGCCCCCTTCTTCCATCATTCAATTCCCGTCAAATCACCCTATTCTTCCTACAACTCTCACACCAGAACCAGCCATGCTTTTTCTCACTTCACCACCTACGTACCATCACCCTCATCTTATATTTCTTCTTCTTCTCCGTCGCTATCCACGTTAATTTCATCCCATATTATCTTCAACCACTCACCACCTTTGCTGCAATTATGCTTTCTTTCTATCATCTGGGCTAACCTATAACCAGTATTTGTTTCGGTTCTTGTTTTACATCATATGATATAAAAATAGGCTCATTTTATAAGCCTATTATAATTGGCAAGGACTAAATTATAAGCATGACATCAATGCAATGAGGGTGGTTTCTAGATTTCTATTAGCATGCAATCAGATTGTAAGAAGAGGATTTTGGTGAATACACACAACTAACGTAATGAAAGGGAAATAATCTGTGCACTCCCCCAAAAAAGACCTGTTATAAAATTCTATTCACTTCCTAAAATCCTGGTAATAAGAGATATAAATTTAAGTTAAACGACGCAATGAAGAAAATTAGTACAAAAATCGTGTGAAAGAACATCTATCAAATCCCCGTGGTTGTGAGAGTGATTGGTATAGAAATTTTATTAGTTTAACATTATTATCATTATTAAATGACAAATTATCAATATCTCATCTATATATATGTGTTTCTTTTCTCAAGGTTAAAGTGTAAAAATGATATTGTGAAAAGTTTTCATTCGAACAAAAGCAACATGAAAGTTGAAGAATCGATCATGTAGGAATTTGTTGTTTAATCTGTAAATATTGAGCAGTGTTATTAATTATTGAGTTGTTAGGTTATGTTGATTTAGCATGAAAAAAGAGGTTAGTTATTAAGTGAAGAAAAGTGAAGTGAAAGGTGGTGAGAAGTGAAGTGAGGGACCGGGCATGGATTGATTTGGATTAGAAAGTTTTGGCAAAGGAAAAATTGATGATTGTGAGGAAAAAGGAGAAAGTTTGGGTTTGTGAGCTTAGGCTGTGTCCCTTATGGAGAATCCCTACTGCTCCTGCCCTTACCTTCAAACCTTCCCGTCCCTACTGCTTCCCAATATCCAAACAATCACATTTTCCTTTCTCAATCATTCCAACACCAATCTTTATGCCCCCACCTTCTCATTTTTCATTCCAAAACTTAATAATTCAACACTTTCTATTTCTTCCAACTAACCACAACACATGCCTTTCTTAATGCTTCTTTTAAACCAATATCACAATTTGTTTTTGATATATTTTGCTTTTTAAATTTTAAAAAATGAATAAATATAATATTTTTAATTTAATAACATTAACTCTAATCACGTTAAATGATACTTTAAATCGACATTTGAGTTAGAATGTATTAAATATTATAAATAACTCAAACATAAGTTCATAAGTTAAAAATTAATTCAGTTAAAAATATTATATTTATTTATTTTTAAAGTTTTGAGATGGAAGTGTATTATCAGACTTAATAAATTATAATTTTCCTTCAAATGAAGAATAATACAACACATTTAACATTTTTTTTCTTTTTTTATGGATTAAACTTTTTGAAGGTATCACCTTTCAGTATAATAAAAATATGTATTATTCACCAATCTTCTTACATGCATTTCCTTAATTAGAACCCAAGCTACCAAACGCGGTTTTCTGTCTTTTTCTTATATAAGCTGGGTGGGCCACTTGGGCTTTCTTTCGAAATATCACGGGCCTCCCGGACAAGACGTTGAATGTGTGGGCCAGGGCTCCGTCAGGTTGCTCCTCATATTAGCCCGTATTCAAATCATCATAGGACCCCTTGTGCTGTTTTTTGTCCTGTAAACCGTAACAATATCTTATATTTTCAGTTAAAATATATTTTTATTGCTATTTTATGTTAGTCATTTTATTCCTTATAATATGAAGATAATTTATTACTAGTCCCGATCCGTGTATATTTTTGACAGAAAAGACCAACCATAAAGATATAAAAATATGATAAAATGTCACTGGAAAGTAATAGTATGAATATAAGTGTAAGTAAAATATTGACAATAAAAATTCATTTTAAATATTTCTGCTGAAGTATTTTTTAATAGCTAAGGTATCTGTAAAAACGTTATGATCAAGGTAACTTGCATTCTCTAGCATCTTCCTTTTGCTATCCCCTCCCCCCACACGTTAGCATCTATTATTTTTAATGGGTTTGAACAGCAAATTAAAAGAAATGTGATTTTAAATTAAATTAAAGTGAAAATTCGTGTATGTTTTGAATTAAAATTTATTGCTGACAAAGATGAAATATATGTTATTGTAGAGACATCTGACAAACATGAAAAATAAAAAGTGGTACAAATCTCAAAGTTTAAGTGGCAATATTTCATATGTGATATTTATACACTATACTAAAATTTCGCATGAATTTTATCCAAATTCTTCTTAAAAAAATATGTTGAAATCTATACACTTTTTGAAGACTAACGTATATTTCTTTTTTTAATTTAAAGAATGTTATTTGAATGCTGCATTATTTAATTTCGTCTGAAAACAAAAATCTTTATTATCCTAGTTGAATACGTCTTATAAAGGCCCTATTTAAAATAAGATTTTTTTTTTAATGATTATTATTCAGTGCCTAGCCACTGGTATTTGCTACTCTCGTTTTTTCAACGAAATAAATTTTACATAATTACTAATTTAAATTTACAAAGAAATTTTTTTTGATTAATTAAGAAATATTAAAATAAATTACACTTATAATACATAAAAATATGTAAATAGATTGTATAAGGTCATCTCCCCCATAATTTTTAGAAAGCAGATCTCAAAAGAGTTCAATATACAAAAAGAAATAAGAAATGGAGACTTTTTGTCCTCTGATGACCCTTATTGTGTTACAAAGGTATCATGCTCCAAAATGTAGGAATAAGTATAGTTTTCTTTAGGTTTAATAGGTACTATTTAATATTTGAACCGTTTATTTAATGTGTTTTTTTTTTCTAATTTAGATTTGGTTTTATTTAAAAAAAAACAATGTTATCTATTTTGTTAAATTAGAGTTGATATAATTTTGTAAAGTAACTTCTGCGATCCTTCACTTTCTCCGATATCTACTTGTCACACATTTTATGAAACCGTTATGGAGAATATATAATATTACAAGAAAATGTTTCATTAAAAATATGTTGTAGTGATCAAAAGTTATAATCACTATAATGACTAATTTAAATATCATATTATAAAAAAAATATATTGCTTACTTAAATAATCATGAATAAAAATTTATAATTGATTTTTAAATTGATTTTTAAAATGTAAGTATCAAAGGAAATTAGTAATTAAACATTAACAACTGAGATTTTTTCTACAAAGGAATATGTTTTTAAATTAGTCTCTAATTAATTAGTGACTAATTTAGCTTTAATTAATTGGTAACTAATTTAACGATTAATTATAATTTTTTTATTTATAATAATAACTATTTTAACAATAAATAATTTTTTATTTTGTAAATTATTATTTATAATAATAATTTTTTATAGATTTTTTTTATAGTATAAATCGATAAAGCAAGTAAAATTTGATACAGTGAAGATTGAAAGAGTCCAATCACATGATTATTTTTCAAACAGTGTTAGGATCACTTTAGCTGTATTTATATAAAATAGGACCTAATAAAGAAAAAAGTTAAGAAACCACATGAAATAAACTTCTCATCAAATTATACATTATTTCATCCTCGGAAAAATCATTCCAAACTTTACTATTATTCTTGTAAACAAAACAAAATAAAATTCAGCAATCAAAACAAAAGCCCTTCAAACCTTCCACCCCAATTGAAGCATCTTCTTGTCCACACTTGCATTCTGTTTTACTAGCCCAAAGGAACCACCGTGAATTTTGCCATTGGATAAAGCATTAGGGCCAGTGCTTAGGTTTTCCCCCTTCTTCTTTGAGCTCACACTTGATAATCTGCTCCCACAAACAGCGCTTGAACCTCCTCTCAGGCTCTTTACCCAATCAACCTTCTTCACTTCCTTCACATTTTGTGGCCATGAATTCCGTACATAAGAACCACCCTTTTTCACATTCTTCACCTCTCTCATTTCCACTTTACTTCTCCCTTCCATTCTTATGCTTATCTTCACTTCACTAACTGCTCCACCAAACGTTTCTTTCGCACTTCTCTCCTTCCTCTCCTGGTAAATCCGGTGCAGCCGAAGCGCAAGCTGGTATATACCCTCCTTTATCTCTTTCTCCAACTCATTTTCAATCTCCATCCCAAGCTCGCTTCGTATCTTCAACTCCTCAGCCGAAATAGGAACCACGTTGCACTTCTCATGCCAATTCTCTGCTGATATATCTGCAAAAGTAAAATTCGTGAGGAAAAGTTTGAGGAGCATGAAAATGAAGACTTTGGGTGTAATCATAGAACCTAGGATATCTTCCTTTCTGTACTCTCCTTGATGATCCATGTTGTATGGTTGGTGCTTGCAATAGCAGCATCGAAGTTGTGGGATTTATATGACAGCAAAGTGCTGCATGGGGCCTGTGACAAATTGTAAGGAATAGGACACATATCATGGTGCTTATAGAAAATGTGACAGTAAGAGACGATGTTTGAGTGGGTTCATGCAAATTTAGGCGCCAAATAGCTTTAACTGTAATACTATTATTAGTGTGTGATTTGAGTGTGCATGAACGATGATAAGAAGAGAGAAATTCTGCTTTACGTGGAAGGAATAAGGCCCTATAGTTTGGTTGCCCTTAAAGCACAATCAATAATAGGGTGTGATGCTTTCACATGTTTGATGTCTACCTTTCCTTCGGCTTTTTAAGGTTAGTTTTCAAGCCATGCCAACAGTTTAATAATATCCATGATTTCCGATTTTACCATTATTGTAAGCTAAATTATAAAATGTTTGATAAAAAAAAGTGAGTATTCATCTAAAAATCCAGAAACTTTGCTGAGAAACTTTGCTGCGAATAATGCAAATATTTAATACATTCGTTAATGATCATGGTTATGGAATTTGGTTGTATGTCCCTTTCTTTTTGATAAAATTGAGGAAAAAATAAATCGCAGCTAGTGTTTCACCTGAAATTTTTTTTTTTTCAAAGGAATGAATTAATATTGGAGAATGATTGTACTCAATGGAAATGTATTGTAATAAGAAAAAGTTAAGTCTCTATAACTCATTCCTTACTACTTATCAGGAAATATAAACTGCTATGTCTTTAATTTTTTAGTACAATTATATACAAGTAACTTATAACAATTCACCTATAATGATTTCTTATCAAAAGACAACTATTTTTAATCCCTCTTTTTTTTTTCTTTAATCGTTAATAAGTAAAATGACTTGATATTTATTTGAAATATCAAGATAAGTTTTTTCGTGCTACTCGTAAGATTTTACAAAATGGCTCAATAATAATGATAGTTTTGATAAAAACAAAACAATATCATATTTTAATAATAAAAAGTTTAAGCTATATAAAGATTTATAGCTGAATTTCATTTAATATAATATTGCCATCTTATTCACTTACTTGTTTGACATGATCAAAGTGTCAAGTTCTATAAGGGTAATCAATAAGAGTAAATTGATATTTTGTTTTTTTTCTTGATTCAATTTGTCTTTCTCTTTGCATGTAGATTTTATTTGCATGCATGTGACTTTACAATAATCAATATGTGTCTCTATTGATCAATCATCATAATGGTATGATGTAATCATATTTATGATGTTTCTATGTATACATAAAACATAAATTTGAACGTGTTGAGTTGTCTTAGAGTTATTTGAGTCTTTTTGTAAGGTAAAATATTAGCCTATGATATGTGTTCTATTTTTGTGAACTTTAGTTAAAGTAATTTTTGTTAGGTTGTGATAAATTGATATAATTTATATACATTTTTTTTTCTTTAATAATGATAAAACATCTTTAAAAGTTCATAATAAAAACATCTAATTTTATAACCAACAATATCAAATATAAAAATTAATATTTCCAATATTATTTTATCGAACTTGAATACAATTTTGACATCATATTTATGAGAAGAAGAAAAAATCTAGGTCACTTTTATTTTTCAACCTTCAACTTATATAATTTTTATTTATTAACTTATAAATAAATATATATTTATTTTTCTTTTAGATTTTTCTGCCTTCATTGTCCTTTTAGACTTTTTCTTTTTCCTAAATAGACGTCAAAGAAGATGACAAGTTGACTTTCTTTAGCAGCTTGTTGACCTTCTAGTAGGTGAGACTCAAACCCAAATGCTGCTTGCTTTCCAATAAAATGGCCCAATAAAAACATGTTGAATAAGTTTTTGGCCCTAATTTTTCCAATACAAAATACCTTTCAATTTTATTTTCAAAATGTAAAAGACGTATCAAACTATTTAGCTGTTTGTTTTAAAATAAGAAAATAATTTTTTGACTACTAAATTTTGACAACTTTCTTTTACAATCTTAGGTGACATTTTTTAAATGGTTTTAAAACCACTCAAAAGATAACACATCATGTTGTAAAAAAAAGTTGTCAAAATTTAGTAATCAAAATATCATTTTTCTTTAAAATATCAATTAAAGATGCAAAAATGATAATGATATTCTCTTAATGGAAAAAATCTTAGTGCATTTAGCAACACTAGGTAAATTACATGACAATTACTTTTTTATCTTTTCCATGAGGCTTTGGAGAATAAGTAGACCTTTTTTTTCTATTATCGCATAATCGTCTTTTTTAGGAGTATTATAATGACATCAATGGAAATGCTAAAAACATTTAATATTTTCATTAAATATTTTATAATTATTTAAAAACATTACAATTATACGGTTAAGTAATAAAAAAATATTTTGGATATAAATTTTAAAGTAGGTATTATAAAAATTAGTAATATTACTATGTATAATTTATAAACAAATCGCTCTGCAAAAAACTTATATTTTCAATACATTCTAATTTTTAGAAAGCAAGTATTCTAGTTAAAATCTTAAATATTTACAATTAATTTGAATTATTTTCCCTTTTATCCAAAACAAATTATTCTCATAATTGAAGGTCACTAATTAAAAAGTAAAAATCAATTAGAGGTGAAAACAGATCAATCTCAATCGAAACCTTAGAACCTTTTCTTTTCTTTAATAGTAGTCTGAACTATTTATTAACCTTGCGTTTGGATAACTCTTTTTGTTTTATTATTGTGATGTTTGTTAAATTTTATTTTTTTATTTTTTACTTTTGAATTCGGTGATATAAGTTAATATAATTGTTTATCAGATTGAAACTGATGATAACGATGTTAATAGAATATTATTTTTTATATACGTTACATGTTATTCTGATAATGATATATTAGACATATTATCATTTTGACAAAAAAATATATAATTTTTTTCTTAAATTAAGAACAAAATAATAATATTAGAAATTGTAAAATGAAATTAAAAAACATCATAATAATTGTGGAATAAACATATTATTAAATTTTATAATTGATAATTAATCTTTATTGACTTTTAAGATTGAGTTCAATAAAATTTGTTAGAGGTAACAATGTAAGTTGAACCGACCTATTTAAGTATGTCCCATACTTGACTTGTAAAATGTGAGTTGATTAACTCGTTTTAATTTAAGAATGCAAGCTCAATAGTTGATCTGTCCAATACAAATTCTGACATGCGAGTTGGCAAAATAACCTGTATCGCTATTATTACTTTAAATTTACTTAACTTTCTATTACTTAAATTCATGATAGATGTTGATTTTACCAAGAATGACCGCTTTCTCTGCCAACTCTCCTAATATTATTATAAATAGCTAGATTGTGTTCATACTATTATTTATATACATTCATTTGAAAGATGTATTTCTACACACTCATATTTAACACGTCTAAAAGTACAAGGTGAAAATAGTTCTTATATTTATGTATGATGAATTGATGCTAAGTACATACATACTACATATTTGTAGACATTTATGGGAAAAGTAATTAACTTTTACTTTTGTACAATGTTTGCTTTAAATAAATATCTCTTATGAAGAGAAGTAGCTTGCATCATTGTTTAACATGGATCGGACCATTATAATTTTGTGTTTATGTGAGCCACGGGATAGGTCTACCGAGCTATGAACAATAGGGGTCTATGCAAGTTGATGGACCTGAAATTAAATTTTTTTCACGTTTTCTTATGAAGGATTTATGGACCGACCGGTGTGGTCCTATTTTGTCATCCTAAAATTTGTCAAGTATTTCGAAATGAGATAAAAAAAATCTTTTGTAGAAATTTCTTATTTTATGAAACTAATTTAAATGGACAAATTTAATTCACAAAATTAAAACATATTAATCATTTAATTTAAATATTAATTATTTTATTAGTAGAATATATCCATAAAATATACTAATAACAATAATAAAATATATTTTAATTTCTTAAGATTAATAAAAAAAAAACAGTAAAAATTTAAACTTAAACTTTGATATATTTATTTACGTTAACAAGTTAAAAGCCTAACCGACTCATACCCATCATCTCTCTCCTAATAATATGTATAACACTCAAGTAAATAATTTAACAAGATGTAACTAAATATCAAAAACTAAATTTAAATATATTTTATCTTCAACATTTAGATAAGCCCTTAATATTCACAATAAATATTTATCCTCTTATACCTTTAATATCAATAATTTTTTTAATAATTTGTAAATAATAATAAAAAAAAAAAGTGATTTTGAAAGTGTATATCTTATCTAAAAAATTTGAATAAAACTTTAATTCGCATTTGATATATCATCTTGTGCAATTAACATTTATTTTAAGAATACACAGACTAGAAACTACTAAATCAATTTTTTATTATCTCACACTATCCTTTTTGATATTTTATATATAATAATTATAATAAAAGTATATATATATATATATATATATATATATATATATATAATTAGAATTATGAATTTCGTAATCAAAGAACCGCTGATATTTTATTTTATTATCTGTAGAGTGTTGGAAAGTAACCAAATCCTAACTTTTTAATTTATCTTTTTAATTGCTGGAATATTTTGGTTAGTTCTTTAACTCGGTATATCTTCTAATATATATTTTTTTTATCAATCTTGATTGCTATTATCTTTTAACACATTTTATTTTATTTATATCTGAAATCTAATATATTGTGATGTGATTTGAAGACATATTAGTTGACTGCGAAAAATATATATAAAGGCACATGCAGTATAGCTTGAAAATTAAAGAACATTAGAAAGGAACCAAGAAACTCTCCGCTTCCTTCCGAGGTTGAACATTCTGCGATACACAACAGCAGGAGCCGGCACAGTAGAACAAAAGAACTGCAAAGGTTGTCTCTTCTTTCTTTCACATCATCTCATTCCAGTCACAACACATTCCACAACAACAATAACAAAGACTTTTGAAATTCGATCTCCACAGACTCTTTTTTATGATGGCTTCCATGTCGCACGTGATCACTCTTCATGGCGTAGCCCCTTCTAACCGTTATTGCCGTCGTTTTTCTCACTCCAATCCTCGCTTCATGACAATGGCGGTACCTACCAGAGTCGCTACGGTTAAGAGTCAAAGCTGCAATTCCAAGTCCACCGCCGAAATTGATTTCAGCGACCCTGATTGGAATACGAAGTTTCAGAACGATTTTGAAGACCGTTTCAGACTCCCCCATGTCACTGATATCTTCCCCGATGCTCCTTCTATGCCCTCCACGTTCTGTCCCAATTCGAGGTTCGTTTCTCTTTTCTCTCTGCTTCTGCTTCAGGCGCAATTTAGTCTGTCATATCACTTCATTAACATAAAATAATGCAGAGTCAGAGTCAGAGTTTCACGTAATTAAAATAATGCAACATTCAATTCGGTCATTGACATAAAAACTCCTGATCTCTTATCAGAATCTTGGTATTGATAATATAGGTTTATCGGGGGTAAAAGTATTGTTTTCTTTTTTTTTTTATTAGAATTGGAGTTTGACATAGATAATTCACCTAATTGAAATCCTAAGAAGAATTATTGATATTTGATAATTATTGTAAAACAGCAATGCATTTAAAGTCAGTAAACATTATTGAGGTAAAACTACAATTCTGATTGGACAACAATAATAAAAGCATCTAAAAAGTTACGTTTTAAGATTTCTTTGTTTGTTTAGATGTGTTTTATTTAACTCCAATTCTTTTCTTTGTGTATTGGTGATGTCTATGAATGTGGCAGAACTCCCAGGACTAATGACTTTCCGGGCAATTATCCTTTGGATGAGAATTGGCATGGATATATAAATGACAATGACAGAGTGCTTCTTAAGGTGTGTCTCCTTCGTACTTCTTTAATGTGTTTAACTGATAGATGTTATTATTACTGTTCATAGTTTCCTGATTTTGCGTGGATCTTTTATTGCATTCATGTTTCAAATTACGGTTGTAGCCGCAAATGTGGTTATGGTTGCAGCTGCATCAGGAGATGCAGTCCGCAATTTGAAACCACACACGTGTCATCAAATTCTGGTTAACTTTGTTGTCATTATTATATCTTTTTCTGTAGTCATCGTATTTGGACTTTCATTGTTGCCTTCACTGATTTTGAATCACACTAGTTCTCTTGGTGGGAAATTGTTACTACCAAATTACCAATATGAATTGACTCCTTAGGTTGGAATGTGGTGCTTGGTTAGTTGGTTGAATAGCTGTCTCCCTGTCGTTAAAACATTACATTTTTCTCTTTAGAGAAAACAGTTTTTTTTTTGCATTTTTCACTAATTCTTGCATTGGTTTGTAAACTGTAAATATAATTTAAGGACAGGGAAATGCTTGTGAGAGTTATTTAAGTGATGATCTTATTCTATAAAGTTTATGATTCAAGTGTTGGCAGTTCTGAATGTTAATTTCCGTTTGTTTTGATCCCTCAGACAATACGCTATTCATCACCTACATCTGCTGGCGCGGAGTGCATTGATCCTGATTGTAATTGGGTTGAACAATGGTACGTATTTTTTAGCAATGGAGCTTCCTTGTCTCATTGCCTTTTTTTATTTGACAGTGAGAGAGTGAGATTGAGAAAGATGTTCCTGAAACTTGTGATAATAGTTCCTATTATATAGAGATATCAAATAGTTAACTCTTTCTTTCTAGTCCTCTTAATGTATGTAACTTTTTTCCTACGATTACCCTATTTGGTAACATGTTGTGAAATCCTTTTTTAGGGTTCATCGAGCTGGACCTCGGGGAAAGATATACTTTAAACCAGAAGAAGTAAAGGCCGCAATTGTTACTTGTGGAGGGCTCTGCCCTGGTCTTAATGATGTCATCAGACAGGTATGTGTGTAATATCAAAATGACTCTCGTATACTATCAAATCTTTGCTAGTTCTCATAAAGTTAAGGCAACAAATTAGAAAAATGTAACATTTTAATGCATTCATTTTACTGACATTTCGGTTTAGAACTAAAATTATGGTCATTAATTTGTTTCCCAATGTTTGATTCAATAATGGATGTGCTGCAGATTGTGATCACACTCGAAATATATGGTGTAACAAAGATTGTGGGTATTCCTTATGGTTATCGTGGATTTTCGGACCAAGAGCTGACAGAAGTTCCAGTAATCTCCTGCTTCCTTCCTTATTGAGTTTTGGTCTATATATATTTTTGATTCAACTATTCTATTGAACTTTCCTTCTTGCTAATGACTGTTTATTACTGTATTGGGATTTCATTTGTAGCTGTCAAGAAGAGTGGTTCAGAACATTCATCTTTCAGGTGGAAGCCTATTAGGTGTTTCACGTGGAGGACCTGGAGTCAGTGAAATTGTGGACAGTTTGGAGGTGGTCTATTATTCTATTCATAAAATTGATGGTTTCAGATTATTACTGTGATTTGTTTGATGTGAATGTTATGAATTTCAGGAAAGAGGGATCACCATGCTCTTTGTGTTGGGTGGAAATGGAACACATGCTGGTGCAAATGCAATTCACAATGAGGTTTGTAATCCTTTATCTGTGTATTAATTGATCACATTCAGTTGGACCATGTTGTGATTTATGTGATTTTCTTTTCTGATTACTCAATGTTAACATTAAACTGTACATTAAGCTTGTCCTGAGTGTCTAGAGAATTTTTTTCAGTGCCGCAAAAGAAGGCTTAAGGTGTCTATAATTGGAGTGCCTAAAACTATAGACAATGATATTCTACTGATGGACAAAACTTTTGGCTTCGATACTGCGGTTGAAGAAGAACAAAGAGCAATAAATTCAGCATACATTGAGGTGAACAACATACTCTGATTTGAGTCAATTTGACTAAATTAGTAAAAGTTTTCAATTTGAAGATTAGGATATTTACACTTGACTCATTTGATCAGGCACATAGTGCATATCATGGAATTGGTATTGTGAAATTGATGGGTCGTGACAGTGGATTCATAGCAATGCATGCTTCCTTAGCCAGTGGACAGATTGACATATGTCTGATTCCTGAGGTATGTGTGTTAAAAACTTGTCAGAACACTCTTTCTTGTCATATACATATTTACATACACTGATGCAAATTCTTGCTTCGATTCAAAGGTTCCTTTCAACATACATGGACCTCGTGGAGTTTTGAGTTATCTCAAGTACCTTATAGAAACAAAGGGATCTGCTGTAGTATGTGTGGCAGAGGGAGCTGGACAGGTCACTTAAGAAATTGTTTTTGCAATTTATTTGTTTGAAGATTTCTACATTCTGACACAGAGTTTTATACATCTTCTTGATGCAGAACTTGCTTCGAAAAACTAATGCTACCGATGCTTCTGGCAATACTGTATTTCGAGACATTGGTGTATATATCCAACAAGAGGTCTGTTATTCATTCCTTGTTTGTTTATGATGATTGCAACAATCTAAATAGGTCTTGTTTCTTTGTGTTTCAAATGAAGTAAATGTCAAAGAAAAGAAAATCTAACAACCGTTTTATTTCAGACGAAAAAACACTTCAAGGAAATTGGTGTTCATGCAGACGTGAAATATATCGATCCCACATATATGATCCGTGCATGCAGAGCAAATGCTTCTGATGGAATTTTCTGCACTGTACTTGCACAAAATGCTGTTAGTTCCTCTCTTTCTCTATCTTCTTCTTGCACATATATCTAATGGTTCTCATAGGTAGTTACACTTTTCACTTGATATTGATTAAGAGATTTTGTATTGCAGGTTCATGGTGCATTTGCTGGATATAGTGGCATCACAGTAGGAACTTGTAACACGCACTACGCTTATTTTCCCATTCCCGAAGTGATAGCTCTTCCCAAGTTAGTGGACTCTAACAGTCGAATGTGGCATCGATGCTTGACTGCAACGGGCCAACCCGATTTCATTTGATTCAAGCTTCCATAGAATGACAGCTTCAAAAACCCAACATCATCATCGTAAGCGGAAATAATACTGAGGAGGATGTCGTTTTCTTCATTCAAATTGTTTCATTGTACAGCATTGCAAATTCATAGTTCTTCTTTCATCTGCATTCAAAACGAAATTTGAGAGGAATGACCAAAGCATTGTTTGCTTCATTTTTCACCATTTGTTGTAAGTATAGAGTATTCTAAGAACATTCCTAGTGGAAGTTTATTCAATGTGTTTCAAGACATGCCAATAATGGAATTCAGTGAGTATAGCAGTCTCTGTTCATTCGTATCATTCGAAGGAGTAAACATTTGTTAAAACTTTGCAGTACGGGTATGTTAATGTAATTATTTTTATATTTGATTAATTATAAATATGATTACATTTTATAAATGATAAAAACCTAAGTAAACATCATTTACAGAGTAACATGATTAAAATATGTGAACGTTAATTTTATAGTTTTGATGACTCTTTAGGTATATTAACTTTGAATTATTCTCATTTCAATTTTTAAAAATTTATTTGCATAACATAATTCAAATTTCGTTTGGGAGAAATAATAAACCAATTAATATTTTTAATTATTTAAAAAAATTAGATTCTTTTTTAAATATATATATATATATATATATATTATAAAATAATATTAATAATTTTAGTGTCACATGAAAAGTTTTTCAACGATGTTTCAAGAAATATTAAATAGATTAATATTATTGTCGATCAAAAAAATTAATTATCACAACTTAATAAATCATTTTACGTAAAAAAAATTCAAAAAAAAAATTAAAGTAAAAAACTTCATGTTTTAAATTTGTTCTAAATCTCTCAAATTCTTGAATCGATACTATGTTCCAAAAATCCTTCCTAATGGGATTATATTATATAATGTTAAAAAGAGAAAAAAAGTTTTTCTTTATTTAGAAGAGAAAACATTTACTTTGATAATTTTTAGTCAGTCATAAACATTTGTTTGCTTAAAGTAACAAGAGTGATGAGAAGTATAATAAACTTTTCATGAAGGACGATGAGAAGTAACTTTAAACTAAACATTAACTCCTCCTAGTAAAGAACATTTTTTATGGGTGCTTACCAAAAATATACCACTGCTCTGTGGGGCCAAAAAACTAAGGCACTCCTTCTTTTAACAATATTAAAAAAAATGAGCAATGTTAATGTTTTTGTAGCCTTATAAAACTATATTTCCTTCGTAGAATTGCTAAATAATAGGGGTGACAATTAGGGTCTGGTCTGTTGGGTCAGTCTGCAGGTCCATGAAAAAAATGCGGGACAGGTCTGCATAGGCTCGCGTGGACTGGCTCGCAAGCTCGCATAAAATTTTTAAAAAATAAATAAATTTACATTTGTGTATATTAATTACTTTTTTTATGGATTCTTGCATTAACATTTCAAATTCTTGTATAACTGGAAAAGACAAGTATTATGTAATTTTTAATGCGCGAAAATTTAAAGAATACATTGTGTATGTCATAGTATGAATATGATAAAAAATGTTGAATTATCAATTTATCATGTAATTCTCCAAAATCGTTACTTAATTTTGTGAACTTATTAAAGTTTCTCAATTTTTAAACATTGAAAGTTTTATCATAAAAATTTTAAAAAAAATAAAAATAAAAACAGGCCAACTCACGGACCCTCAAGCCAAATGGTATGCAAAATGAACCAGTGTTTTCGACCCACATAAAATATATGAAGCAGGACGGATCAGCCTGCGTTGTGCGGGTCTTATATAGACCGGCCCTAAAAGGTCATGCCGGTCCGCGTTACCACTCCTACTAGATAATAATGGAATCAGAATACTATACCAAAATAATACAGTGTTTCAGTCAAAGTCAAAGATAAAAGTGTAGGAATATATACCCTCTCTTATACTGCTCCGTATCAGAAACATAAATGTTGCAAAGAAGTTAAATTAAAAGCACTTTTTTTTCTGGCAAAGGGGAATCAAACCAGGTCAGCCCTACTGAACAATGATCTTTTATACACTGATTCATACTTCATCCACCTTTTCTTTTTCTTTATTCTTCTTTATTGGACCTAACCCAGAAAATTGTTCCTTCTTTTATGCCTTTTGAAAAGTCAAAGCACTCAATATTTTAATTTAACCAATTTCACCCAATGCTAGATTCCGCGTGCCATAACAACCAGTAATTCCCCATCCCTCAACATATTTCAAAACAAGAGATTCAAAAAATGATCCCAAAACTTTGATTCTTTTTATGCATGTGTCTGATGAAGCTTTTAGAGTATTTGGAGTTTTACTAGTCTATTCTTTACCATCATAGCTTATTCATATTCACGTTTGATGAAACTTCCAATGATGCAAATTTGATCAGAATGACAGTGGCATTGACCATATTGGGTCCCTACTACCACCTAACACTGCACAGAAATACACATGCATGGAGCGGGTGAAACACAGATATGGACCAGAAACTGACATGCACAGAGAGATCGAAAGAGAATGATTCTCATTACAACTTAGTAAAGTCCTTCTATTTTTACTCTCTTTTCTCTTGCTAATTATTTCAATTTCATAGCTGAGAAAAAGGACCAGTAAATTTATATATTCTACCATTCACTCACAAGTTTTATTTACATAATCACTCGATCACAAGTTAGTATACATTATGTGTTGGAAAATATTCATATACACACTCAAAAAGATTCAACAACACTTAATATACATCTAAAGATAAAAGAGAGAATAGTGATTGGTTGTTAGGTTGTCTGATATGACAAGAATAAAGAGATCAAATTTTATTTGTGTAATTTTAAAGTGTTGTGTAAAGTCTCCTCAATGATGGGATGGGATGTGATAAATATTGAATGCTAGTGTTAAAGTCCAATACTTTTAATACATTGAATTTCTTTTTCACATAGTTTAAAATATTTCTAATGCTCCATTTAAATAAAATTATTTGTCGTTAAAAGAAATAATTTTCCATATTTTAATGTGTCGTTTAGTAATCAAAGATTTAAGGTTTAAAACGGTTTAAATATTTTTCTTAATTCTGTCTTTTGAAATATATGATAAAACTATGATGGAATCCAATTTCCAAAACATATAATATATTTATATATAAATATGTCTTTTTTATGTACACATTTTTATTCCAATAACTAAAATAATTATATTTTCATTATTATCTTCAAATAATCGTTAATATAAATTTAATTATTTTATAAGTTAGAATAATTATTTTACTATTTTATCTTTTTAATAATTATTTTATAATTTTATATAATTACTTATAATAAAAAATTATTTAATAATAAAAAATTATCTGTAATAATATATAAAGATGTGTTCACATATCATTTTTTAATTTTATCCTTAATTATTATTTTAAAAATTAATTTTTTTATAAATAGTTTATCTTTAACTTTTATTCTAAAAATATCCTTTGTCATTTTTTTTTATCAGGTTCTATTTAAACTCAAATTTGTAAAAATTGGTTAGTTGATTTTTTTTTTGTAAAATAGGGTCAAGTCGTTATGGTGGAGGACGAGATTATAGGTAAAGTCGTCCACTTCCGTGCTAGTTTCTTTTTTTCTTTCAAAAAAATGAAACCGTGTCGCAGGAGGCCGATTTCTATTTACTTTAAAAGTGAAGTCATTCTTGTACATGACGACTTCACCTTTTAGTTTTTTTTTTAACGTTTAGTTTTGTATTTGTTTTTTTAAAATATATATTATTTAGTTTTTCTTTTAAATATTTGTCTATATGTTTAGGTGTATTTTATTTGTGTTTTAGTTAGTCCAGTAACTATCAAATAAAAAGTATCATTTAATAAAATACAGAAAAGTATAATTTTGAAAATCTCATAAGATATATACGTGAGATTTAACCTATATAGAAATAATTAGTGGGATTAAAAGAAATACTAAATTTGTAAAGTCAAACAAGTATAAAACTTAACTTAAAAACAATTAAAAGTGAAATTGTCATTTATAAAGAGACTTCGTCTTTGAAGTGAATAGAAACCGATTTCTCATAGTACTATTTCACTTTTTGAACAAAAAAAAAAAGAAACTGGCATGGTAGAGGATGACTTCACCTACAATATCGACATCCATCATGACGATTTGACCCTATTTTGCAAACAAATCCATTTTTACAAATTTGAATTTAAATGGACCCCGAAATAAAAAAAAAAAAACTTCTTTTATCTTTAACAGTTATTTTAAAAACCTCTTTTGTATATATATTTTATTTTTTAATTTTACTTATTATTTAAAAATAATTATTTTATAAATAGTTTATCCTCAACTGTTATTCTAAACAAAATTTATTTTTAACAATTATTTTATTTAACAAATATTTTAAAAATTAATTATATATCCTGAAAATAAATATTATTAATATTAATTTAAATACAATTTATTTATTAATTTTGAGTCTTTTCTCTCTAACCTTCCATTAAGGGTGGGCAAAAATCCAATTTTTATGATTCAATCCATTTTTTCTATGATCCAATCCATTTAATATCCATTCTATTAAAAATCCAATCCATTTAAAATCCATTTTATTGGATCTAGATATCAATCTAATTTACATTTTATATATTTTATGGATTGGATATTCATTCTCGAAATCTAAATTTTCAAAATGGATAATCCAAAATATCCAATCCAAATTTTCACTTTATATTTTTTGTTAAGTTAGGCTAAAGGTTGAGACGGACTAGCCCAAATTTAGTCGTATTTGATTGAGTTGGCGTGACCCTATACAAAATTTGGCCGAATTAGGCCAAATTCTGTCAAGTCGGTCCCGATCGAGATTTGACCCAGTTGGTCCTGGACAAAATTTGGAAGTATTCGGCCAAATCTATCAAATTCTTTGGTGTCAGTCTTATGGACACAAATTTGGATCCACATCCATTATTTGGATCCAAAATAGATGTGGATTAGATTTTCGATAGGGCTGACACCATAGAATTTGGCAGATTTTTTGTCGAGGCCAACGAGGCCAAATTTCAGCATGGGATGAACTTGGATGACTTTCGAACGAATTTCGGTCGCGGACGACGTGACCAAATTTGGGCTAAGGTCGACTCGACAAAATTTCAGGCAAGATCGACTTGACTGGATTCGACTGAATTTTGGCCAGGGTCAATTTTTCCTAATACGACCAAATTTTGGCCAGAGTCGACTTGGCCAAATATGGCCACCTTTGGGTCAGGGCCTGATCAGTCAAATTTCGGTCAGGTTTGACTCCATTAAATTCATCAGCCGGGACCGACTTGACTGAATATGGCCAATTTTTTATTACAGTCGACTAAGTTGAATATAGTCAAATTTCGTTCGGGACTTAGTCGACCAAATACGGCTAAATTTGGGCAAGTTCCGACTTGACCAAATTTTGGTCATGACCAACTCGACTGAATTTGGCCAAATTTAGGTTAGGACCGACTCGCCTAAATACGACCAAATTCGGTCGCGATCCACTCTGTCGAATACGATCAAATTCAGATCAGGACCAACTCGATCAAATTTTGGTCGAGGCCAACATGACCGAATTTTGACCGGGGCCGACTCGACTGAATTTGACCAAATTTCGGTCGTGGCTGACTCAGTTGAATACGACCAAATTTCGATCATGATCGACTCATTTGAATACGGCCAAATTTCACCCTAAGTTGTCTCATCCAAATACGACCAAATTTGGGTCAGGGCCGACTCGACCAAATCTGAATCGAAACTTGATTGAATTTGACCAAACTTTGACTGGAGCCAACTAGGCTGAATACAACCAAATTTTGGTCGTGGTTGTCTCAGCCGAATACGGTCAAATTTTGTCTAAGTCGACTCAGCCCAATGTAGTCAAATTTGGGTCAGGGTGAACTCAACCGAATACTTTCAAATTTTGTCCAGGACCAGCTGGGCCAAATTTCAATCGAGATCGACTTGACAGAACTTGGCCAAATTTTGTATAGGATCACGCCAACTCAATCAAATACGACTAAATTTGAACTAGTCGATCTCAATTTTTAGCCTAACCTAACCAAAAATATAAACTGAAAATTTGGATTGGATATTTTGGATTATCCATTTTGAAAATCTAGATTTAGAGAATCGATATCCAATTCATAAAATATATAATATATATATCATATTGATATCCATATCCAATAAAATGGATTTTAAATAGATTAAATTTTTAATAAAATAGATATTAAATGGATTAGATCATAGAAAAAATAGATTGGATTATAAAAAATGGATTTTTTGCCCACCCATTATTAGAATTTTGTGACACGTCTCTTCGCATATTGAATGTCAGAACAAACAGAAAACCAATAAAAAAATATTGTCTGCCAACATTTAAACACTTTTCTAAAATCATTAATGTAATGATAGAAGACATTTGCAAAAGCTTCAAATTACTATTATTGCATAAGGTTAGCTTCTATTTCTGGTTAAATAATGTCATTTCTCTTCCTTCTTTCGATCAATAAGAAGCTATTATCTGAAGAAGGATAAAAAGCAAAGAAGAACCTTAGTTATACTGCAACCAGTAAACCAAAGCACCATGATTAAGAATCAAGTATTTAAGTGCAATAATGTGATACTGCGACGTGGGACGTGAGACATGCTACGTGAGACGTGGAAGGTGAGACGTGGACGTAATACGTGGGATGTGGGACGTGCGACGTGAGATATGAGACGTAGGACGTGAGACGTGAAAAGTAGGACGTGGAACGTGACACGTGAGATGACGTGGGACATGAAACGTGAGACGTAAGACGTGAAACGTGAGATATAAGATGTAAGATGTGAGCCGTGGGACATGGAACGTGAGACGTGAGACGTGACACATGGGACGTGAGACGTGGGACGTGCGACGTAGGACGTGCGACGTAAGATGTGAGACGAGAGACGTAAGCCGAGAGACGTGAGACGTGAAACGTGAGACGATAGACGTGAAACGTGAAATGTAGGACGTGGGATGTGAGACGTGATACGTGAAATGTGGGACGAGAGATGTGAAACGAGAAACGTGAGACATGGGACGTGGAACGTGGGACATGGGACGTGGGACGTGGGATGTGAAACGTGAGATGTGCGACGTGTGACGTGAGACGTGCGACGTGTGACGTGAGACGTGGAACGTGTGACGTGGGACGTGGGACATGAGACGTGAGACATGCGACGTGTGACGTGCGACGTGTGACGTGCGACGTGTGACGTGAGACGTGAGACGTGGGACGTGGGACGTGGGACGTGGAGCGTGATACGTGGGACGTGAGACATGAGACGTGGAATGTGAGACGCGAGACATGAGACGTGGAATGTGAGACGTGGGACGTCAGATATAGAACATGGAACGTTAGATGTGAGACGTGGAACGTGGGACGTGAGACGAGAGATGTGAAATGTGAAACGTGAGACGTGAAACGTGAAACGTGAGACGTGAAACGTGAGACGTGAAACGTGCGACGTGAGACGAAAGACGTGAGACGTGGAATGTGGAACGTGGGACGTGAGACGTGCGACATGAGACAAAAGACGTGAGACGTGAGACATGAGACGTGGTATGTGACACGTGTGACGTGTGACGTGGGACGTGGGACATGGGATGTGGGCGTGAGACATGGGACGAGAGACGTGAGATGTGAGACGTAGGACGTAGGACATGAGACGTGGGACGTGTCACGTGGAATGTGGGACGTGTAACGTGGGACGTGGGACATGTGACGTGGAACGTGAGAGACGTGCGACGTGCGACGTGCAACGTGGATGAGAGACGTTAGACGTGGAACGTGGGACGTGGGACATGTAACGTGGGACGTGAGATATGTGACGTGGGACGTGAGAGACGTGCGACGTGCGACGTGCAACGTGCAACGTGCGACGTTTGACGTGCGACGTGAAACCCTCGTAAACACTAAACCTTGAAATTTATATTCATAAACTTTAAAGCTTACAATTTAATTGAAAATCTTAGAAGTTTAATAAAAGAATTGTTAATGTATCCATAAATTTGTACTAACAAATTTAAATTATACTCTTGTAAAAAAATGTATTAATAAAAAGAGATTAAATACATATAAAATTGAAAGAATAAAAATATGAGGGTAAAAGTAAAAATTAATGTTTATTTAACACATAAAAATAAAAATTATGAGGATAACAACAATAATTTATATTTATTGAACTCTTAAATGAGCGGAAAGATGTAGAGGATGATCTGAAAAGTTAAACTAAGGATGGGAAAAAAATCTAATTTCCATGATCCAATCCATTTTTGCTATAATCCAATCAATTTAATATTCATTTTATTAAAAATTCAATCTGTTTTATTGGATTTAGATATCAATCTGATCTACATTTTATATATTTTATGGATTGTATATCCATACTCTAAATCTAGATTTTCAAAATGAATAATCCAAAGTATCCAATCCAAATTTTCAGTTTATATTTTTGGTTAGGTTAGGCTAAAGGTTGAGACTGACTAACCCAAATTTAGTCGTATTTGATTGAGTTGGAATGATCTTATACAAAATTTGGCTGAATTAGGGCAAATTCTGTTAAGTCGGTCCCGATCGAAATTTGACCCAGCTGGTCCTGAACAAAATTTGGAAGTATTCGGTTGAGTTCACCCCGACCCAAATTTGACTACATTGGGTTGAGTCGACCTAGACAAATTTTGATCGTATTCGACCGAGACAATCGCGACCAAAATTTGGCTGTATTTAGCCTAGTTGGCTCCAACCAAAATTCGGTAGAATTCAATCAAGTTGGCCCCGATTGAGATTTGACCGAGTTGGCCCTGGCCCAAATTTGGTCGTATTCGGCTGAGACGGCCTATGATGAAATTTGACCGTATTCAAATGAGTCAGTCACGATTGAAATTTGGTCGTATTCAACTGAGTTGGCCACGATCGAAATTCGGCCGAATTCAGTCGAGTCGGCTCCGGTCAAAATTTGGTCGTGTTGGTCTCAACCAAAATTTGACTGAGTTGGTCTTGGCCTGAATTTGGTCGTATTCAGCAGAATCGATCGCGACCGAAATTTGGTCATATTTAGGCAAGTCAGTCCTGACCTAAATTTGGCCAAATTCAGTCGAGTTGGTCATGACCAAAATTTGGTCGAGTCGGCATTAGCCCAAATTTAGCCGTATTCGGTCGAGTAAGTCCCGAACGAAATTTGACTATATTCAACTTAGTCGGCTATGATCAAAAATTGGTGATGTTCAGTCAAGTTGGTCTCGGCCGACAAATTTAGTGGAGTCAACCCTGACCGAAATTTGACTGATCAGACTCTGACCCAAATGTGGCCATATTTGGCCAAGTCGACTCTGGCCAAAATTTGGTCGTATTAGGTAAAATCGGCCATGACCGAAATTTAGTTGAATCCAGTCAAGTTGATCTCGACTAAAATTTTGTCAAGTCGACCTTGGCCCAAATTTGGTCACGTTCTCTCCGACCGAAATTCATTCGAAAGTCATCCAAGTTCATCCCATGCTGAAATTTGACATCGTTGACCTCGACAAAAAATCTGTCAAATTCTATGGTGTCAGCCCTATGGACACAAGTTTTAAAAATTTTATTTTGAATTTATTTTATGAAAAATGGATTTTGGATTTTGAACTTGATCCAAATATTTGGATCTGGATTTTTAAAAAATCTAATCTACTTTTTTTGAAAAAATTGTTTTTGATCGAAAATTTAATCTAATTATTTGGATCCAAAATAGATATGGATTAGATCATTAAAAATCTAATTCATGATCACCCATATCTTCCACCACTATTAGACATCCTCACCGCATGCGTCTTCCACCATCAACTTCTTCTTCGCCACCACATTATGTAAATCAACGATGACGATGCCATTGCGAAGTTTGGTAAAGTTTATCCCTTCGTAAGTCAATTTCTGGGTTTTGTATTTTTTTATCCTTGAGTTTTTTGTTTTCTATAGCAGTGCATGAGTGTGGATCTTCAAATTGCTCTTTCTATTGGAGCCGATGATCAAGATCCCAACCAAATTCATATACCTCTTTCATCGTTTTTAAATTTGAAACATTGATAAATTAATCATAGCCAAATCACCAAAGAAAAAAATAACACTTTCAAAAATCCTTTCTGGTGACAAGAGAAAGTAGAGTGTTGATTACAACCTTGCAGATCACCATGAACCACCTATGTTAATACATTGTAGATGTGCCTTTGAAATCAATATTAAAATTAATATCAAAGAATAATTAATTAATTCATGTATATCAATAAATAATTTTGTGACAATTGTGAGATTACATGTGTTCCTACTTTTCTTCTGCAGAGAATTATAAAACTGAAAGGATTAAGCGTAATTGCCAAATAACATCGATTTGTCCTCTTCTTCTCTGCAACTTTTTGTTGAAGATGAATGATTTCTTTGAGACTGATATAATTATATCGAGATTATAATTTATTTTGTCGGGAAAGTAGTGAAATGATTGCAGAAAAGGGGGAAAATATTGCAAAAGGCAGAATACATTGCTAATGAAGAGTTAATACATTCTAACTTTTAACGTTGTATTGTATATAGTACTTTATTTTAAATGTATGCCTCTTTTACATTATTGTTTTTATGTATATTTCTATCGTATACAAATTGCAAAGAAATGACGTCTTTTAAGATTAGCAAAAGCGTTTAACTAGTCAGTCAGCATTTAAAATATAAAAGAATTGTACTTGTACACTCTTTACAGAAAGTAAGAGGATAAAGAAATATATAATAAAATAATTAATATAATCGAAAGAAATCGAACACTAATGTCATAAAGTTACTATATTTTCCTAAAGCATATATAATTCATTTATATATTTGTGAATTGTTCTTATCTAGTTGACGTGGAACTTTCAACATACCTCCTCACATCGAGAAATATTTATCTTATGCGTGAAATTAGAAATTAGTAGATGGTCTGTTAGCAGTCCGATATCGGATAGAACAGAATGTCCAAAAAAACTTGTTAGAATAAACTCTAACTTCTAATCCTATATTAGAAGTGAACTTTAAGCCTTTATATATATATATATATATATATTAACTAAATTTTCTGAATGAGTATAACTTTCCCGAATCTAGGGAAGTGCCCTTATATCCTTTTCGTGTTGTTTTGTCAGTCGTGTCCCAACAGATGTGAGTTTTTTTTTGGTCGGTCGTGAAGTTATCCAACCCAATATATATACTTGCATGTTGACTGGTCAGTGACTAAAAACATAGAAGCGTTAGCAAGGGTAGGCCTTCCATCATAATTCAGCACAGAAGAATTTTATGTTTCATGTGTAGATTTGGTCGCAATCGAAGACACTGAGAAGGACAAAACAAAGCATTGACGTTGGTCTAGTTAATTCTTGCTTCTTATCAACCTTGTTAAGAAAAATTTTAGTTCTTTCTAAATATTGGATTGTTTTCAGGCAGTAGGTGACATTTCCTTTTGCTTAAATTACAATATGTCTATTTGTGTTTTTCCTACCAAATTCATAAACAATCCATAAAAAATTACTTTATGTATTAATTCTCTTCCAAAATGAGAAGTTAGGAACATTTCACATGAACAATAATTATAGCTCTCACCTCCACATCCTAAGTTTTTGTAGCTGTTCATCAAGTAATCTGACTATAAACCAAAACTGTTAACACCTACCCACGGAACCACTTAAATTCACATCTTATTAATCCAAAGCACACTCTCGTTGAGAATGTTTCCAAGGAATCCCAAGACAAACCAAACAAAATGAACTTTGGTGAAGGAACAAAATTCACATTTCATCACTCGGAGGTTCATTACAAGGTCCTTCTGCTTTACTACTCTTAGTGTTTGGACTTGGACTATCTTCTGAAGAATTTAAACATGATCCAACTGTTAATTCATCACTCTTGTAACTTAAGCATCCAGCAGCATCCATCACCCCCATAGGACTTTGTGGCACCTTGGTTCCTACACTGCCAGCAACACTGTTCAAGGACAAATCTCTTATCAATTCAACACACTTTAGAACTCTATCCTGCAAAATGAAAGGAAATTGCATAACACAAGTCAGAACCGTTCACTAAGATTTAAGCACCATCATCAATTCAACAAGATAAAGGTAAACTCATCCCTACATGCTCTATTTGGGAACAACAACCTCACCTTCTCTACTATAAAGAGCTCGGCAATGGACTTATCGATATCTTTCGCCTGTGATTCTCCTAAAACAGAAATTGCCACCGCAGCAGCAATTTCAGAAGGCCGGAATTCCAAGAAGTCGATACCTACAATTGTTTCCCGAAAAGCACTCTTCAAACTCGCTACATCTCAACGAAAACAGAGCAGAGAAGGACCAAATATTCAAAGAGTAATGAGAATACCACTGATTATACGGAGGATGAGCTGCACTGATATTGCAATGGATGATTTTGTTGGGTGCTTCTCACAAGTGAGCTTGCTAAGGAAGTATTCTATGAAGGAATAAGGAGTTAATGCACACATTTTCCATCTCAACTTGCTTAATACCAGTAGTTCCATTTTTTGAATGGTTTTAGCTTCAAACACAAACTTTGGTTCCCCAACCTGCTCATTATCAATATTGATGTGAAAATTAGAGGGTAATACACATAAGAAATCATATTTAAAACAAGATTGCAAGATTCTACTATATACCTGTAAATCTACAGATTGAGGCACTCGGATCTCGTCCATTTTAGCTGCAATTGACAAGCACGCTACAGCTAACAATTGCACAGTCCAACTTACACCTTTCTATACATACCAAGAAAAGAGACCAAAAACACCAATTAGGTAACTAAAATAAACCTAGTAAAACACAAACATAAACTTTCAGGCAATTTGATCTTACCGGTAAGTCAAAAACCGATAGGAAGCGATCCAAGTAGTTCACAGCCAAACAAAAACTCAAGGGTCCAAGGCCAAAATAAGCATGAGCCTGTTGATCACGTTATAAAAAGAAAAAACCAGTCACTAACACAATTAACCCGGTTAAATAAAAAAAGATTGTGATTTGCCACATTCATCACACAGTTTCAAACAGTATGAAACAGAACTCAAACCTAAAAGGAAGGAAAAACTAGCATCAACTTAAGAACTTCAACTACTTAATAAGAATTGGCAATCGCAACTAGGTACTTCCTTAACAACTTGAAGATTCAAAGTTAAAGGCAAAACCATTCACCATTTCTTTTTTTTTTTTAGTGACAGAAGCCAATTGAGACTCGATGAGCCAACATTGCATTAAAACTGGTTTCATATATGACTTAAATCCCATTAAAAACACCCAACCCACCAGAGAAAAAATCCACACAAATCTAACAAACAATTAAAGAAAGCTAATTAAATGGTTTATTTGTGATGCTCATCGAATGAAAAAGGAAACTTGAAACCATTACCTTCCAAATCCAATCAAGTGCATCCCTCCTAACACCCAATTCCAACTTCCCAGTCCTCAGCCTCTGCAAGTAATCGACCCTCGGAAAATGCTCCCTCTCTCTCGCCACCATAGCCCTTACAGTTTCCTCACTCTGGGGCAGAGTACATGCTAATTCCTCCGATCCACCACCATCTTCATATCCAGAGTCAAGGTTCCGGTGGTTCCAGGAATGCAAGATTCTAAAATCATCTGCTCCATCACATTGAAAATCATGATCAAAGAAGGTGCTACTGTTCTCTGAGTTATGAGCCATTGATGCAAAAACGGCTGTGCTAAAACAGAAGCAGCGTCATCAAAAGGGGTAGGTGGGGCTAAGGGGACAAAATAACTCTGTGGGGCATTTTGAAATGAGATGGAAAACCCATGTGACAGTGTTGAGCATAGAGTGAAGAGTGGAATGGGAGAATGAGGAAAGGAAGCAGCTTTATGTAGGAAGCGGGTTGTGCTTTTAGGGAAAAAGAGAGATGGGGCAATCGAATAGGTGGTGTCCATGGATACCAAAACCCAAAAACAACGGAAAAAAAAAAATTATGTTATGGTCATAGGTCATTGGTCATGTGGTTATGGTGGTGGGTGCAAGAACAAGTAGGAGTGTAATTTTGTCAAGATGGAAGAAAGACCATCCAAACCAAAAATGAGGGAAACACAAAACATGGTGGATCCATCTTTTGGCATAAGTATATAATCTATTTTAGATTTAATGTTTTTTTTTCAAATTTTGAATTATTTAATATGTCTATATAGTTTACTAAAGAATTGTGATTGAAATGTTTTTAGCATAATACTTCTTTTAACTCATTGAGTTTTTATTACATTCCATGAACCTTTTAAAAGTCTTTGATTTATGTAATAATAAACATAATACTCTGTTTTAATTTTTACTTTTATTGCCTATTTTAACTCTTTGAATATATTACAATTGACTTTCTTTTATATTTATTCTATCTTTTAAATTTTATAACTAATAAATCTGAATTTTATTCTGCTTTATGTTAACCTATTTAATTGTGTTATGTTTAAATCAACATTTTTTGTCTGAATTAAAAAAAAAAACAATGTAATTTAATCAAAATCAACAATTTTTGTAATTATTATTATCACGTAGAAATTTATTTAAAAGGTTTTTAAAATATAAAAGAATTTTTTTTCCAGTTTTGGTAAATAATATTTCTTGGGTTATATCAAAGTCTCGATTAATGGAGTACAGATGAATTACCTCCTAACTTTTGTTCTTCTTTTTTTCATATTTTCGTACAAACATAAATACGCTTTAATTGTCATTCCTTAATAAAATGGTTTCTGATAAATATTTAAAACATAACTGATCGAGGTGATTAATTTAAATTAATTTGTTTGTTCATTACTCAAACAATAAAGATAAGTTAAACTTAGACATTGTTGTCATTTAAAAATAAAGTAATTTTTACATAGCTATTGTTTTTCTCGGTGATATTAGATTTGGTTCTTTAAATAAAATTTTGAATTTAAATTTTATTAATGAAAAATACATAATCGGAAAAGGTGGTCATTAAATATTGTCAAGGTAAAATATAAAAATATAGGTATGTATAAAGTCAAATGAATAATTAATTTTAGGATTAAATTGGTTTATATTTAAAAAATTGGATAAAAAATTATAATTTGTTGATGTCCAAGGTTTTTAAATATTAGTGTAAAAGTAATAATTTGGTAACGTGGGTCGATCCAACCCATTTAGGCTCAGTCCGCATTTGACCCACATAATGTGGACCGGCTCACCTCGTTCAACATTTTTATATATTTTTTTATTTATTCTTTAAATTATTATGATAAAACTTTCAATGTTTAAAAATTTGAAAACTTTAAGAAGTTCACAAAATTAAGTAAAAATTTTGAGGAGTTTGATGATAAATTGATAATTTAACATTTTCATCATATTCATATTCGTACTATGACATACACAATGTATTCTTTAAATTTTATTACATTAAAAAGTACATAATAATTGTCTTTTCCAGTTATATAAGAATTTGGAACGTTAATGCAAAAGTCCATAAAAAAAGTAACTAGTATACACAAGTGCAAGTTTTTTTTTATGCGGGCTTGCAAACTGACCAGCGTGAGTCGCAGTCAGCCCGTGCCGACTGCAAGCTTTTGTGGGTCAGGCCACTACGGGTTCATTACCCTGACCCACCCCACGTTATTTATGCAGGCCTGCAGGTTCACTACCCTGACCCACATTTAAAAAAAAAGGAGTAATTTGCATATTACAATCTCAACCTTATCGCCTCGTTGACTTGTCAACCATAGTGCATGGGCCCGACGATGTTCTCAGTTAAGCGAGTACGTATTTATATGTTATTACAATAATGTCGCTAGGACCCACTACTTCATAATTATTAGGTTGGGGTTCAAGTGCTTGGTACCAATCTAGGTTAAAGGGATGTAATGTAGTATGTTGGCCTCCAAGGCCGATTGGGTGAGTGTTTGCATGAGGGTTGGCAAAAAAAATTATAATTACAGAACTTGTTTAAGACTTGTCTACAAACTTATGTAATATATATTATAAGACTCGTCTAATAAGTAAGTAAACATATTAGTGTAATTTACATTAAGAAACCAATCTAATTGTATATGAAAAAACTTGTTTAATGTAAATTAATACACCCATATAACACATGTATAAATAAACTCATGTAAAATATATTGTTAAATTAATCAATGCATAGACACATTCAACAAATATATATTATTATACTCATTTAACCAGTAAATGAAAATAGTTGTCCAATATGTGTTGATAGACTTATAAAATAATATTAAAACTATAAATAATAAAAACATATCTATTACATAAACTCTAGTACAAATATTAAAATTAAATAAATTTGCAATAGTTATTACAATTGAAAATATTTAATTAAAAAATACATATATAGTATAAAACGGTAGTAAAAATAAATAATTGTATTTTTAATATTGAAACAAATAATAATCGATAAAATAAAATTTCAAATAATAAAAAATATATATACTATAAAAAATGTAATAAAAATAGTGAACATTATATAGTAATACTAATAATACTAATCATGCTAATAATAATATTATATATACTATACAAAGAAGATTTCCTATGTATACATTTCATAATTTTAATTTTATCTTTCATATTAATGTTATCTGAGTTTTAAATTTTAATAGTAACTATTACATTAGTTTTCAAATACAAATCATGCAATAAAAACTACATGAACAAATTAAAATTTATAAGTAAGTTGAATAATATAATTATCAAGATTTAACTACTTCTTATCAATTCATCGATATGAGTTATTTTGAATATTTCATTTAGATTTTAAAGTTAATTTATAAATATATTTATAAATATTTAATAAAAATATTAATTTTAGTAAGAATATTAATATAAGTTTTTATATAAAAATTAATTTGAGTTTCAATTATGAAAGACAATATTGGTTTTATTTTTTCAAATTTGAATTAAATTGAAACTAATAAAAAATATAATGATTAAATTGAGACTTTGAAGTGAAATAACATATGTAAAAAATTTATAATTAAAATAAAAAAATTAAAATATTCATAAATGAACATGTGACACTAATTTTAATATTGTATCTGAAAATGATTAGATTAAATAATTTCTTAAGAAAATCATAATTAAATTGAGAAAAAAAAATGAAAAATATAACTAAAGAATCAAAATGACATGACAAAAACAAAAAAATAATTTAGCAAAATTTTTCTTTTTATCCCTGCATATATTTGGGTTCTCACAATTTTAGTATCTAAGTATTAAATCTGATATACTAGAACAAAATCATGGCTAGAATTATATTTTGTTTTTTTCGAAGGATTAAAATCGTAATTATTCTAAAGTTTAAGAAGTAAAAAAGTAACTAGATAAAATAATAATAAAATAGAGAAAAAGAAACAGAGAAAATGGAAAGAGGGACAAACGAAAACCCTAGATGAAACACTTTGTATAAAAAGGAAGCACTGAATCCCTACAATATCACCGCATTCCTCAAATCAGAATAGCAGCAATGGGTATTTGTACAGTTCAGCCTATCCCTCTCTCGAAACTTCCTAACGCTTCCTATTCTCTCCCTAAGCCCTCTCTTTCTCGCAGAGTAATCCTTACCACTCCCACCGCCACACTTTTTTCTCGTACGTTTTCTATCCTTTCAATCTCTTATTCAATCCGAACCAAGACCGGTTTTGTCTTTTTGGTGTTTTCTTTGATTTTTTCTGATAAAATTTTAGTGTGTTGTATGGCGTTATCTGTGTAACTTTTATTGAGCAATTAGTGTGGATGTGTTTTACTACTGTAACTGCATATTTGTAACTTTTGTTTGTATTTTATTACATGACAGGATCTATTTTCTTGAGAAATTTGTTGCCAAGGGCTACACCTTCCGAAGAAATATCCGGTGGGTCAAGTCAGTTTTTCAATGAGAAACGCGATGTTGTGATAACCCTGGAAGAGGGTAAAGCTGATGATAAAAAGGAGTTGGAAGAAACGGTGAACGAAGACGCAAGAAAAGAGTTACCAGAAGAAGGACCGAGTTTGTCTTTTGATTTCCTGGATAAGTTCAATGTAAGGTCATTTTAACCACCTTTCCTATTAAACGTTTTAACTGTGAATTTGTTGTTCAAGACGCATGTTTTATTTTTTCATGCCTGTTTATATTTTGTTTGCATTTGAAAAATGCTGAGTTGCTATGTTGTCGGTTGATTTGATGGTGTTATATAGTATGAATAATGACTTTGGGGTTCAGGGCACATGTTCCCTCTCTATTTACTAGATTTGTTTCCATTTCAAGTATGGAGTTGCTATGATGATCCAGCTTTATTGATGGCATTTACAAAATGCTTGATGATATTTCGGCAATCTTGTCGAGTCTGAGCGGTTACCTGAGCAACTCTTTACGTTTACTTTGTTTTTTTTTTTCTTTTTTTCTTTCTGAAATTGTATATGGATTTAGCCTTTCCTGTGCATTCCTGCCTGTGTTTAAGCCAAAAGCCTATAGAAAATTAGGTGTTGAGTTTTTCCTGCTGTTAAGATTCAGTTTCATATATATATATATATATATATATGCTTGATCAGTATTTTTGGCTCAAATGTACTATTACATATCGACTTAAGAACTGTTAGTTGTCTGAAATGAGGATCAATGTGTGGGTTCCTTCGGTTTCTTTACTAACGTAATTTGATGTGTTTATATATCTAACTGGCCTCCTGTTTTGCCTTTAATAGCTTGACACAAATGACACTGGTTCCATTGTCTTGTATGGAGGTGGTGTCTTGACGGCTCTGTGGCTAACAACCGCAGTTGTTGGTGCAATTGATTCTATCCCATTGGTGTGTACCATTCCATGTTCATATGAACTTTTTCACAAACCCAAAGCCACCTCTTTCAAATGCTGATTTTTTTGTTCATTATTTTTGCACAGTTCCCTAAGTTGCTGGAAGTTGTTGGGCTTGCATACACAGTATGGTTCACTTCCCGATATCTGCTTTTCAAGGTACTAATTTCACTATGTTTGATTGATATGTGCATCTTGGTTGTGCCCAGATTAATTAAATTTGTTAACATGCAGCAAAGTAGAGATGAACTGTCTACTAAAATAGAGGAGCTAAAGGAGCAGGTTTTTGGTTCAGAAGATAATTGATTTTTGTGTTTCCACTTCATGATTGTACAGTTGCTTCTGGTTTAGTCAGGGGAATGTGATATTAGTCTGCCCCTTGGTGAGCCTTTCCTCTATATGCAGCCTCCCATTAGTGTTGGTTGAGAATTAAAAATATACCTAGCAACAGTTTTCACATATTCAAGGTATTTTTACCGTATGGCCAAATTGCCTTTTCCATTTTTTTTTCTATCTTTATCGACTTCTAAAATAAAATAGATTATGTTGACATAATCCTTTTCACCTCAGCTAGATGACTAAATAAAATCTTGAAATGTTGTTTTCTTGATGAATCATAAACCCCATATATTTATTGAAGAGGACTAATATATAGCAATGAAAGATGGCAAAAGATGAATTATTGATGTTTTTAGTAATTATATGGTGATTCTTGTTCCAGAAGGGTTATCTCATTTCAGACAATATTTTCTGTTCCCAATTCTTTTTACACCTTTAACGCAGTTTTTGAAAATAAATTAGAAAGGTCGTAATATTATTGTACTTTTGTAAAATTGAAAATGTGATCTTAATAACACGACCTAATTTTTAATAATATAAACATAAAAACAGGGCATCTTTAAAGGCATCCGTAAGTATTTCATACACGCCGTACGCATCATATGCAACCAATACTCAAACATCATAGTAGTCATCACGATAGTGAACCATGGCATCAGAATAGTCATCCTGTTCGTCAATCTCATGGTATATGAAGGAGGACACATCTCCATCGCTGGATCATATTCAGTTCAATAAATATTGAAAAATCAATAAATATTGAATATCAATAAATCTGAGCAAGAAAAGGCGGAAGCTTACAAAGTTAGAGTATTGTGATGATATGTGGCATCATGGGTGCGCATTTGAAGCAAGAATTCAGAAATTGAACGAACAGTCAGAAGCTGATAGCAGAAGAATGCGGCAATTGGAGCTAGTTTTAAGTTCATTCATTTTCATCAATGTTACCCAGAAACATCCAAGAAGTTAGTGACTCCAACATTCAATATATATATATATATATATATATATATATGAAAAAATTAATAATTTTCACAAAAATGACTTTACAATTACATATAAACAATAGTTTTCCTAATACCATCTATTGATAAAATAAAATTTAAGTTTAGATATCTATTTTTTCAGTAAGGTAGAAAATATATAACTTACATATCAAGTTTTTTTTTTTATTATTATTTTGATAATATTACAGGAATGTATAAGCTTTTAAAAATAAAGGTTTTCTTCAAGTTGCTAAGGAACAATACTCATATTAGTATATAGATGAAAATAAAACTTCAGTTTTTCAATTTCTATTTATTTTAGAAGCATTATAAAATTAACATGTGTAAAATAGACAAATAAGTCTTCCAAAAGTTGAACGCAGTCCTCAAAATAGCAGCTAAAACCACCACTAGTACCATCCGTATCTCCGTCGAGAGATTCTGTATCCTCATCATCTGCATGTGCGAAATCAGAAATGAAACGAACATTCACAACACGCCCTATCTGAACATATTGGAAAGATGGGCTGAGACAGTAACAGCTGAACCCAACAATGTTTCATCAGGAGTTTTGAGGTGATTTATACATGCTTAGAGTGATTTATCGATTTTCTCATACATCTAAACTACTATTTATTATTTACTAGAATGACTTTTTTATTTTTTATCATGAATTATGAAAAATTAAGTTAAGGAGGAATTACTAAGAAACGTAACTAAGATAAGCAAAAAAGTAAAAAGAATCCAAGACATTAAAAAGCTTTAGGAATGACCTAATTGGAAACATGATTAAGGAGTTTGAAGAGAAGTTTCTCCAAGTCAAGCAAAAAAGGACTTTAAGAACTCTTTGTAATAATATACAATAGAATAAACTTACCTTTTACTCACTTTAACTTGGGAAAGAGTCACCCAATTTGGACATCAGAATAGGCTTAAAGAAAACTCTTTATACAGGTTAAACACAATGTCACTCATGTTTGTACTTAAATGTGCCTTCATAACACAACTTAAAGTAATCAAAAACAAAAAATGATTCTGTGAAAAAAAGTCTTTTTTTCTTTGAAATGTAATTATCCTGAATGAATTTCTCAATTGCCAATAACCCTTATTGCTTACCTCAAGAATGAGTGGACAAGAAACATCAAAGTTCGTCCAATCTTGGATACTCGTATTCATTGATCTTTGAGTTCATAACTAACTCATTGTCCTATCTTCCTTTCTTCTGAATACTGAAATATCATCATTCTATGCAGTTTACCCTACTTGTAGTTTATCAAAAGGAAAAGGTGAAGAAAGAAGACAATAGTAAGAAACATATATGTTTCTGATTGCAGACTAATGAACCATGTAACTCTTTTGGCTTACTACTGGAAGATATATTCATACGTTTCTTTGCAACAAAGTGATAAAGGGATAGTCTTAAATGCAGTTAAAAAACAGAGGCGATGGGAAGATTATATAATTTGGAGGAGACACAGCAATGGATGCTGAAGGCTGTGAATTAACTTCATGGAGTTGTAAATAACTCTTGCTAGATTTTTCAGAATTCACAAGAAGCTTCACGTAAAAATTAATGGCTATAATTTTACACATATACTGCAGTATCAGCTTTTTTACAAATATCCTGCTATCTGTGATCTCAGAAGGATTATAGTTCCATCCTCCATTGATGTGCTTACATAAGAGTCATTTAATCTTGATCCAGTTTATGTGCTTTACTGCTCAACGAAAATGTGATGTCATCTTATTTTATATTACTTCATACTTCGGTCAAAGGTGGAGTGGTGGATACTTAACGGGGCATAACCATTGAACAGTTTCTCTTTTATTTTGCGCCGTCGAATATAATCTGACGTTGGCTTCATACTCTGTACTTGTGTTTTAGTTTTAGCAGAGTGGTTAAATTTGAGGGAAATACTTAGGGATGGCAATTAGGGCCTGGCCCGCGGGTCCGGCCCGCAGGCCCGCAAAAAAAAAACGCGGGGCGGGCCAGGATATTGAGCCCGCGGGCCCGCGCGGGCTCGGCCCGCATAGGCCCGCGGCCCGCGCGGGCCGGCCCGCAAGCCCGCATAAAATTTTAAAAAAAAAAAACTTGTACTTGTGTATATTAATTACTTCTTTTATGGACTCTTGCATTAATATTTCAAATTCTTGTATAATTGGAAAAGACAAGTATTATGTAATTTTTAATGTGCTAAAATTTAAAGAATACATTGTGTATGTCATAGTATGAATATGATGAAAATGTTGAATTATCAATTTATCATCTAATTCCCCAAAGTCTTTACTTAATTTTGTGAACTTCTTAAAGTTTTCCAATTTTTAAACATTGAAAGTTTTATCATAAAAAAATAAAAAAAAAATAAAAAAAAACGGGGGGCGGCTCGCGGGCCGGCGGCCAACGTATATGCGGGGCGGGCTAGAGTATGCGGCCCGCATAAAATATGCGGGGTGGGGCGGGCCGGCCCGCGGTGTGCGGGCCTTATGCGGGACGGGCCTAAACAGGGCGGACCGGCCCGCATTGCCACCCCTACTTCCAAACACTTACATAAGTATATATATTGATTTTAACAATTACATTATTCTTAAAAGTGATGATAGATAAAATATCAAAAACATCATTTGTTTAAAAGAGTCGATAACAAATCTAAGATATATGAATATGATGAATCTCAAGAACATAACAGAAAGAGCCGATATCAAACCTAAGAAACATAGATTCATTGAGTATTTAGTGATACACTTTAAAGAATTATATTTTTATAGTCTTTTAAGATACAAAATCTAAGCTATTTTATGAAACAACAATAGGACTTGGGCGAATCCAAGTTGGTATTTTAAAAAGATTGATGAATGGTAGTATGTGGGTATGAAAAGGAAAGTGGATAGTGAAATTGAAATAGTAATGGTGAGTGTGATGGCTAGAAAGACACTCAATTTGACCTTGGAGGAACAACAATGATGAGTGAAGCTCAAGTTTCTAAGTCCAGCTCATTTCTCAAAACGTGATTTCCTTAGCTTAATCAATTGGGACGTTTCATATTCTTTCATCCTTTTCTCTTTATTTTATTTTATTTTATTTATTTATTTTATTCAATTGATTGGTTGTCGGTTTCTTAAATACCCATGTCACACTTTGACTATTCATGGACAACACAAGTTAACGCAGCTGGCAAAGGAATAATAATCCATATAAAACACCTTTTCCTAAATTCTGGTTTAGACAATTTCCCTTAGTTATTTTGTAAAATAAAATAAAAAAATCAGACGGATATTAATACAAATTAAAATTAGTTTATGAATAGGTAATTTATAAAGCTTCCCTAATATATTATTTTAATCTATTTTTAATTTATTGAGAAACTTATGTTTTTTTCTAAAATCCCTTAAAATATATCTAAACATAGGTAGAACGAAGGCTATATTTTTTTTGTTAAGAACCTAACATCTAATTTTTTTTTATCAATAATAGAAAATATATCAGTAAAATAATAGGATGTTCTAACCCAAAATATTTATTTATTTACAAAAGATAAAAAATATTAATAAATAAAAAATTGTATAAATTCTATCCTCTACATAATCAATTCATTATAAATTAAAATCTCCATATTGCATTATATGTTTCTGTTGCCATTCATCAATACCCAACATTTTGAATACCTTTTTCTACTAAACGGTAAATTTTGTATCAATTTAATTATCTATTTTATGACTTTCATTTATTATTTAATAAAATTCACGTGAATTTTATTCAATAATATAATTATTTTATAAATGTTAAGATGAAAAGTATAATATTAAATAGTATTTAATATTTCTATTTAACACGGGAATTTTTCATTAAAAAATTGTATCAATCCCATTTATTTAATTTTTTAAAGAATCATATAACTTACGAGTTAAATAAATTTTAAAAACCATGAAATACACCGTTTTCACATCATTAATTTATTATTATTATTATTATTATTATTATTATTGACCCTATTTTTCATCGCATCTATTTCTCTTCTTATCATTATATCATGTAACTCGTCTGTACAACCGCAAAATGGGGTTTAGATTCATCATTTCCTATTCATTAAGTTTCGTGGCATAAAATGTATAACAATAAGTGCTTCTTTTAATAAAAGAAAAGAATATAAAATTTTTAAATTAGCTTAATCATAAATTCAAACTAAGTCATGAATAATTTAATTGGTAAAAAAATCATACATTTGTTTTTTGTAAATGTTTTATCTTTAATACATGTATAATTTAATTTTAGTTTATGGAAAATTTAGTAATTATTTTTTTCTTTTTCTTTCTCTTTTAAAAATATTTTATAAGAGAATCATGTCTAAACATGCTAGAAATAGATTTATGAACATAAGTTTAGTGAAAACCGTTGATGATTTATTGCATGGACTCTATAAATAAACAGAATTTGTACATATCTTGTACAAGTGTATGTTTAATTTATGAGAAAAAAAGTTAAAAATATAAACAAAGAGTAAAAATAAAATGGATAGAAAATTTGATACATTTCAGTTTTCAATATCTATTTTTTCTTTTAATCTACAATTGCTTCCTGTGTTTTGGTTTCATTTTTTATTTTCACTTTTAATATATAATCTATCATTTTCTTTTAATTTGTTTCCCCTTTTAAAGATTGTTCAACATAGAGTGAAAATAATTATTCATATAAGAATAAGATGATTAAGAATTTTATTATATAGCTCACTTTTTCTTTTCTCCCAAAACACAATGCAATTAGTCATTCTCACATTTTTTTTTCCCATTCTTTCACGTTTCAAACTACGGAAAAAATGTGGAAGTTTTCTTTTCTGATTGATGTGTTACAAACATATCGTAAGAGTCTATAACACCAGTGAGACAAACAGCCTTTTTCTCATTTTTTGCATGCATCCCATTTGTTTGATTAAATGCCTAGACAATTTGGAAAATGAGCAAAGTAGTCTCATCACCCCATCACAGTTGGTCCTGTTTTTCCAAAAAGTCTTAGTGCACATTTGTTGCCGTTTGGATAAATGATAGGAAAGATAGATTCTTGCACTTGTCTCTCACTCTAGCAATTAACCTTCCCTTTCACCCCGGACCCCACCAATACATTTGCACAATGAGTCAATTTTGATAACATAGGGGTCTAGGACCCACATGTATTATATCACCTCCTAGGTCACCATTTATAAATGATCAGTGTTGCAGAAACCCAAATGCTCAATGTTCTCCGTAGAGAGAGTGTTTGCACAGAGCTTAGAGATGGGCCACCGCTGCTGCAGCAAACAGAAGATCAAAAGAGGACTATGGTCTCCTGAAGAAGATGAAAAGCTTCTCAGATATATCAACACTCATGGACATAAAAGTTGGAGTTCTGTGCCAAAATATGCAGGCAAGAATTTACTTTCTTCTTGTCTGTGTTGTTTTTGTGATGATGAACAGATAAAAGATGATGTTGTGGTTTTGCTGATTATGTGCAGGATTGCAGAGATGTGGCAAGAGTTGCAGGTTGAGATGGATTAATTATCTTAGGCCGGATCTCAAGAGGGGTTCCTTCACTGCTGAAGAAGAGCAGATCATAATTGATATTCATAGAATTCTTGGAAACAGGTAAAGGAGATAAATTTCAAGCACAGAAAGTATGAGAATAAAAGTAGTAAAAGGGGAACAGCAACCTTAATAGACCAAAAAGAAATGTATTATATGAGAGCAGTATTGTTTGTTTTATAAGGTTTAGCACACAACTAAGATTAAGGAACTTCTACCTCTTTTGATATCCACTTAATCTAATCAACTCTACAAATCTTTGTCAAATTTTTCTTCATCCTCTCTCATGTTAAGTTTTATCAGAAGATTACATTTAAATTGTTCTTGATAGAAGTTAAAAGAATAAGACATGCTTATGTGTATGCGAAAAGAGAAAAATACAATGAGTTATAACACGATTCATCGTACATACAGAAGAGAAAGTAGATAATTCAGTGCAAGGGCTTGCATATTCATCAATGCATGTGTTATTGGTATGCTGCAGATGGGCACAGATTGCTAAACACCTACCAGGAAGAACAGACAACGAGGTCAAGAATTTCTGGAACTCATGCATAAAAAAGAAGCTCATTTCTCAAGGGTTAGATCCACAAACCCACAATCTTCTATCTTCTCATAGAAGAAGCTCAGCATCTACCATCTCCAATATGCATAAAAAATCCAATTCCATCTTCATTATGAGTTCACACACACCAAATGCACCAGTGGAAACTACTTTTCAAACCTTTTCTTCATTACCTAAACCTCCACCAAACATTGTTCAAACTCCCTCTACCATTGTTACATCTGAATATCAAACATCAGCTATTGTTTCAAATAAATTCTCGTCAGATTTGCCTTATGATCTGTTAGTCAACAACGGCTCCAACATTTGTTCACCTTCATATATGAACCCCACTGCAGTTGAATTGTCGAACAATGAAAACATTGCCAATTGGGTTTCAAGAGTAAATGTTGATGATTTCAGCGGTCAAACACTTGAAGAGGTAACACAAGTGCAGGTGCAGCAAGAGAAGGACAAGATCTGTGAGGATACTGTAACTGATGTGAGAGAAGCTAACAAGGACAATCTTGAAAGAAGTGTTTCTTTCGAGAGTTCTAACTTTGATTTTGGGTTGCTGGAGAGTGTACTTTCCTCCGAATTTATCTCTCATGATCTTAGTTGTATGGATGAACTTGCATGGAACTTTTAGACCATACTTCAAATATTTTCATCGTTTATGTATATTACAAAGCAATTAGTTTTGTTCGCACATATGAGTATGATATGAATATATATATGGTAATCTCGCGTAGACTGAGACTAGTTGGAAGAAAGAAGAATGAAATTGCATGGCATAAAATTTGAAAAATGGTTTGAGGTGGTAGAGGAATGGGGTTTTGAGTCTTGTGGTTGTTGCTTGTGGTTTCTTGTTAAAAACTTAACCTACCCAGAAGAAAGCATTCTTAATGGAAATCGTGGTTCTTACGTCCCTTATTTGTTTAACTATTTAATCATAGTTTCAATCGTTGAATATCAAGAGTAATGGATATCTTGAGACTTAAGTATTACAGTCAATTTGTAGTTACCCAAATTACTATAATTACTGATTAATTGATGGGTTCATTTTAGGTGATATTTTAATGCAGTTTTTTTCGAAGATTTTGTATATAGTATCTGTTTCAATCCAAAATATTTCTAAAAATATGGTACTAATTTTCCATTATAAATACCTTTCAAACATCAATTAATTAATCCTTTTAATATTCCACTATGTACAAGTATATATAAAATCTTTAAGAAATCATAACCACATCAAAGTTTTATTTTGCTAGATGAAATGGACTACATGAATCATGCAACGTAATTCAAAACGGTTAAAAGTCACAATTTTAGAAGAATTGTTTAGCGTGAAATCTCTCCTAAGAATATTTTGAGAAGTGATAGGTTGACACCCACATTTGACCACTTTTTTTACCATCTTCATAGATTACAAGTTAATTTGTCTTGAATTACAAGTTAATTTTAAAGTGGTAAAAAAATAGTCAAATATGGGTGTTAACCTATCATTTCTCGAATATCTTACATTATACTTTTGACTTTTCTTCTCTTGTTTTCAGAGACTAAAATTCATACCATCTGCGCATTTTGTTTCATCTTTTGTGTATATGTCCAAAGCATCATAAATCTTTTTCTATCATTTTTTCATCAATAGATGCTACACTAATATTTTCTTCCATATTTTGTTCTTTTATATATGACTATATATATTCATCTTAATATTTTCAGTTTTGTGACCAATTTTATCTCATATTGTCCCTTTAAAGTTGAATATCACTACCATGTAAAGTATAACCGTTTGGCCATAAAACTTGTTGATAAGTGTAATAGATCCCTTACAATTATAAGTAATCCAATGCTTTATTTCATTCAAGTGACGTGACTTGTATCTTGGTATCTGGTATGCCATCCTCATTAATTTATCAACCATATATAATATGAAAATTATGTTTTGATAAAGTTTTATTAACAAATTTTTAAAAAAGTACACGTATCAATACTTTAATAAATGAAATAAAAGTTTGATATAACTTAGAAAGAGAAAAAAAAATGTTTGGTGTGTGTTAAAAAACAAACTTTGTCAAACTTTGTTAAAAAAAGTTTGTCAGAGGATCATAATCCTATTATATAATTGATTTCATATATTTAAGCTTAGAACACTTTTTCATTCATGTTTACTTTTAAATTATATTTCATCTATTAAAATTATTAAAATTGGAATGCATGTATACCAAGAATTAAGTTAAGAGTTACGCATTGAATTTCTTAAAATCTTTTTTAATATCTAATACTATATACAATTGTGAACTAACAAATGACAACTTCTTGAATATTTTAATATTTCTGAACCATTTGCATTCAAAATTTACTTTCTACTACGTGTCAACTTTTCATAATTTTGAAGATTAAAAAATAAATAAAAAAGAAATCACTCTCACACTATTTTGTTCTCACACTCCGTGTCCCGCACACAATATCATCCTCTTTCAAACTTCTCTCTCTTTCTCAAACTCTTCAGCTTCTTCATCTCTCTCTGAATCACTCACACACAACACCATGACGAACACCACATCTCCAGCTTCATCTCTCTCTTTCTCACTCACACAGAACACCATCTTTCTCATTTTACATATGTCCTCACCTTTTTTACGAGACTTCATCTCTGTCTTTCTGACTCAAACATTCAGATATACTTAAGTGACTTTTCTTTCTGATTTCAGTTTTTCTTTAGTTGAATGAAATGAGTAGAATATGGGTCAGGGGCAAGAATGAGAATGGTATGTAAAGTATTTACTTTTACTCAACTATCGGTTATTTTCAACATTCTCAATGAAAAAAAATCATCTTTTTGGTTCTTGCTTTTATCTGACCGATTTTTGCGTTGAACCAAACTTTGTTCTGGTCTAAATGGTTGAAATGAAAAGGTCGAAGACAGGTAAGACTCTCAAACAGTGGAAGCTTTGAACAAGGTTTGATTTTTTTGGTTGCAGAATGACAACGGTATGTAAAATATTTATTTTTACTCAACTTTCGGTTATTTTCATCCTTCTGAATGAAAAATAAATAATCTTTTTGGTTCTTTTCTGTTGGATCTCGAGTTTTGATCTCGATTTTGCTCTTAGATCTACTTTGTATTTGTTTTATTTTTGTGTTGCATTGATGTTTTGCTCTCAGAATCATGAGCAACGTGAAAAACACAAAAAAGGTAACAACTTTTCTGGGACTTTTCGTTCTTCTACCATATTTAACTAATCTTCTTTGTTGTATTTCTCTGCTAGAGGGATGTTTTGCTCTCAAATCTACTTTGCTCTCAGAATCATGTCCATCGTGAAGAACGCCAAAAAGGTAACAACTTTTTTGCGATTTTTCGTTCTTCTACCATATTTAACTAATCTCTTTTGTTGTATTTCTCTATTTGATGGATGTTTTGCTCTGAGATCTACTTTGTATTTCTTTTATTTTTGTTTTGCATTGATGTTTTGCTTTGAGATTCATGAGCACCGTGAATAACACAGAAAAGGTAACAACTTTTCTACGATTTTTCGTTCTTTACCATATTTAACTTCTTTTATTTGTTATATTTATCTGTTCGATGGATGCTTTACTCTCAGATCTACTATTTTTTGTTGTATTTCTGTGTTGGATCGATGTTTTGCTCTAAGATTCATGAGTACCGTGAAGAACACAAAAAAAATATCATCTTTTCTGTGATTTTTCTAACTGTGCGTTGCACATCTCATAATCATGAGCACCGTGAAAAACACCAAAAAGGTAACAACTATTCTTCTTCTCTGCTATTTTCTTTCCGTCTACCATATTTAACTACTTTTCTTTGTTGTATTTCTTTGTTTGATGGATGTTTTGCTCTCATATGCATGAACACTGTGAAGAACACCAAAAAGATAACAACTTTTTTTCTTCTCTACTATTTTGTTCTTCTACCGTATTTAACTACTTTTCTTAGTAGTAGTTATCTGTTGGATAGATGTTTTGCTTTCAGATTCATGAACACAATGAAGAACACAAAAAAGGTAACAACTTTTTTTGCTTCTATGTGATTTTTTTATTCTACCATATTTAATTACTTTTCTTTTCTTTGAAGTATTTCTATGTTGGATGAATATTTTGCTCTCAGATTCATGAACACCATGAAGAACACAAAAAAGTTAACAACTTTTCTTCTCTTCTGTAATTTTTTGTTCTTCTACCATATTTAACTACCTTTCTTATTTGTTGTATTTTTTTTTGTTGGATGGATATTTTGCTCTCATATTCATGAACAGGGTGAAGAACACCAAAAAGGTAACAACTTTTTTTCTTCTCTACGATTTTTTGTTCTTCTACAATATTCAACTATTGTTCTTACTTTGTAGTATTACTCTGTTAGATAAATGTTTTGCTCTTAGATTCATGAACATAAAAAATGTAACAACTTTTTTGCTTCTCTGTGATTTTTTGTTCTTCTACCATATTTAAACACTTTTCTTTGTAGTTTTTCTCTATTGGATGGATGTTTTCTTGTGAGATTCATGAACACGGTAAAGAACACCAAAAAGGTAACAACTTCTCTTCTTCTCTTTGATTTTTTTTTCTTCTACCATATTTAACTACTTTTATTTGTAGTATTTGTCTGTTATACCAAGGTTTTTCTTTGAGATTTATTAACTAATTGAAGAACACCAAAAAAGGTCAATGCTTTTCTTCTTCTATCTTATCTTTTCTTCTTCTACCATATGTAATATGTAAGACCCGTGAAATTAATTAACTATATAATTAATTAATTAATAAATGTGAGTAGAAAGAGCCTTTATGGCATTAATTGTTGTTTGGTGTGACGTGGAAAAGTACTAGCTCAAGTGGTTGAGAGTACTTTGATTTGTGTGAAAGGACTTGGGTTTGAGTCCTATGTGTGCCAATTATGTGTTGTATGGTTTATTTATTATTTTGTTTTGGTAATGAAATTGTGAATGGTGAGTGATAGTATAATCATAAGAGTATAATGGTTATCACAAAATGTGATTTGGCATAGTGGTTATGCTTTGTTCTTATGAGTCGAAGGTCATGGGTTCAAACCTTAATGGGCATAGAGTAAGCTTTATTTTTTCTAACTATTAATTGTGGTAGGAATGTGGAAAGGTAGAGAGAACCTAGCAGAATGGGGCAGCCAAGAGGGTTGGGAAAAACCATCAGTGTAAGGTGAGGTTTTGGGTGTGTAAAGGGCTGAACTGAGAGGGAGTGTCCTTTGTGATATAATGTGTGTTATGATTTTGGAACATTGTGATTTTAAATTGAATTCTATTGGATGTGAAACTCGTAACATGTATGATATGATTGGAAAATCTGGTTGGTTTGATTTTGGATGCAAAGTCTTTCATACATTATATGAGAGGGATGAGGGTTTTACACTTGAATGGGCAATACTGATTTAATTTCGAGGGTTGAGACCCCAAGTGGTTATATAACATGTTTGATGGTTGCTATGCATTGTTTTATGCTTGGTAATGTGGGAAATATCGAATTGGTATGGTTGTGATTTGGTTGGCATTGTTTTGGGTGGTCTATGTGCGTGAAACAGAGGCAAACTCTATAACTTTCGCCCAAGCAAGTCCATCTCGCCTAAGCGAAAGTTGCAGAATCAAGTTAGGGTTGTTTGTCTCGTGGAACTCGCTCAGGCGAGCAGGGTCAGAATTGGGCGACTTGGTCTCTCGCTTAGGCGAGAGTGGCTTGCCCAAGCGAGATCGTGACGTGACCTATGCGTTCTGAGCGCGATTTCTCGTCTAGGAGAGGGGTTTTGGGGTTTTGGGTGACGGACACTCTCACCTAGGCGAGAGTGGCTCGCTTGAGCAAGTTATCGAATTGCAGTGGTGATGTTTTTGTCTAAACCTCGTCTAGGCGAGGTCTGTGTGTTGTTTTGGGCGAAGGTGTGACTCGCCCAAGCGAGAGAATCTCGCCTAAGCGAGATAACATGATGTGGTCACTGTTTTAAGCTCGCTCAGGCGAGGTGAGCTAGCCTAAGCGAGGCTGAGGGCTTAGCTTGGGCGAGCGTACCTAGCTTAAGCGATTTTATGCGAGTTAATATGTTTACATGTGCTTTTTTGTGTGATTTGGCTGTTTTATCTTCAGTATAGGATGTATATGCATGTGGTGTGGTGTTTGGGCTTGAAGGACTAAGTCCAATAGGGGTCTGGGATGTGCTTGATGGTTGGACACATGATGGGCATGGAACTGGTTGAGTTCCCGTCGGCTACTAATGGGCGAGGAGTCCTTAGTATGGTGATTGCCTGTGTCGGGCGCACGATGGGCAAGGAACTGTTATGTTCCCGTCGGCTACCATTGGGCGAGGAGTCCATAGTATGGTGATTGCGTGCGTGCTAGGGTCCAAGTATGAGACTTGGATGTTTTACTACAGACGAGGAGTCTCCTCGTCTGTAGGGCAGGACTATGAGCGAGATATGCTCATAGGGTTGGACCACAAATGAGTCAGTTTCGTGAGAGCACAAGGAAGTCCCAAGGCCTAGTACATGTATATGACTCATGAAGGACTATGAGGTCATGGTTGGGTTATTTGAAAAGTATGAGAATTTTAGTTATGTTATTTTGGGTTGGGAAACATATGTATATTCATGTTTTGTTTATTTATATTGTGCATAGCTCACCCTTTCTGTGTGTGTGTGTGGCGATGATCGGATAACTTGTTATCCGGGAGCAGATGATGTGACAGGTGGGCCAGGAGATGCTTAGACTCGTAGCGAGGGCTAGCAGGGGATATTTTTGTATATATATATATATGTTTATTATTTTAGCTTTGAGAATATTATGTAACCCTGTCGGGAGCCATTGACTTTTATTTCAGTTTATGAATTATGGACTCCTGG
>Ga0214543_1000970_pt1 | contig 53272 bp, 38 predicted proteins | sample CNSS2metaG_FD_160094 | JGI IMG/M metagenome (GOLD analysis project Ga0214543, IMG submission 160094) | Root nodule microbial communities from cowpea collected in UCLA plant growth center, Los Angeles, California, USA - CNSS2 | ecosystem: Host-associated > Plants > Roots > Nodule | place: USA... | reverse complement strand
TCGCTATTCCACTCTTTGATGGTGAAAGCTATGATCTATGGGCGGTAAGGATGCAAACATATCTAGAGGGGCTAGATCTATGGGAAGTTGTGGAGGAAGATGATGTTCCCTTGTCTGAAAATCCCACTGCGGCTCAAATGAAAGTGCATAAAGAAAAGAAAACGAGAAAGGTAAAGGCAAAATCATGCTTGTTCGCAAGTGTTTCACAAATGATTATGACCAGGATCATGACTCTAAAGTCTCCCAAAGAAATCTGGGAATACTTGAAAGCAGAATATGAAGGGAAAGAGAAGATTCGAGACATGAAAGTTTTGAACTTGATAAGGGAGTTCGAGATGCAAAGAATGAAAGAGTTGGAAACAATTAAAGAATACTCAAACAAATTGTTGGGTATTGCCAACAAGATAAAATTATTGGGAAAAGAGTTTCCAGATTCCAGACTCGTTGAGAAAATTATGGTGACGGTGCCGAAAAGATATGAGGCATCTATTGCTTCCTTAGAAAATACAAAAGATTTGTCTACAATCACCTTTACAGAGGTGATACATGCCTTGCAAGCACAAGAACAACGAAGATAGATGAGAGAAGATCATGAGGCGGTTGAAGGTAATTTAAATTACACGGAAGATAATGCTCTCATAGTCAAGAAAAATAGAAGGATCAAAATTAGAAGATAAATATCTTTAGTCCAAGTGAAGAAAGTAGATGGAGGTTCATATTTTAATATTCACAAAAGGTCCAATGTCACTCCAATGAAATCCACACCGAACAAAGAAAAAGAAGATGATGCTGATATAAGAAGAAATATGAAGGATGATGTCAAATTGAAGAAAGATGTGTTGGGAATAGTCCAAGTGTGAGTCAAAGTCCCACATTGGATAGAAAAGACAAAGTTAAACACTATATAAGAATCAAGGCCCATAACAACATTGCCTTAAGGTTTTGGTGTAAAAGTGGTGTCTAAGGTCTTATATGTGTAAAACTAATGAAATATAACCATATCGAACCACAATCTCTCAATGACCATGACTATAACTCATATATGAAAAAATATATAACCCATCAGTGGTATCAGAGGAGCCGATGGTTCGGAGTGACTGACCGCATAACCATAACCATAACCATAACAAAAAGGGGATCACCGATGTGACTGACCCCTTAAGGTTTTGGGGTTAAAGTGGTGTCTAAGGTCTTATATGTGTAAGACTAATGTCATATAACCATATATGCCGACTACAATCTTTCAATGACCATAACCATGCCTATAACCATAACCTTATATATGAAAAAATATATATAAACATAACCCTATATATGAAAAAATATATATAAACCCATCAAGATGTGATGCCATGGAAGAAGGAGAAAAACAAATATTACAAGCACAAAAAGAGGAGAAAATTAAGCATCAAAAGATGGAGAATCAAATAGTTTTAAAGATATGTGTCAGTTTTAGAAATTTGTTATTATTTTAGATTAGGAGTGAGATATTCTAAATATTTTATACTTGATATTTATTATATTTTACTCTATAGAGTATATCAATAAAATACAAAAACATGTTGCTCCGTATAACATATCACATATATCTCTCGTATATTTTATATCTCTTATATTTTCAAAAACCCTAAAATTCTCAATACATGCATAATCAAGTAGAAGAACGATTCAACTAATTTCTTTCACTACTCTCAGTTGTTTGAGGAAGAAAATACTCATAAGTTTTACAACTTTTAAAAGAATCGAAAATGTATTAAAACTTACGAATTATACTTTTTGAAGGTATTATAGAAAAATATATATTCTGAAGATTTCAGATGTATAATTATTTTAAATGGAATATTCTAAACTAGTTCATAGTAATATTTATTATTATAGAGTTACTTCTCAGAACAAATTAAAATATATTACGGATTTTTTCATAAAGGTGTAAAAAAAAAAATTGAAATCAGTTTCTGCAGCATTAAGATGAAAAAAAAGGTGTAGAAAGACAATATGGAGTTGCAAACAGCAAATTATTCACTCTAACAGCCCATTTGGAAAATTTGAAATCGGATCACATGTATTGTATACGAATCACGCGTATACTATTACGTATCGGAGCAGAAGAGAAAGGAAACAAGGTCGTTCGTACACAGGTACGGTCTCTGATCATCTTAGACCCAACGCTCTCTGCGTAGGAGCCATAGTTTGGGGCTCTGATTTCGATTTCAACTTCGACTTCGATCGCTCTCCATTTTCTTGAATTCATAGCTGATTGACACTTCCTTCAAATTTCGTTTATGTATGTTTCTGATGAACAAAACGACTTCACTGCTGATTTCTTTTTTCATTCATTAGAAGCTTTAAGTTTTCCATTTAGGAATCAGTTGAGATGAACGGCAAAGAAGTTTCATGTCGTATTATTATTCTTGGATTCGTAGCTGATTTGTACATCCTTTTAATTTCATTGATACATGTCTAGGATGAGCAAAACGACTTCACTGTTGGTTTCATTTTCGTTCATGTTAGGGTGCTTGATTTTATCGATCAGGAATTAGTTGAGACGAGCACCAAAAGAGTTTCATATTTTTATACTACTATTCGTAGATTCATAGCTGATTGGCACATCCTTCGAATTGCATCGGTATATGTTTAGGATGAACCAAACTACTTCACTATTGATTTTATTTTTGTTCATATTAGGAAATTTGAGATGAGCACCCAAAAACTTCTATATCATATTAATATTCGTAGATTCATTGCGGTTTGGTACTTTCCTCGATTTCTTTGATATGTACTTAGGATGGGGAAAACGGTTTCGCTATTGATTTCATTTTGGTTCGTATTACGAAGTTTGAGGTTTCTAATAGGAATTAGTTGAGATGAGCACTGAAAACATTTCCTATCGTATTACTGTAGTATCATCCATGTTGACCGAGTTAAAATTGGTCCTATACAATCTTGGGGAGATTTGGTCCAGCTGATCCCCGGGGTTAGTTTCATTTTCGAGAATTCTTTTGTTGTTCTGCCAGCATACAAATTTTCAGTCTTGTAGGAATTCTGCCTCAGTGTACGACAGTTGGAACATTGAAAAAGAATAAAAAGAATTTGTATTTTTCTATTTTAATGTTGCAACCTAGTGTGTAGGCATCATGTACTCAACAGCATGGTTAGTCGAGTGATTTGGTAATTGGTTTCCTCCAGAAAAAAGAAGGATTAAATGTACTTTATGTGATATGGTATGGCATGCTATGGATTATGGAAGCTATTCTTCAGTAGCTTTTTTCATGTTAAATTGCCTGTTTCTTTAAATGATTTCTGTCATTCAGTTGTGCTTGGGCATAAATTAACTAACATAAGATAAAGGTATTACGTTCAACATATTTTGATTTGCATGCTGGATATTATGATAGTATTTTGCATTTAGATATGTCAAGAATAACATGATATTTAATATGCTTGTGTGTGGCTTGCGTATTGAGATTCCCAGTTTATCTTGAGAGTCAAAGAAAATACTTTTTTTTGAATTGGATTCATCCTTTAATGTTGTTATCTTTGTTTGGTGATGTTTCTTGGTTTTATTTTTCACGATAACAAGTTTTATGTGCAAATCTGAATTTTCTCTCTCTTTCAGGATGTGACTGGTTGAGGTTTCTTCAAAATTGTTTTACTTGAGCATTGCAATGAAGCTGTAGAAGATAATCTATACAGACAGATGCTCATAATTCAACAATGAAGCGTTATGTTTATATTGATGATGATGAATCATCTCATGATATATACTGTGATAATCGTATATCAAACAGAAAATATACCGTATTAAACTTTCTTCCAAAAAATTTATGGGAACAGTTCAGGTAATCTTTCTCCCAACACTCTTTGTTTTTCATTTTTTTAATTATGTGTAATGATATATTGCACACCTTTAGGGTTCTTCTGTTTTATCGTCTCTTCTATCTTCTTTGATATTCATTTTGTTGGATATTTTGTGCGATTGCATAGGCAATGTCGGGCCTGGTGTGAGACAAGTAGATCAATTTCCCGACCACCCTTTGATAAAATTGTCGATTGATCCACATTTACACCTTGAATTGATTTACCAAGCATGTGATTTTGTTTAATAGGTGTCTCTACTGGTTTACATCTTAATTTTGCAGTTTGAGCCAATAAATCCAATCCAACACATAATTTTGCTGGGAGATGAAAATATCATTATGGGAATGAGCCACTTCAATGCCCAAGAAATATTTCAATCTGTGTAACTCCTTAATTTCAATTTCTGTTATCAAACCTTTTTCTTTAGGCTTTCGTTCATGTCTGGTCATTTTCAAATACAACTATATCATCTATACAAAGAACTCTGATCTAAATGCTTAATAAGCAATGTATAATCACTTTGGTTTTTCTTGTACCCTATGGTCTTCATTATAGTAGTAAACCTGTCAAAACATGCTCTAGGAGAATGTTTCAACCCATAGTGTACCTTCCTTAGTTTGCACACCTTTCCTTCCTCGGCTTTAAATCTAGATGGGACCTCCATGTAAATTTCTTCCTCAAGATTGCCATGTAGAAAGACATTTGTGATATCAAATTGCTGCAAACTCTATCCAGAATTAGCTGTTAGAGACAATAAAATTCTAACAATATTCATTTTTTCAATAGGTGATCAAGGTAATCAATCCCTTACGTTTAAGTATGTCTCTTAACTACTAACCTTGCCTTTTACCTTTCTAAGTCGTCTTGTATTTAATAGTGGATACCCACTTAGGGATTGCAAATGAATCCATTCCCGTGAGTATTGTCTGAACTTATTTCGAGTTTGATAAGGACTCTCGACATTGATTGGGTACGAGTACGATCTGATTTTTTAAATTGGTTGAGACAAAGATAGGCATGTACATATCTATCCGCCGCTGTCCGTCCCCATGGCCTATGTTTGCACTCAACAACTCTATTTTGATTATGGGTATGAGAACATATTAACGGTGATGAATACCCAAAGAGTTTAGATATTGAGTGAAAGGTCTAAATTCACCACCCCAATCAATTTGGATTTCTTTAAATTTATGATTTAATTGAAGTTCAGCAAAGGCTTTGAATTGTTTAAAGGCGTTCAAAGTGTCAGATTTGTGTTTAAGAAAATAAATCCAAGTATATCTACTATGAGCATTAATAAAGGAAACATAATAATGATAGCCCATGGAAGACGAGACATGAGAAGGACCCCAAAGATCACAAAAGACAAGTTGTGAAGGTGCAGTGTAAGGAAGTATGAGAGGCTAATTGATGAGACTTGCCCATACAACATGCTACACAGAAATCTGCAGTAGTTTTTTTAGGTGGGGAAACATTACAACAGTGATGAACATTATGTAAAACAGAGACAGAAGGGTGGCCTAGCCTATTATGCCAAATAGAAAACATAGTGAAAGTGTGTGTGTGGGTACAGTGGAAACAGTGGGGGATGGGGGAATAACAGAGACAGTGGACACATTTGTAGTCATGTTCTGTGAATGCAGCAGAATCTGAGGGTTAACTAGGTAGCTTTGAAGACGATGAGCTTTGATGACCAGTTCAACTTGTTGTTGCCAGAGAAACAAATTAGTGTCTTTGAGTTTCTCTGAAACAAAATAAGAGAAGAGGACAGGCATGGTGGTCGCCATGGAAGCAGGACCAGTACATAAAGAGGGCAACTCACGCTCTGGATATAATGTTAGAAAACCTAATCTACTAAGAAAGAGAGAGTATGACAGTGGAATGAAAATGTTATATTCACCATACTTCTAACATTCTGTACAGTGTCCTTTATATAAGGAAAAACATAAAAACAATAAAATAAAAAATACAGCATTTAAAATGGTAACAACCCAACAGCATATCAAAACAGAAAACATATTGTAGACAAGAATAATCTAACAAAAGGATTTTGTATCAGAAAACATTATATGCTAACACCATGCTCCTCCCCATCCCCATCCCAATATCCATCCTTGTTTTAAATTATTGAAGTACTTTAATTTATTAGGTAACCTAAAAAACTTATATTAACTTTTCTTTAGTTCTTAGTTTCATAACTTATTTATGGGATACACATTTGATTATTTTTACTATTTTATATAATTATTTGACCTTTATCTTGTTATTTGATATTTATAATTTATTTCTTGATATTTGACATTAGAAAAAAAGAAAACGTGTATCATTTTGACATTGAGTACTTGAAAATATAATGTTTTCTATGCTCTGCTTTTTACTTTTTGTAAAGAGAATTATTTAATAAATATCTGGAACAATAAAAGGGTGGGTATGGCAGCGGGATAGGTATGCCCATTCCTCGATGGGAATATGGATGAGATAGAAATTTTATACTGTTAGGTATGGGGATGGAGATATGGGTAAAGTTTTACATCTGGGATGAGGATTAATTTTTGTATTGCCATCCATCCTACATCCAACAATATTTTTTCCTTTCGGTAGATCCACCAACTCCCAAGTTTTATATTTTCTAGAGCAACCATTTCAACCTTCATAGTACTTTTTCAGTCCATACTATTCCATGTGTTTTGGATGGTGACAGTCTTTAGATGCCTAAGAAAGCTTTTGTGATTAGTTGATAGTTTATCATAAGTCACAAAGTGTGACAATGTCATAGGACACGTTAATGGGATAGTTTGTCACAAGGAGGTAATTTCATTTTGTTGGATATTTTGTGCGATTTCATAGATTCTACTTTCAAGGCATGAATCATCATATAGTTAACACTACGAAGGGAGAGTTCAGAAGATTAGTGGACAATGCCATTAATGGGGAGGATCCAGACAGTTTTAATTTGACATTTTTGTGTAACTCACTCATCCTATATACTAGGGACTCAGCCTTGTTCTTTTTTTTTTTGTTGTGATTGTTGATAGAAAACGCTGATACAATGATTTATTTATTTATTTATTTTTAAAAGTTACAAAAGACACCGAGACTCTGTTTACAGGAAACTATATAGACAGAGCTCAGTCATAAGTTAGTTATAACCTTATAACTAAAGCAATTGCACTAATTAGAGGAGAAACTATGGTAACTGCCTCACAAACAGTTACACTAAATAAAACAGAGACCAACAGCAGTTGTAGCAGCTAACCAACTCAGTAACATTGTGTAATAGAAGTATAACACTCACAGTTGTTTTGTTTACTGCACAAGCTTCCTTATGTGCACGAATGATTAAGGAACTTATTTTTTATTGAACATAATGAAGTTTTTCCTTGGTGTTAAAATTTTGTGTTGATTTTCTAATTAAACATAACGATCTTTTAATCTATCTGATTTTTCTCCTTTTTCCAGCCGGTTCATGAATCAGTACTTTTTGCTCATAGCTTGCCTACAGTTATGGCCTCTCATTACTCCAGTAAATCCTGCCAGTACATGGGGTCCACTTATCTTTATTTTTGCTGTCTCTGCATCAAAAGAGGCGTGGGATGATTACAATAGATATCTTTCAGACAAAAAGGCAAATGAGAAGGAAGTCTGGGTTGTGAAGAAGGGCATCAAGAAACATGTATAAAACGTATTTAATTTTCTTGAATATATATTTTGCTGTGTTTCCAGCCCTTGATCATCATCATTTGAATAACTATGCATGATTTTGACTTTTATTATTTACAATAGAGTATAATCTGTTTATCTTTTCAAGATATTGTTACTTTTTTATTCAGTTGATGGTTTTAACTTCAATCTAAATTCTATGCACAATGTATGAGGTCTGCTGGTTTTAAAATATCAGGGTATTATCTGTACGTATACTTTTGTGTTTGAGCAGTTTAATTATGGATATATGTGTATTTTCTCAAACTTTTTGACATTTCTTGTCTTCCTTTTTTTTTCCTTTTCTTTTTCCATTCCCATTTATTTTTTGTTCTAAAAGGTCAGAGACTAATGCATGTTTTGTTGGTTCATTCTTGTAATGATTAATTGCATAGTTATTTTCTCCTCTATATTCTTATAGTTATACATAAACAACAAAATAGACCTTTTAGTTTTTAAGAAAGGCATGGATCGTAAAAGGGTTAGTGGTCTAACATTGATATGGGATTCTTCATTCTAATCAATGGGGCCATAGGCAACGATGAATGACCTTATCTCTCACCCAACTACAGATTATTTGAACTCCAGCATGCAGCTTGTAGTCTATGTATGTACTTATTGGCCATATAAAGTTATGTGTCATGTTCATTGTTACCTCTCCTGCCAAAATATGAGGTGATGTTTGAGCACATTTTGACGCAACATTTTTATTTAACTGTAAGAACCAATGGTCATGTTTATCTATTAGAGGATTACTCCTTACACTTGCTTGAAGGATCAATTTGTATGACAGTGATAGTGATTCTAACTAGACATGCATGGCCCGAAACCTGCTTGTGCCATTTAAATAATAAATGGTCTGTTTGTTTATGCCTATTTAGTGAAAAAGTGCTTTATCAATTAAAAATTTCTAAAAAATAATGATAATAGATAAGAAGCTGTTTTATTGCGTTCTTAAAATATGAAGATGTTTTATTGCTTTCTTAAAACACGAAGAGCTTCTGAAAAGAACTTTTAAAACAAGCTACATCATAAAAACACCTTCTTCATTTTAAAAAAAAGCTGAAGCTGAATAGACTTCAAGCTTCTACTTCATATCTCATGTACACCTTGGTCTGCTTCATGTCTTGTAGGAAGGAAGGTTTACATAAGCTTTAACATTTGATATTATATAGTGTTTTCTTTTATATCTGTAGATCTAATGATTTTTTCTGGGTGGACGTGGTTCCCTTGGTGGTTTTGCAGATTGAAGCCCAGGATATTCATGTAGGTAATATAGTATGGCTACGTGAAAATGATGAAGTGCCTTGTGACCTTGTTTTGATTGGTACCTCTGATCCTCAAGGAGTTTGCTATGTAGAGGTAATTATGTTGTGAAACATGCTAAAGTTGGTCTTCTCTCTCTGCGGCATTGCAGGGGAATTGGAATGTAGTTCCACTATGTTTCTTCTAAATCTTCTTCTCTTTCTCTCATTTTGGGTGAGACATTTCATTATATTCATTTTAAGGATCTTATGATGTGACATGTCATTCAGACTGCTGCGTTGGATGGTGAAACGGATTTAAAGACACGGGTCATACCTTCTGCTTGTGCGGGAATTGATGTTGAACTATTGCACAAAATTAAGGTAAAATTTTATCTACAGTAACTATGCTTGGTAGAATTTAATTGTGATAATAATTAGATAAGATGTTTGAATGATGTTGGGAGATCAGCTTATGCCTGTAATCCTGTGTTGGTAGAATTTAATCTAAGTAGTTAGTTGTGTTATAAATGCTTCTATTGTATGAATTGCTAACTAACAACTTACAGTTACTTGTGTGAATGAACTCATTTTTAGTTTATCAGAATCACTTTATTTTCTATCTCTTAATTTTCTCTCAACTATTAATTATTAATATATGACAACTACTTAATTTCTCTATTCTATATTTGTGTCTGTGTCTAGGGTGTAATTGAGTGTCCTTGTCCAGATAAAGATATCAGGAGATTTGATGCAAACATGCGGTTATTTCCCCCATTTATTGATAATGATATATGCCCTTTAACCATTAAAAACACCATTCTTCAGTCATGTTACTTGAGAAACACAGAGTGGGCTTGTGGAGTGGCTGTCTATACAGGCAAGTCCATGTATACAATCTATTAAATTCTTGGAACTGTGAATATTTTTTCAGGAACAATTTAAATTTTGTATCTGACATGTAATTAATTTCTTCAGGTAATGAAACCAAAATGGGCATGAGTAGAGGTATACCAGAACCAAAGCTCACTGCTATGGATGCCATGATTGACAAGTTGACTGGCGCTATTTTTATATTCCAAATAGTTGTTGTTCTTGTTCTTGGCATAGCAGGGAATGTTTGGAAGGAGACAGAAGCTAAGAAGGTATGATACAGTTTCTCAACATAAGTTTCTTGGGCACTGATAATTGTATCAACTCTTGTACCTATGAGGGTATGCTCACCAGTGTTTATTATTTTTATTTTGCTATATTGCCCTTTTCTTTACCTGTATTTTCATGGTAGTAGCATGCACCCTTTTCAATTTCGATTTTGTTTCAACATAGAGCATATCGGCTTCGCTGGTTGCTTCCTTTGTGCTTTCATGTGAATTATTTAGTTGTTTTACTCTTTGTAAGCAGACTTTGGTTTATTTTAGGAAATATTCCTGATTACCCTTTTAGTCCCTATGTCAATGAATGCTCAGGCATCGTTGTTTCTTTTTTCTTTTTCTTAGAATAACCACTATTTCTGTAATTTCCTGTGTTATCATGATATTTAATCATTAAAGGATTTTTTTTCCCTAAATCTTACTTTTATGGGGTGTTTGGAACATCACCAAAAAACACATTCTCAAAACCGTGTCAAAATTGAGAAAAATATACAGAAGCATATTTATATTGGTTCTGCCTTCTTGTTTTGGATGGGAATCAAAACATGATATTAAACTTTTTCCCTGTTTTGATGTCTTATCTTTCATAATTCTATGTAAGTTTCAGTGTTTTGCAATGATCTTTAAGATTCATGTAGGTGAATCCTCATGTTTTTTCTTTCTTTTGTTTTCAAAGCAATGGTATGTTCTTTACCCTCATGAAGGTCCGTGGTATGAACTGTTGGTCATCCCTTTGCGGTTTGAGCTTCTCTGTTCCATCATGATACCCATTTCAATTAAGGTGAGCTGATGGTAAATATTTAGCGTACATTATGTTACATATTTCATGCTTGGCATTTGGATAACAGTCATAATATAGATAGCATAGTGGAAGTCCTTTGAGGTAATAACATGCATGACCTTAAGAACTAAATGAAAATATCATTAAAACTTAAGTTCTAATTAGAAATAGGATTTTCGGTTGATAATACTAGTGTGTAAATATTTTGAGGGTAACTTTCTAAATTTGATAGAGCCAACTGTTCCATCTCTGTCAGGTATCTCTTGATTTGGTGAAGAGCTTGTATGCAAAATTTATTGACTGGGACAATCAGATGATTGACCATGAGACTAGCATTCCTTCCCATGCAACAAAGTAAGTAACCAAATGATCCTATTACCAACTACTTTTAGGAACTTGTACATTAAAAAATTTAAAATAAGAGAAATTTTGTAAGCTGTAAAATGTCTTGTATTATTAAGGATTGAGTTACAACACAAGTATTTATATAATCGAATGGCATGAGGTGCAAGGTAGTTCGGTTGAGATCTCTATCTGTTCTAACACTAGACTCCAGCAGTCCTAACATAATGAAAGATGGATAGCTCGAGGTAAAAGCTAGTGAGTCAGATCTAACTGTTCTACAACAGACTCCAGCTCTCCTAACGAATAACAGCTGACTACCTAACTATCAAAGGATGCTGACTCAATGCTGAGTCTGCTTAATATACGAGCAGAGAATGTCTAATAACACAAAGTATACTATCATATAAGCATACTTTTTTAATTAATGATGTTTGTTATATTTGACAGTACAGCGATAAGTGAGGACCTGGGACAAGTTGAGTACATTTTGACTGACAAAACAGGAACGCTGACCGAGAATAAGATGATATTCAGAAGATGTTGTATTGGTGGCAATTTCTACGGAAATGAAAATGGAGATGCATTGAAGGGTATGGTTACTCGGGGAAACTTTTCTTTTTGCCTTGTGAACATAATGATCTAAAGAAAACTGAACTGAATTATGATGTTTCCATCTACCAAGAAAAAAGGTTACATATATTGTTTCCTTCAACAACAACACCGAAGGGCACATGTATATACTAAATAAATTGAATTGAAATATATAAATATTATGTGCACATTCAAGATGCTGCAAAAGCAGTGGACACTTATTTGGTTCTAACATAAAATTGTGTAATGACTTTTCTAAAAATCGAAATCAAGGCAGCCTACTCTCATACTTATGGTAGTGAGATTTCCAGCCTTAACAGCTCCAATGATTTCCTTGGTTTACTAAGATTTAGCACTTTTAGTTTTCTTCTTATTGTCATGTATCGTTATTTATTTGAATAATATATTGATTTTCTCAACTAATAGTAATTAATACCATTTGACATGAAAAAATGGAACATTTATTTTCGCTGAAAGATGTTTCTGGAACATACTGTGAATGTACGGGAGAAAGTGTAAATTTGAAGATGAAAGGATTCGTTCATATTTATTTATGAACACGACTGAACTCCTATTCCTTTTCTTCCTTTACTGCTTATGGATGCACTAATTTTTTGTTTTAATCACTGACTATTTTCTGAAGATATATTTTCTTCTTTAATTGTTTCAGATTTCAAGTTTAACCACCTGATTAGTTACATGTTGTGATGTGCAGATGTTGAGCTTATCAATGCTGTGTCAAGTGGTTCTTCAGATGTTGTACGATTTCTTACAATTATGGCAATATGTAATACTGTCATACCTACGCGAAGGTGATTCTACCTTTATCTTTGCTAGGATACCGGATATGACAACTGTTAATATTAACAATTTTCTTAGTTGGGATATTTTTATAAGCCTTTAGTAGGAAGTTATTAATTTGTGCTTGATTTCTTGTTGTCATACTTAGCAAAACTGGAGATATCTTGTATAAAGCACAGTCTCAAGATGAGGATGCCCTTGTTCAGGCTGCTGCTCAATTGCATATGATTTACTTTAATAAGAGTGGAAATATTCTTGGTACTGTGCTTGCTGTTACTTTTTAAAGCATAACTGACTAATTGGTTACATAAGTTCTTTTAATCACTTTTTGTAATTTTTCAGAAGTCAAGTTCAACTCTTCAATACTTCAGTATGAAGTCCTGGAAACTCTAGAGTTCACCTCTGATAGGAAAAGAATGTCGGTAGTATTGAAAGATTGCCAAAATGGAAAGATCCTTCTATTGTCGAAGGGAGCAGATGAGGCTATTCTTCCGTTTGCTCGTGCTGGTAAGGATATTTGTGTTTCCTGTTCATTTGTAATTTATGGTATTCAAATAACTACACAGGGATTTTCTTTCAATTCATGATTATTTATACTTCTCCTTTCTTCTCACGAATATGGCCAGCTGTTGGTTTAGAGTCAGAGAGCAGTATAATGATTTCAGATGAGTAGGGAATGGAATATTGAGATTAAATACTCATGCGCTATTGTCGTAATTTGTAACTACTTTTTGTACAATCCTTGCCAAATATTGGTGCTAAAATGTTGAGTTCTTTTCTTTTATTTTACCGTCCCATTCTTTTTCTCAGACCTGTTTGCATGTATTGTAACTAACTTTTCAACTCTGATCCGGCCAGAATTGATCATATGATTTAGATTAATTGAATGACTTTTAACCGAATCGGACTTGAACATATTATAAGGTCTGGCTTTGGCTATAAACTTGTGAATTTTTACAAGGCCCATCCCTCTTTAAAGGCTGACAAAAGATCTACATTAGATAAAGGGGAAAACTTGGTTCTGTGTCTAGGACTTACAACCGCTTACCAAATTGAACAGTTTAAAATTTAGGGGAGGATATGGTACCTCAATCTATGGTAAGGAAAGCTTTTGAGGCTTAAAGAGAGTTTACAATGGAACTTACATTACATCTACTCCATCTCACCCAACAGGGACTAGTGGGACTTGAACTCGTGACCTATCAAATGTAAGATATGCCTTGTTTCTCTTGGGCAAACCATCAGGGATGTATAGGTGTTATATCAGTTAGTTTTATGTTGACTTCTAAGGCTTAACTGAATCTTCTCCCATTATCTGGGTTTAGGATTGGCTGTGAGACCATTGATGGGGTTATGTAATTATATATAGAAGTGATTAGTTTTGTGTCAATTATGGAAAGATAACGGGGAATCTAGTAGTTAAGGTATGTGCAAAGAAGGCCCCGAGAGGTACCAGTAAGAAGAGTCGATTTTTTGTTGAATATTTTTTTATCAAGAATTATATATGAAGGCTTTATTTTATTTATATGGAAATCAACATATTGATAGAACATTAGCAAAACAAGAAACCTATGAGCTAATAATAAACTGATAAAAGGTAATAGCTATAAAATAGGATAAAAACATATTTATCCTATCAGTTAACATGACTTTTATTTAAAATAAAATAGCATAAAAATCTAATGTATTCTGTTTCTTAATTAATTCCAACAGTTTTTCTTCGACACCCCTCCTTGACTTTAGAATTAGAACTACAAATTCCAAGTTTTTGTCTCAAGTATTAAAATCTAGCTTTTGAAAGTGCCTTGGTCATAATTTCAGCGCTTTGATTCTCTGTTTTGCTGTATAGTAACTTCAATTCTCCTTCACTTTGAAGAAAAACTTTCTCTTAAAATGTTTAATTTTTCCATAAAATACTGGATCATTGGCAATTGAAATTGCAGCTGGTTGTCTATAAAAACCTGTATACTTTCTTCTTGCTCCATATGCGAATCTGTCATGATGGTCCTGATTGAAAGAGTCTGATTCACTGCAGCAACAACAATTATAAAATCAGTAATTGAGCTATAAAATCTTGCTTTTTATAGTGCTAAGAAAAAACTCCAGACCCAAAAGAAAACCAGTAACCACATGTGCTTTTCACATGAACACAATCTATCCAATCACTATTATAGTATCAATGAAACTTAAACTCATGAGAGTGAGAGGACATCATACCACAGTCTAAGAGCCTTTAATATATCTAACAATTCATTTGGCAGCTCAAGAATGAACATTACCAGCACTATGCATGAACATTGAAAGAATACTTACTGCAAACATGATATGAGGTCTTGTAGTAGTAAGATCCATTAGGCAACCAATTTAGCTTTTGGAATAACGTTCATCTTTGTTATCGATTTCATCATCTTTGCAAAATGATTTCTTCAGGTTAATTGGTGTATCAATGCTTAGTCCTCCATGCAGAACTTCTTTAGTATTTCCTTTACACATTTTTTCTTTTGACATATAAAAGCTCCATCTTTATCTTGCTTTACCTCCATTCCCAAGAAGAAGGACAATAAACCAAAATATGTCATTTCAACTTTAACTCCTTTCTTAGTTTCTCATCAACCCCTGTCACAAGTAGGTAATCAACATAGATAGAAACTATGATTAAATTAACCCTGACCATTTTCACTTATAATGTACCTTCAATTGGACTTTTAACAATTCCAAATGTTTTAAGATAATCATCAATTCTACCATACCAAGCCTTGGGACTTGTTCATGACCATACAAGACCTTCTTTAGCTTGTACATATTCCTTCACTTTAAGTCCCTCTTTGTTGCTCCACAAATATGTACTGCAAATAACCATTTAAAAAGGCATATTTTACTTCTAAATGGTAAATTTTCCATCCTTTTTGTGCGGCCAAAATAAACATCATTGTGATTGTATCAATGTGCATCAGAAGCAAATCTTTTTGAAAAGTCTACCTCCAAACACATAAGCGCATCCTTTGACTACTAATCCCACCGTGTAATTGCCTATAGAACCATTTGCATTAAGTCTGTTTATATAAACCCATTTGACTGCTATAGGTTGTTTGTGTTGAGGGCTTTCCACCATCTCCCATTTGTCATTTTTCTCAATCATTTTGAGCTCTTCCTCCACAGCTTTAGTAATCAAATGTGTGCGGTATGTATAGTGTAGTGATGTGGTAACCACTTGAACAAGCTTCTCTAGAAGTACTTCTAGAAGATAAAAAGAAGAAAAAATGAAATGAACTTTTCTGTAATAAAGCACAATAAATTAAAATAATAGTAATAAAAATTAATTAAAACACAATAAGCTAATTAACAATAATTAGAAATAATATAATAATAAGTGTATACATACATAGATAAATATATATATATATATATATATGTATGTATGTATGTATGTATGTATGTATGTGTGTGTATACTAAAACATTGGAATAAGTACAAAAAAAAAAAAATATAATAGCTGTCATCTCAATACCACTACCTGCTATCGAGTTTTCATTTCCTTTGGGGGGGCACTGCTCCACAATTGACACCATTGATTATTGCAGGGCAGCAGACTCGACATTTCATTGAAGCTGTGGAGCAGTATGCTCACTTGGGATTGCGTACATTATGTTTGGGTTGGCGTGAGTTAAAAAAAGATGAATATCGAGAATGGTCTTTGATGTTTAAAGAGGCCAATAGCACTTTGGTTGATAGGGAGGTAAAGGGCATATACTTATGGCTTTTTTATGTACTTTTACTCAAAAGCTCCATTCTCAGATTAGTATCTTTAACAGTGGAGAGTAGCTGAGGTCTGTCAACGAGTAGAACATGACTTGGAAATTCTTGGTGTAACAGCAATAGAGGATCGTTTACAGGTGAAAATTAGCTGTACTAGCTGATAACAATCTCATAGATAATACTTTTAAATTCATGTAATTTTACTGAATCCTCATCAACTTTAGATGAAATGGAAAAATTAAAGAATTTCCCCAGTGATTTTATGTGATGATCATTATGATTTATTTTTTTGTTTTGCTTTTAGGATGGAGTGCCTGAAACGATAGAAACTCTAAGAAAAGCTGGAATAAATTTTTGGATGCTAACTGGAGATAAGCAGAATACAGCAATACAAATAGCTCTGTCATGTAATTTTATTTCCCCAGGTGATTCAGATTTGAGATCATGTTGTAGAATATTTTTTCTTCTTAGTGATGTGCAAATAGTACAACTATTGTATGTGTTCATCATTAAGTAGCATAAGAATCTTGAAATGGCCCGTGGTTAGTCTGCCATTCTCTCTGTTTATATAAAAATAGATAAACTTATGTTTGTGTTTTTGTTTTTCTGCTGTATATCTTCCTTTTAGTTGGGGAGTAAGTTTATGAGTGGTGAAACTGTCCCAACTGCACAAAATGAGGAACACCAGATGGTTGTTCTCAAGACTCCACTTTAGTGCTAGTAGGGCGGAGTTGAGCTTAAATTTTCTATTTGGGGTAGCCAAAGAGAAAGAACATAAGAAGCATATTTATTCTGTTTTAGAATAGTTTGGCTATGTTTGTGTTTACACATTGCTTTAAATTTTACTGTTTGATTAGCATTCTTCATACTTAATTGGAAGGTTATTAATTTATGTTGGTAATACTGGAGAGGCTTTGTTCTTACTATTCCCTGCCTCTAGAACTAAGAACTGAATGGATAACTTCTATCAATTGATGGGCATAAAATAACTTCTTTTCAGCCAATAAAAACTTTGGTAATTGAAATGATGTAAAAACTCGAATAAGGAAATATCTAGAAATATACCTTCTTTGAGTTTGAAATATGTCAAAGTCCTATTCTGGATGCTTCAAAGGTTCATAGCTTTGCTTACCAAGATAAACGACACCGTTTCAACTTCAACTTAACTATGTGTTGTGCATAGTCCCATTCTTTAAGAGCTTTTCTGTGTTTGTGCACAAATTGCTTTAAATTTTATTTGTTTGATTAGGATTATGCATCCTTCTTTGGAAGGTTTTTTATTAATGGTGGTAATATTGAGGAGTCTTTATTCTTACAATTCCCTCCCAAAAACTAACAGAACCAAAGGGACAGCTTCTATCAATTGATGGAAAAACAGAGGAAGAGGTCTGTAGGAGTTTAGAAAGAGTGCTACGAACTATGCGGATAACTACCTCAGAACCCAAGGTATTGCTTATTAGTTTTTGTATTATCTTAGAATCCACTAGTTTTGTTTTCCTGTACCATTCATTTTTTTATTGTGTAGTTTCTATTTTGGAGGACATCTTATTATTTGCTCTTGCACCTTTTCTATCCCTTTCTCTTGTCCAACAAGTTTCTTTTCATATCTAAAATAAAATAAATCTAGTAATGAGCAACTTGTACGGACACATAAGGTAATCTAACTAGGACCCATTTTTTGAAGCATGTGGTGAGATCAAGATAATTTGAAAGGTTTTGGAATTCATCTGATCATTCTTTTCTCAAACAGGATGTGGCTTTTGTTGTTGATGGTTGGGCACTTGAGATCGCACTTACTCACTATCGTAAAGCTTTCACTGAGCTGGCAGTTTTTTCGAGGACTGCTATATGTTGTCGTGTGACACCATCACAAAAAGCACAGGTTTTTCTTTTCACCATTTTATCTGCTTACAAAAATATGTTGCTTCTGTTTTTATAAAGCTAAGCTTTGCATTCCTTTCATTTTTAGTCGCCATCCATGTTAATAAGGGGTGTCTGGGCTCCTTTTAATTAACCTATTGCAATAAGATGGGGGATGAGATGACCAATATCCTATGTTTTTCTCTAATGGGAACATAATACTTCTATTTGTATTATTCAATTCTAATTTATCAGAAAATAATGGCACTAATTTGTCTTGTATACTATTTCTTGTTGCAGCTTGTTCAGATCTTAAAATCATGTGATTATAGAACATTGGCTATTGGTGATGGTGGAAATGATGTAAGGATGATACAACAAGCTGATATTGGTGTGGGTATCAGTGGCAGAGAAGGATTGCAGGCAGCAAGAGCAGCTGATTACAGTATTGGAAGTAAGCCATTTTACTCCTTTGCTGGTGCAATCTTGATATGTATACTAGTCCTTCAACACAGTTCCCCAGTTACCGTCTGTTTCTTGTATTTTGAATTTGTTAGATACTTCACACATATGGTTCAATTTCTGATGCTATTCTGTATCTAGACCTATATCAATGGCTTTTCTTTATTATTCTTGACTATAATTTATTCAAAGCTCTTCTACTAATTAATCTTTTTCAGTGGTTGGAATAAGACAGGGCAGATTAGTGTTTCTCATTCTTTCATTAGTTGCTTATGACTACCAGATTTCATCTCTTTGATGTTATGGTTATTCTGTTCATTTTCAGAGTTTAGATTTCTGAAGAGATTAATTCTGGTCCATGGCCGCTACTCATACAACCGCACAGCATTTCTTTCTCAATATTCATTCTACAAATCCCTACTGATTTGCTTCATCCAAATCTTGTGAGTTTCTTTGACAAGGTCTTGAATTTTATTTTTTTTCCTGACAAGCATTAAATGTGTCCCCAGCCAGAATGGGCTGCGTAGCTGTATACAGTAAGTTTCACAGAAACACCCACAGCTAGCTCAGAAAGAAAAGGAAAACAATGTCTGTTGTTTATCCATTCTATTTCTTGTGGTTATTCCTAATGATTATGACTATTATAATCATCCATGCACTTCAGGAATCTACCTTTAAAAGCTAGTTTTTAAGGGAGACAAATCAAATACTTAAATATTCCACTCAACATCTCATATTATTTGATGTAAGATTTAGGTAACCTATAGTACCCAAGTCCCATCATAACATCGTCATTGATATTGTCTCGGCAGATATCACTTTATGACATTCTACTTCATAACACTTCTGAGTTTTTTTGTAGGACCCTATCACTTTATGACATTCTACTTCATAAAACTTCTGAGTTTTTCTGTAGGACCCTCTATAAGTAGTTATTTTCAAAATATCAACAATTAATTCTGATACCAAATTATTAAGCAGTCAAACATTTGAGGAACCCACTTTAACTGTTAAGGGGGGTGGAGAATCAAAGAGACTCCACCAAACATTTCATATTACTCACTGTGGGACTTAGACACCCCATAATGTTGAAGTCCCTATTAAAATGTTGTGATGCATGAAATGCATTCTAATCTTCTTTATATTGATCTATTCTCAAATTTTTAAGGTACTGATGGTTGCATCTCCAGTTTTTCATTTATTTCAGGTGTCTCTGGAACTAGCCTCTTCAATTCTGTTAGCTTGATGGCTTACAATGTTTTCTACACCAGTGTTCCTGTTCTAGTCAGCGTGCTTGACAAAGATCTTAGTGAGGAAACTGTAATGCAACATCCGCAAATTTTATTTTACTGCCAAGCGGGAAGGTTTGTAACTGTGCTGCTTTTTGTTATAGATAGCAGAACTATCAAAATGTATTACAACTGAATATCCCTTCAATTAACCGAAAAAGGAAAAAACTTTTGTGGCCATTTCATTGAGTAAGCATTTGACTATAAATGTTGAAACAGGCTTCTGAATCCTAGTACATTTGCTGGATGGTTTGGTCGATCTCTCTTCCATGTGAGTTTTATTTGATATTAAGCAATTGTTTATAAATTACTTAGATTATAGGAAGCTTATAATCATGAGTCGTGACCAGTGTTATTAAAGGCGCACTATATCGCTGCGGCCAAAATTCTGCCATATGCATGTGGTGGATGGTTTAGCTGCAGCCTATGCATGAACCAAGGTGGACAAGATAAAAATAATATAAATGTATAGTAATTAAGTATTAAAGAAGCTATTAAATTGATAAAGAATAATAAATATTTAAAAAGAGTGTCACGTATTAAAAAAGAAAGTATAAATATTAAAATGAATAACAAAAATAATTGAAAAAGGAAAAAAATAAAAAAGAAGTATAAATATTTATTTTGCTGTATAAATTTCAATTCTATTTATTATTTATCTCTACTTCAAAATTATTTAGTATATGTGCCTGGTCATTTCTCATTGGTAGTGATTGTAATTTGCAGGCAATAGTTGTATTTGTGATAAGCATACATGCCTACGCATATGATAAAAGTGAAATGGAGGAGGTTTCAATGGTTGCACTTTCGGGTTGTATATGGTTACAGGCTTTTGTAGTGACAATGGAGACCAAGTAAGCTTTAATATTGGTAGCCTCTGATGCAACTGTTAATTCGACTTAGAGTGCTATGCTGTTTGTAATGAACTGAAAGAACTATCTGGTGTATAATGTTTCCATTTTTAATGAGAAGAGTTTAATTTTTGGTGGTGCTGGAGTTGGTGGGTTTGTTTGGCGTAGAAATCCCGAAAAGCTCATTTTAGTTTAAAGCATTTTGCTTCAACTCGTTGGAGAAGTTTTTCTGGTTTGATTACCTGACTCTTATTTTTTATGCCTACAGTTCCTTTACTATATTGCAACATATGGCTATATGGGGTAATTTGGCTGCCTTTTATGTCATTAACTGGATCTTCAGCGCTCTTCCTTCATCAGGGATGTATACAATTATGTTTAAGTTGTGTCATCAGCCGTCATATTGGATAACAGTATCTGTAAGTAGCTCCTCATTTCTTGCCCCTTAAGTTCTTTACTCTCATTTTGCTCTTTCTCTTTCCTTTCTACTCTCATCAGGGATGCATTCAAGATTTTGATTTTCTATTTTTTGTTTTGTAAATGCTTTAAAATTGGAAACACCATAAAAATAGGGAGATTTTTTTTAATCTTTTATTTTGAGTAAACCAAATTAAACACGTCCATGCTAGTTCCATGTTCTCCTTTCCAGTGTTAGATCACGAGATTTCACATTCTACAGGAATCTTGTCCCAAACTGAATGGCATTGAGTTCCATATTTTCCTGATAAAATTCACGTCTATTTCTTTGCCTGTGAAAAAAATCAACATAGATTGCGCATGGACCTGGCAAGAAGCCAAATTCATTAACATTATGACATTGAGTTCCTTTATTTTTCCTAATAAAGTTCACACATCTATTTCTTTGCTTGTGAAATAAATCGACGTAGATGGCCCTAGCGAGGAGCCAAATTCATTCACATTTTCTTTTTCCTAAATACGTTGATTATGGTTTTGATGAAACTATTATTCTATACAGCTCATGGTTGCGGCAGGGATGGGTCCCATTCTAGCTATCAAGTACTTCCGATATACTTACAGACCGAGCAAAATCAATACACTGCAGCAAGCTGAACGTGTGGGCGGTCCAATTTTGTCTCTTGGCCCCATTGAGCCTCAGCCGAGATCTATAGAGAAAGATGTTTCTACCTTGTCAATAACACAACCCAAAACCAGAAATCCTGTGTATGAACCTCTGTTGTCAGATTCCCCGAATGCCACCAGAAGATCTTTCGGATCAGGAACACCATTTGATTTTTTCCAGTCACAATCAAGATCATCTCTGTCTAACTACACAAGAAAGGATAACTGAGATTAAGGAGCAACTGGAAGATCACCAGATGCCGCATCTTAGTTGAATATCCTTTTCGATAAAAAATTAACAAAGTACATTGTTAGTTACGTGTATACTAATGTTATTTTTGTAAATTGGGCACCTCTGAAGTGCCATTAGATTATTGTCGATATAAAGCGAAAAGGAAATGATTATTCAACGATTCAATAGATTATCTGATTGTTTTTATATTACTATTATTCTTATTTTTCCAACTTCTGGTTGGAGACATATTTGATTTCTTCGCTAGCGAAATACATTCTGCACCTTATATTCTCCAGTTAGGGTTTTATTGCATTTATTAAAGAGTAATACAACTGATGGCTATCAAGAAAGTGGGCAGGTCAAGGAAATGCTAAATTCGTAGTTTTTTTCCTTTGTGGAAGCATCTGGAAAATGATGATTCGTTGAGGTTAACACGCTGATATGCCGGTTGCAGACAGTTTTAATGCTTACCTCGGGAGAACTTAATCCTCTACAAGTATGCTCCTCACCAACCGTTGTCAGAACCCTGCTACAAATTGCATGGCTATTGGCGAGTTAGCGATGATTATAACAGAGTAAACAATTAATTAGTCTCTGCAATTACAATTACTCGTTGTAGTCCATGAAATAATGAAATTAATATTTTCTTGATAATGTTGTTAGGCATCAGTTAATTTATCTTTAAATGTCAGGGATTAAATCACATCAATTTGGCAATGATTGTTAACTTTAATTAAATTGACTACTGTTAATTTCTGGAACTAAATTGTTGGACATTATGGAAATTGGGGGTTAAATTTTTATGATCTTAGAAGTTTAATCGATTGATTTACAGTTTCGAATATTAGTTTAATTTGATGTATTATTCCAGTAAATCAAACTGTATATGAAGACAGGAATGGAGAATCTGTCAGTAACAACCTCGGCATTTTGCATGCATAAAATTTCTCTATCACCAAAAAAGCACTCATTTACAAGGTACCAACAATTCTGTGGGTGAAGAAAACCGCAAGCATGACATGAACTATGATAGTCCTACACACGCTCGTTCAATGTCTTGTATAATCGAAAATTGACAAAGAAGACAAAGGCTATAGTGGATTTCAAAGCTTATAATGTATGGTTTTAGCATGGGCTGTTTCCTTTTATTATACCATCTGGTGTAAGTTTATGCATCACCACCTAACCAAGCTCACAAACCAGCAAATCCCGCCATAAGAATTATTCCAAACAAAACGCTATGGATCCTTCCTTACCCCACCACCCTAGCTGTCTTTCGAATAAGTCTTCATGGTTGCATCCTAAGACGCTATCAACAAACAAGGCTTATAATGTATTAATTGCATTATGCATTTTGGATCTCAGAATTATGGTCATGAAATTGAATTTCATAAGTGGCATTGTAGGCCCCTACTACCTATGTCACACTGCCTTCACTTGATTCATCTCATCTCCATTTTAGGGGTCTCACCTCAGCAGTACCAGCCTTTTACTTTTAACATTTTTGTCTGCATCTTTATCCTTATTTTACTATGAAATTAACTCAAGTATTAAAGGGTTTTTAAAGTATCTCTACCATTTTTTAACCGTGGGACCACCATGGTAGATCAGTGCAGGTGTAGAATCTTATGGCGTCCAAAAGTAATCCAAGACCACCCCCTCAAATACAGAAATGAATAATGATAATAATAAACTTCCAAATATTTCTCAACATTTTTATCTTTCTTGTCTCTTTCAGAGTCAAAGCTGGACTTTGAAATTACTTATATTTTTATGTGAATCTTGAATTGCTTTCTCACTTTATTCATTTCCCAGGTATCTCTTTCAAGAATTACTTCATCTAGTGCAAAAGTTTTTTTCAAATTCTTTAAAATCCAACTCTAAATCGGAACAATAATCAACCAAATTCTATGTCAGTGATTAAGAAATGGATTTGAAGGATTATTCACAATTTAGATCTTCCAGACTAGTGAGGGAACACAAATGAATCTTAGGTAGCTACAAATGTCTTGTACGGAAGGTAACGTCAACTGCATGACCATGTCAAATCATCAAACAATCTTCAACACCTTTATTACTCAAATGGAAAAAACCATATCCATTCAAATGGTTAAATCTTCTCTCTTAGAGTTATTTTTTCCTATCTATCAATGTGGGATTTTTCTTATAAATTTCATGGGATCAAATTATAAAATAAGTATCTTTCACAGAAAATATGTTATTTTCTTTATAGTGCATGTTTCTTAATATTTTCTTTAATTAAAAGAAAAATTAAAAAAAATTACAGACTGAGGTAAATATTGAAACTCCAGATGAAAAAACAGTGAAAAAACAGACAAGGTTATATAAAGTCTATCAAAATTATAACATGTACAATTCTTAGGTAGTACATTTTAATTCGATTCAAATAAGTTAGAACAGAGATGAATCTGCTTGTTACCTATAACTTTTTCGCGCTTATCCATTAACTTTGTTAACAGGCTTATCCACTAACTTTGTAAACAGCCTAATTAACCTTTCATATATTATCCAAGGGTTAGAAGTTTAATAAATAAAAGTAATTTATTAAGCAATTAATGGAGCAATAAAATAGCAAAACTTGTTAGATTTTAACTTTTAGTTGGTTTTCTATTTCTTCCTTTTTCCCTTGCTAAAGGACAGGACCATCAAAGAGTTTTAATATCTTTACTAAAAGAAGGACGCCAATGTTTAAATTTACAACTGTAAAGATACTTTCATTTCCCTTTTCCTGCAACTCAAATTTATTTTTCAATCGACTTCACCAATTAACAGTTTTTCACCTCACTAATTCAAAGTCCATCATCCCCTAAAAAAACAAATGCTGAAAGAATATAAAATATCCCAGATTTATCTTTATCCATAAATCCTCATTATAATATTGTTTCTATTTGATGATGTGTTGCCACGACAAAGATTGCATGCTTGCCATGTCTTGGAATCCACTTTCTGCACTTGTAAAGGCCAACATAACATCAAAATATCATGATTTCCCATCCAAGAGATTTAGCTTCTTGAGGGTGTAGGTTTACCACGTAATTCTCACCACTCGGTGGAGAAAATAAAACTAAAGAATTTCTCATTTTTGAAAGACAAAACCAATCACCCAAAATATTCCCTTATGCATTGAACAAGATGAAATCAAAATTACATAAATTGTCACAAACTTAACAAATTCAGAAAGCAATGAACCTGCAACAATAATAATTAAGAATAGCGATAGACTCCAGAGACACTTTATGTTTCTCCGCGGTATTTACACTTTCATTCACTGTATTACGAGTCATCTCACTACCATTTTCGTCACCATCTTCACCTTCTACATCAACAACTCGTTTACCCACGCGAGATCTGGGACATTTGAGTCAGTACCGACAACCTTGTTGTCGTTGCCCATGAATCTGTTGCCGCAAAATGCAACATTTGTCGGTGTCTGAGTGGAGGATGGTGAAAAAATAAACTGCGGCTGATCTTCGCAGCCAAAAGAAGAAGCAATGAGTGGTTGTCGTTGTTGCTGCTTCTGCTGCTGTTCCTCACAGTTCAGAGAAACATCAACCCAAGGCAAGTTCAATGATTTGGCACCAGAAACAGGAGAACCCTCGTTCAAACTCAAACCCTCCAAGGACTTCACAAATTCAGCGAAGGCTTCTTTGTAACTCACCACCCCATGATGAGGGTTCACATTCGCAGCACCATAGCGGGAAATGGGAGAAACAGAAACCCCTTTTCGGGGTTTCAACGGAGAAGGAGGTGGTGAGGAGGAGGAGGATGGAGATAGCGGTGGCGAGTAATGAGACATGTTGAAGAGGGTTGAAGTTGGAGAAGCGGTGGATGAAGAAGAGGAAGAAGAAGAAACACAATGACAAAACAAACAACAGTTGTTGGTGGTGGTGGTGGATCTTGAAGCATGGTTGAAGAGATTGCTAATGTTCTTCTTGCATGACATGTCATTTGAAGAAGGAGAAGTTACCGGTAAAATCCTCAGCTGACGAGGTGTGTGTGCAAAGAAACACACCTTCCTCTTGCAGTTCTTGCCATCCTTACATGCCTCAGTCCTGTATCTTGCAGGGTGCAGCCAGCATTCAAACACGCCATGAGCGAATTCACATGCATCACCACGATTGCACCCTCCGCGGCGATAATCAGGACACACAGTTCCCGAGTAGTGAAACCGCCGAGGGTCACGGCGGCGAGCCTTTTCTCCGGGGTGAGCAAAAGGGCAGTCAGTCCAGTCGTGACTCCGGCTGCGGGTGCACCGGCGGACCTTGAACTCGAACATCCTGAAGTGGTCGGAGGAGTAAGGGTCGTCCTCGTCGGAGTCATCAAGGCTGTTGGAAGGAAGGAACTTTTGCAGCACGGTGTCGTCGGAGAACAGCTCCGAGGCACCACATGCAGCGGCGGCGCGGCGAGTGAGGAGCTTCCTTGGCGGGATGTCGATCTCTCTGAGGGTTTTGTTTGGAGAGAGGAATTGGTGAAACTTGTGCTGGTCGGCACAGACACCGGTCATGGTGGCCACCTTGAATGATGAAAGAGAAAAGGAATAATAAGAAAGAAAGAAAGAAAGAGTGTGTTAATGTGGAGGGAAAAGAAAGGGGGTGTTGTGAGTTATATAGGGTAGTTGCAGAGAGAGAAAGTGAGAAGAAAGAGAAAGGATGGGGTGTGGGGACAGTGAAGGAGGTGCGTGGCTGAGTAAGATTTGGGATGAACATGCAAAAGAGGGTATGTGGCAGTTTCATAATTCATTGGAAGCACCAATTTTTGCTATGTGTAATTCTCTTACAAGTTCTCTCTGTTACTCATATCTCATCCCATTTTCAGATGCTGTCATCACATCTAACATGAAAATTCTAGATCACGTTAAAGAGGGCTCCATCTAACTCACTTTCTTCCATTTCTTACTTCATTGCACTTGTTTCTCTTTATTCTTCTTTTTTTTCTTCTTCTTTCTCCTTTGACTCAAAAGAAGTGTATAAAATTTTTGACTAATTGTCCCTGCCTAAGAACCAAGCAATTCATCATAGATTTAAGGTTTAAGGTTTAATTAACGTGTGATTATGAGTCTGACATAGTAACGAAAGGGATAGAGAGAAAATTCACGTTGTCTTTGTAAAATAATGGTTCAACTACTGAAGAAGGGAAGTGGTTGAACCTTAAAAGAGATGTGATAACATATTCAAGGGATGAGAAACTGTGAATTGTACTGGTTAGACCCGCAATTCACTGCACCAATTCAAAATTAATCTGTTTTAATAAATTATGAAACACTGCTACATTTTTTTACCTTCATCATGTTATTACCATAGTGTCATAGTGTCATGGTTTTATGCGCTCATACCAGAAACAGTAGTGTGTCCTATGGACAAAAAAGCTCATTTCTTCATCATTTCATACTAATAATGACCAGAAAATTAACACAAAAAAGAAACTGATGACTGATAAATAAAGCAATGATGGAAGCAAATACAAGTTGAGGTTCCTGAGGTATCCATGTTCATCCTAGAGAATTGAGTTTTTGTCGTTATTGTTGGCATGTTAAGGTGAAGTCATTTGTTTTTGGAGCTATCTAGTAATGTTATTACTGTGTCAGTTTGAAGCTGTTGAATTGAATGAATGCAAATAATGTGAGGTTCCCTGGTCTTATGGGAGTTAGAATTTGAGGAAAAATGAAGCAGCAGACCAAACTTTAAGGCTTATTTTTCTGCTTTTAAAAATTTCTGCACTTTCTCTTACAATAAAGAATAATCAATCTACATAATGGATTAAATCATAACTGACACTTCCTAAATTCAAAGTTCACAACCTGAAGTTTAGGAAATTAATTACAAGATGAATTAGACATAGTGAAAGGTGTTGATTTCTCAACCTCTACCTCAGAACTCATTAAATTCATTAATTCTCCCTTATTTTAAGTTGGAATTGGTTTCAGGAGAAGGGTTCAAGTTTAAGGCATTTGATTAGTTTCTAATTGTTCTAATTTGTTCAGGTATATTAGCATGATTATTATTTAGGATTGTCATTATTCATGTTGAAAAATATATATAAAAAAATGATTTTTTTTTGAAGGAGTGCCATCATTTTTCATATTTATGTAATTCTTTTATTAACATATTTCTAGGAAGTCTTTCTATTTTTTTTATTAAAAAAATTATATGAATAAATTTTACCTCTAATAAATTAAAATTAAAAATAAAAAAACATATATTTAGAATAGTGATACATTAAATTTTCAATCATTTGTTTTTTTTTTCTTTGTAAATGTAAAAATATCACATCAAAATACTTTACTTGTATAACAGTAACTTTTGGAATTCAGTGCTTCCTTCATCAGTTTATACTTAAAGACATATATTAGGTTAATTAAGAAATAATAAATTAAAAATCCCGAATTATTTAAGAATTAATACAAAAAAATTGTTCATATATATACATTTCTCTCTTCTAGCTTATAAAAATATCTTTTAGAAGAAAAACTGTGATTAAACATATCATTTCTCAAATTAGCAATATCTTATAATTAATGCTATATTTGATTTTAGAAGACTTAATATTAAATAGAATCTTCACACAATAACTTGTGAACCTCCAATTAAAATTTACTTACCTTAAGCTGATAAATTTGTTTTCATGTCTTGGATTTAAATTTCTAATATTATTTAACTGAGGTTAGTGATAAATTAGGTAAGTCATTGTTGACTTGTTGACTTGTTAACATGTTATATTAGAGTCAATAGTTTGAAACTGATGTTATGAGAAGTTGAAGCTTATTATTTCATTGATTGCATATGACGTCAGCTCCAATAAAACAATGGAGAAAGTAGAACGGGTAATGGTGTATTTATGATAGTAGAAAACATAACAATTCATTAAAAATATATTAAATTGAAATGAAGAAGAAAAAATAATTAAGTATAAAAGAGTCAGGTCAATAATGGAGTCTATTTATGAAGGGTTCTAGAAAGTAAAATTAGTAGAGTTGTTTACAATATATAATAAAAATTATATTTTTTTATTAAATCATGTTAAATATCTCTGGAATTTTAGCATTCATCTAACTTGGTATCTAAAATTTTAATATTAATCTTATGAGACATATAATAATGATCTCTAATTGTTTAACTCTGTTTTATTAATAATAAAAATTAAATATATAAATTTGAGTGTATCATTTAGACTTCTTAGCATAATAGGTCAAAATCCGTCGTATAAAAAAAATTAGATAACTTTTAGTTTATAACTTACTCAATCTTTTATTTTTATTTTTTTTATCCTTTAAATTTTATTATCTTTAAAATATTTAAATATATTATTTTGAGTATTTATAATAGAAAGTTACATGTTCCAATATTAAAGCATGTTGAACATTAAGTATTAACTTTAGTGATTACATTTTTTTTTTCGTTTTTTTTATCGGTTTAGTAGTTCAAATTTTAGAAGATGCAACTTTATAAATTAAAACAACTCATATTTAGTTTTATCGTTAAAGTAAAAATTTAAACTTTTAAAAATTAATGAAAATCAAATTTGATTAATACTCATTAGTTCAACTAGTTTAAATAAAAAAAAAATATACACAATTAAAAAATAAAAAACACTAAAAATTTTAATTATTCTTTTAAATAATATAAAATTATAAGTAGATAATAACCTTTTTTGTTAAAAAATATAAATTTTATTTATATAATAAACCTTACGTATTACATTCTTTTGTATCATTCTACATTTAGCAATTAGCTTGTAAATTAATTAGCTTATTAAACATGTAAAATTCAATAAAGTAGTAATTTATACCATTTCCTCCCAATTTATTTTTTCGGAATCATAGAGGATGATGGAGAAATAATTTCAGTGATGCAGGATCATCTAATTTTTGGAGTAAAAATTGGTGTAACATGAATTAATATAATTTTTGTTGAGAAGAAAATTGAGAAGCATATAGTGAATGTGAAAGGAGAGGAACTAAAAGTTTAGTATGAAAGTATTTGTCTATTAGTTTGAAGGAGAATATTTAAATAATTTGGGTTTGGCATCACTTCACCTGAGAATAAGGTTTTCTTCCATGTCAGAACAAATTTGCAGAGCAGTGTGGTTGTACAGGAATCTACACAGAAAGAATATGAGCTGGAGAAAAACTCAAATCAATAAACATTTTTGCATGTCAAAAAATTTTCTTCTGTTTTACCAAACCCTTTTAGTTTATAAATTTTAACTCATCTCAGCATTAGAGTAACAAAATTTTCATTTTCATAAACTTATTAAACTCTCTTTATATGTAATGTTTTGTGTTTGTATTACTTATAAGTGCATGAAAAAATGTTATATATAACTTAATATATCATCATAAAAGTATATATTTTTATATTTTAAAATATTCATAGCTTTTAAAGAATTTTAAATATGATAAATTTCAAACTGAATTAAATATGTATTTGTTATTTCTTCTTTTAACTCGTGATAAGAAGATTTACTATAAAATAGGAGAGATAATCGTTTTCTTTAAGTCAGTAAATAAATATTTTATATAAAGTAAAATAATACCAACAATACTTATCAATAATGTTAGAATTTTAAGCACAACCTATAATGTACACAACTCCAAACCTAAAGAAAAACACGAGGAACAAATCATAATAAATTTAAGTCAATATATAATAGATTTGAAACAAATTCGTATAAGAGATTATGAAATTATTTTTATCTTAAAACTTTAAGGCAATATATTTACCATAACCAAATATGCTGAAAAAAGAACCTAACAAATAAAACAATACAGAGAGCATCAAAGAGAGTTGTCAAATATACAAGAGGAGTTGAATTGTGCATTTAAAATTTTTAAAAACATTTTTGCAAACTTTTCATATATGCTTCCTAGCAAAATAATGTGTGAAAATAAATTAAATATACAAGAGGAGTTGAATTATGCATTTAAAATTTTTAAAAACATTTTTGCAAACTTTTCATATATGCTTCCTAGCAAAATAATGTGTTGAAATAAATCAAATATACAAGATGAAGGATTGAATTGTGCTTCAACAGAATTTAGACATTGTTTTATAAAATAAAAACCATTTCAACCTTTCACAAATCTCTCTTATATTAGTTACTGATATACAAATATAAGAGTAAAGACAGAATAGCATATTGATAGCAATTAGAAAAGAGAGAGGGTCAAGAGAGAAAAACAGAGAAAAAATAGAGATGATGGAGGAATTATTTTCATTGTTCTTTTCGGTCCCAAAACAAGACATATAAAGTCTGTTGTAGAAAACTAACATGCATAATCCAAAAGAAAATACAAAACATAATATTGAATATGGTTACTGCAAAATCTAGCAGAATCTATTTTCTTCCGTATTTGTTGTTATTGCGTTTAGGATTGTTGACCACATAATCTTTCATCCACTTTGGTTGCTCTCCTTTCCTTTTGGGCTTCATATGCTGACTGTATTGGTCTGTTAATTCCTCATTTGGGTTAGAGCCCATTTCAATTTCCTCCTCTTGCCCTTGGCCCATATCATTCCCATCCCGATGGAAAAACACCTTGTCCACAAGGTGTAATTCAGGAAAATCTACAAGCAACTAATTTAGTGATTCTCAAGTTGAATCTTCCGAAAATAACCCATCCCATTGAACTAATACCAATTCTTGTGGTGGGTCACCTTCAACCAAAGCAGAAGATAAAGCCAATTCCTTGTTGTCTATATCACCATGAAAGGGTTTAAGTTTAAAAGCATGAAAAACTGGATGTATCTTGGATTCTTTAGGCTGTTCAAGCTCAAAAGCTACTTCTCCAATGCATTTCTTAATAGGGAAAGGGCCATAAAAACGTTTGGACAGCTTCTGCACTCGTTGCCCTGCCACAAAAGTTTGCCTATATGGTCTTAGTCTCACCAAAACTTGGTCCCCCAACTTGAACGGATGAGGAATATGATGCATATCATCATTTTTCTTCATAGTTGACTGGGCCTTGAGCAGATTGTCTTTTAGTTTTTCCAGAATATATTTCCGCTCACTTAATTCATGTTCCACAGCTTCAAAGTTACTGGATCCAGTAACATATTGTGGTAATGAAGAGGGTGGCTTCCCATACACAACTTGATGATGGCTCATTCTCGCAGTAGTTTGGTAAGCTGAATTGTAGTGCCATTCAGCCTAATGAATAAACTTTCCCCATCTTGAAGATTGGTGGTGTACAAAAGCTCGCAGATATTGTTGCAAGATGTGATTTACCACCTCAGTTTGTCCATCTCCTTGTGGGTGATAAGCAGTTGTCATACGCAATTTAGTACCATTAAGCTTGAAAAACTCCCTCCAAAACTGACTCATAAAAATAGGACCACGATCAGATAAGATGCTCCTAGGCATGCCATGTAACTTACACACCATCTCGACAAATAATTGCGCCACTTGAGCTGCATTAAAAGAAGATCTCAACATCCCGAAATGTGCTGCCTTGGATAGTCTATCAACCACCACTAAAATGACAGTATAGTTTTGGAATGAAGGGAGACCTACAATGAAATCTGCGGATACATCTTCCCATATGCCAATGGGAATCGGTAATGGCTGTAACAAGCCATACGGAGAGTGAGTGGGAACCTTGGTTTGTTGGCAAGCCAAGCATTTAAACACAAATTCAGCCACATCTTCATTCATTCCTGACCAATAAAAATTTCAGACAATCTACCAAATGTTTTCAATATACCAGCATGTCCCCCAATGGGTGTTGCGTGAAAATCCTCAATCAACAATAGTTTCAAGTCAGAATTTGGTGGTACATAAATTTTGTCTCGATACAGCAAAATTCCTTGAGTAAAAGTATAATCAGAGTAGTCAGCAGGGTTATTTTTCATTGCCTCTAACAACTTGAGTAATTTTGGATCAATTTTATAATGAACTTGAATCTTCGAAATGACTTCAAAATGAGGAATTGTAATTCCAAAAAACTGAGCTGCTGGGGAGGGAACTCTACACAGTGCATCTGTTACATAGTTATTAGCTCTTGGTTTATAAATGATTTCATAGTTGTACCCCAACAATTTGGAGAGGTAATATTATTGTTCAGGTGTTTGAATTATTTGTGTCATCAATTCTCTTAAACTTCGTTGAGCTGTGTGAATCAGAGACTTGCGCCCAAGCAAGTAGGCTCGCCATTTTTTTACAACCTTTGTAATAGCATGTAGTTCCCGAACGTACGTTGAGGAGTTTAGCATCTTGGCACAAAATTTCTTGCTAAAAAAGCTAATGGGATGACCATCCTGTTGGAGCACTGCACCCATACCAGCCCCGGAGGCATCAGTCTCAATAATAAAGCCCTTTTCAAAATCTGGTAACTTCAAAACAGGAGTTGTTACCATTGTAGTTTTCAATTGTTCAAAAGTTGTTTGTGCTTCATCTGACCATTTGAAGGAATCTTTTTTTAGCAGATTGGTTAGAGGCAGCGCGATTGAAGCATACCCATGTATGAATTTGCGGTAAAATCCTGTGAGACCTGGGAATCCTCTCAATTGCTTCAGATTCCTTAAAATTGGCCTCTCCGTCATCACATGAATTTTCTCTGGATCAGGACCCACACCCTTCCTGGACACTATATGACCCAAGTACTCAATGGATGGTTGAGCAAAAGTGCATTTGGACTTCTTCAAATAAAACTGATTAGTCATCAAATAATCGAACACACCCTTTAAGTGAATAACATGATCATCTAAAGATTTACTATATATTAAAATGCCATCGAAGATCACTATAACAAACCGCCGCAAATATGGTTGAAACAACACGTTCATGGTGGCCTGGAAAGTAGCTAGGGTGTTGCATAAGCCGAAAGGCATAACAAGAAATTCATAATGCACATCATGCGTCCTGAAGGTGGTTTCTTTTACATCTTCGACATGCATTTTGATCTGGTGATAACCGGACCTTAAATCGAGTTTGTTGAACCACTGTGTCCCATGCAGTTCATCGATCAACTCTTCGATTGATGGAATGGGAAAACGATCCATACTTGTTATAGCATTTAAAGCACGATAGTCAATGCAAAATCTCCAACTTCTGTCTTTTTTGCGGACCAACAGAACTAGTGAAGAAAAAGCATTATTGCTCCGTAGAATCAAACCTGAATCCATCATCTCTCTAATTAGTTTTTCCATCTCTTGCTTTTGGAAGTAAGGGTACATGTAGGGTCTCACATTAACAGGATTGATGCCTTAAAGCAAGGGTATTTGATGGTCTGTTGGTCGTTGTGGGGGAAGTGTCTTGGGTGTGTCAAAAAGGATGCTAACTAATTCTAAAAGATTGGCAATGATTTCTAGGTAAGGTAATGGTTCAGTGGATTTTGGGGCTAAGGGTAAAACTTGAAGATGAAATATTTTTGCTATGGATTGTGTTGTGGCCATTTGTTTGAATTGGGCTATTGTTGCCTCTAATGGATTGAGCTTAGTTTGCCCTTTTAATTGTACCCCTTTGCCATCTTTCATGAATTTCATTGTCAAAGACTCATAATCCGTTAACATTGGCCCGAGAGATTTCAACCACTGGATCCCCAATACTAAGTCAGCACCACTAAGAGGGAAAGCAAATAGGTCTACCTAAAATCGATGACAATCAATTTTAATTCCCACATTCGGGCAGTATGAATCACATCTGATCTCTTCACCATTTCCTACCATCACTGAGAAAGAGTGGGTTGCTTGCACATGTAGGCCCAAAAATTTTGCAACTTTATCTTGCATAACATTGTGGGTACTCCCACTGTCCACAAGAATGACCATTGGGCTTTTACCAATTACACCTTGAACCCTAAGTGTTTGAGGGGTTGTGTGGCCCATTAAGGAATGAATATTGATTTGGGCATCTGGTGGGTCAAGAGAAGGTTTTGGGTCGGATTCTGGATTCTCATCCTGCTCAAAATAGTTTAACAACTTGGTGAGCTCATCATCAACAGGTCGAAATTCAGGTGTTGTGACTAAAAGATGAAATCGCTTTTGGCATCTATGTCCTAGAGTAAACCGTTCATCACAGTAATAACAAAGCCCATTTTCCCTTCGAGCTTGTAGATCCGCAGGACTAAGTTTGCGTATCTGAGAATTTGTAGGTGTTGGCAACAACCCTTTTGTACTTGTGGTTGTGATTGATGATCCTACCATTCTTGAAGCTGTAGAAGATGTAGCTTTGAAAGGAGTCGTGGTCGTTGTAGCAACATACCCGAATTTAGGTTTTGCTGCAAAAAGCTTTTCCTCTTGTAACTTTGCAAGGCTGATGGCTTCCGCAAGCGAGTTTGGCCGGAATGGTATTACTTCGGGTCGAATCTCCGGCTTGAGCCCGTAAATAAAACAGCTCAAATTAAATAGTGCTGATAACCCATGAACACGATTAGCGAGATTCTCGAACTAGGCTTGGTAATCTTGAACTGAATCAATTTGGCTTAGTTTGAAAAGCGCTCCTTGAGGATCATCAAAATCTGAAGGTGCAAATCGCAATTCCAAAGATCTGAGAAATGTTGCCCAAGATGAGAGTTGGCCATTGGTGTGCATTCATTGGTACCAACTTAGGGCTTCTCCCTCCATGTAGAAGGAGGCGATTCGCAATCGCTGTTCATCTGTGGTACGATGATAATCAAAAAACTGGTTTACTTTAAATATCCAACCCAATGGGTCCTCGCCATTGAATCTAGGTACGTCCAATTTGATGGTGGTGGGCAAGTGTAACGGGTTGTCGATTTGGAGTTTTGGCTCAGCAATTTTGCTTTCCAATGCATCAAGTTTGGTGGATAAGGCCTTAATAGTATAAATAAGAGCTTCCATGGTGGCGGCATCGTTAGCAGAAGATAAGTCTGCTATGTTCTCTCAATGAAAGCACCCGATGATAGCAACTAGAAAAGAGAGAAGGTCAAGAGAGAAAAACAGAGATGTTGGAGGAATTATTTTCATTGCCCTTCTTGATCCCAAAACAAGGCATATAAAGTTTATTGTAGAAAACTAACTTGCAGAATCCAAAAAAAAATACAAAAACATAATATTGAATATAGTTACTGCAAAATCTTTGTATTGGTCTGATAATTCCTCATTTGGGTTAGACCATTTCAATTTCCTCCTCTTGCCCTTGGCCCATATCACATATTATGTTATTATTTTTTATACTTAATCGTTTGATAACTCATCTTTAATTCACACGATCAAGGTTCCACTAAAACATGTTATTGCAAAAAGATACAAGGCAGGTGTTACTTGAATCCAATACCTCACGACTAAACTATAAGTATTTTTTTTGTATACAACTTGTAATTAAATATTACATCCTTCATCTTTACTGATTTTTTATTTTATTTTATCAACAATAACAAATAAATTGAAAGGTGACAATAGGGTTATCCCAACCCTCGTATGAAAATATAAAAAGAAAAAAAAAACAAAAAAACTTTTGATAGTGATCACCTTTTGATAGTGTTTAAGCCATGACAGTAATATAGATGAAAAAAAAACATTGAGGAACAGAAGGCACTGAAACAATTGAGGGCAATATGCACAAAACCTCTTCAAACTTTGATTAGTCTCATTTTGTGAACGTAATTTATTTTCATTGAAGTTGGCATTCTTATTTTACTTCTGTACCCAAACCAGTTTGTGATATATAACAATGTTTTATTTAACAAAACCAATCCTTGGATAAAATGTTCATTTTCCACAATGAAGACGAAATTTGCTACCATAAATACTACTTCTTAAGACTATGATAGTTCTCACAGTGACATATTGAATACACACTGATTGATAGATCAGGACATGAAGTAAAGCAGGAAACCTAACTAGTATTTCAGAAGGTAAATCTAAACTACAAAAGATATCACAATGCTTGCATAACCTTTTCGAAGGTTCTTATAGTTAGTATGCTAAAGATTTTTTTTTTTTTTCTTTTCGGAGAATGCAACAGGGAACTCTTCTTTTTATGTACATACTAAAGAAATTTATGACATTGTTAATGTCAAATGTCCGCCAATCAAACCAAGACTATGATACTTCCTTCCGCCTGTATGCAAGAATCTGAAACAGCAGAAGAAAAATGTGTGAAATTAGGTTGTTACCTAAAGTAATATTAGGGGAGAAAACCACCTTAATACTCACCAAATGCCCCATCTTGGATATACATTTGGATCTAAGCCCTGCCAGAGTCTCGTGTTCTTGTAAAACTTCCAGTTCATCTTTGTGTGGCTCTATGACCAGCGTTGATAGATCATCAAATATCAGTGAATTCTCATCAGCTGACTTGTCACGATTTGTGCTGTGGCATCCTTTGACTGCCAGTATCTCGATTCCTTCAACTGGAAAAGGTGTCTGACGAGCAACATACTATGTATAATACATAAAAATGTTAGACAATCATCATAAAGGAAGAAAACCAACACTGGCTCATCAACAGAAGCATACTATGCAATCATTTTTACTTTTTATCAACACGATACAGAAAAAGTTGGTGTATATTTTAATGAAGCATCTTTTGCAACTTCAGCTGACAAAGGAGAAAACAACCAAATCAGGCACTTGTTTCACAATTATGGTGTAAAACAGTACTAGGCCATCTTGGTGGAGGCCAAAACAAACTTAAGATCAAATAAAACAAGAGCAGCCACTGCCAGATATAATTGATCAAAGACAAGAGGATCTTACTTCGTAAAGGTGCTCCACAGACAAAGTTGGTCGACAGCAAAGGTAAGGTTGTGGCAAACTTGGCGTATTTTGATGATCAAGGGAAACAAGCATGAGATGGACATCAAACTGTGAAAAAAAAAATAGCATCTTTATATTCAACTGAAATAAGAATAGAAGCATTCAAAAGTAACATCTGTCACCTATTAGACGAGGGGATGGGGTAAGAACCTATACCTCATTAGTGTTTTCATCCAAGCTTCGGAGATGATCAACAAACTTAGACAGTCGACTACTGCGAGAACTTTTGCTATTGCTACCACCACCACTGCCATGCCGTGTGTGACTTCTGAAACCACCCCTTCCCCAAGTAAGCTTTCTATGTTTTGAGACCTGCCTTGAAATTCCACGGTTTTCTCTACTTATATCCATGTCACTATCATTGCCTCCATCTGGACTTGCCATGGAAGATGAGGGTTGAGAGGGGCGAACTCTAGCCCATCTCTTTCGCCTTTTCTGCCTGTGTTCTGTACTTCGTTCATCGGCTGAAGATGAATCCTTTTCATTATTGTCATTGTCCTCCTCGTTGTCTTCCGATCCTTCAATTGTTTGGGTTTGTCTCCTAGAATGAATGTTTCGTTGATTACGCTGTGATCTTGTTAGAAATACTCCTGGTGTATCTTTACGTCTCTTAACAAGTGCTTCTGATTGCCGTTGAACTACTTTTGCTATTGAAGCTTGAATCTGCCAGAAAAGCTAGAATGCTGAGATTTGACAATTGAGATAATGTTGACAGACCAATGATAAGATTTAAAATTAGTAAGGCACAAGAATAAACCTTAGCAATTAATAAATGTTCATTGATAAGATACATATTTAGGAGTTAATATGTCATGGGCTCGTGGCAGTCATACAGATTGTCAATCACTCAACATCAATCAGTAAAAGTGTTGCGATTTATCACTACACATCTGAATGTTGAAATTATGCTTAATTTAAATTTGTTTAATCAATAAATATTCACCTGCTTATTGCGGTTCTTCTCCTCTTCACGAAATTCAAGCTCCTGTAATGGGATAGTGAACAGTATCATTAGTTGAATGTGAAAGCTTTACCTTTATGTAAACAAAGTAGAAAATGAAGTAATAAACTGGTCAACTTATACCTCTTCTTCGTACTTCTCAATATCTGGATATAAAGCAGCAATAAGGGCATCATAATTTGGATCATCTCTCAGCGAACGGCGACTGGCACAATGTGTGCGGCAGGCTGGACATTCATTATTCCTAGGACAATACGTAAATGATGAATGTGGCTACAGAGAGTATAAGGTGTTTTTCTGATGAGCACCATAAAGGACTTAGACAGAAATTAACGGCAGCATATTAAATAAATAAATAAAATGCGTGGAATGGATTCATGGAGCCTACCCCAGTCGCATTGATTTGTCAATGCATTCCCTGCAAAAGCGGTGCAAGCATTCCATGACAGTTCTTGTCTTCTTGATAATGCCTGTTCAAGCAGTAGTTAGTTCTTCAGGAAACAAGATATGCTATCATTCAAGCATGAAGTGAGCTGCAAGTTTCAAAAACACTTTTCATAATGAAATCCAGAACTACAAGTGCCCAAATCAATAGCCAATCATAACTTTGTTAACTTGAAGAAAACACATCTAGTTCATGAAAAAACCACATCCAGTGAAAGTACAGTACATACAATATATATGATATTTTCAGTCAATTTGAGATTTATTTTATCTTCACAGTTTTTCCTTTCGAGCAAAACATTTTACAGAGCAATGCATGCTTATAGGAATTACCAAATCAGTGTACAACTAAGAGCTCAAAGAATCAGTTACAAAGTAGAGTTGTGAAACTTATATACCTAAATTTAACACGGTAACACAGGTCTAGGAATTGTAAAATCAGGTTAGTTTCCTAGTTTCCTGTTTTTATTATATTTTCAGATTAGGTTACTAGTTTTCGAAAGAAGATTGTATCTGGAGACAATAAGACTTAGTTTGTTAACTCTAGTGATCAGTTAGTAGATATTTTCACTAAGTCTTTATAGGAAACAAGAATTAATTACATTTGTAACAAACTTGGTACATACGATTTCTATGCACCAACTTGAGGGGGAGTTAGATAAATTAGATTATTGGATATCTTAGATAGATATCTTATATTTATCTTTAATCTTCCGTTACTTTGTTATTATTCTTTATTTTTATTTTGGACTGAGTCCATATTTCCTTTATTATAAATATAGTACCCTTATGTGTATTTTCTACACAAGGAAAATTAATCTCAACCCTATTTTCACTGTATTCAATAAATACAATTGAGGAGCCTTCTATTTATAAGGAATACAAGCATGCTTAAGAACCTAGACTAGTGTGCTTTTGAAACGTACAAAAAGAGAGCTTTTCTTGGCTGAGAATTCCTAAGAACTAAGGTTAGGAGCTGGAATTCCTTGGATGTAATCATGAGATGCTTAGCTGCATAATCTAGCTCTAACTATTTGAAGTTAGTTTATAACACTTAACTACTTTGTTCTAGAATATGTTAGAAGCTTCTAGAACTTTCTACAAGGATTATTTCTTTAGAAGAATTTTAATCACAGTATTCAAGGACCATTTTGAGAATATTCTAAAAAGATCCTTTTAAGGGAAACTTTTAATTCCAAAGTATTTTAAACCGAAGGAGGGATTCATAAACCAAGAAGAGTTTCATTTTCACAAAAGAAATTTACATATTATGTACTAAATTTTCCAATCTCCTTCTCTAGTTCTCTTAGTCTTGCTCTTATCTTTCTTCCTTCATAGGCTCTTTCTAACCCTTCCTCCTCTTTCTCCTCAGCCATGTTTCTTGTAAGGACTCCTTGATGTTCTTCCATCCTACTCTTTTCCTCATCACAAAAAAACTACAAAAATAGATACAAACTTCACCTTACATGCTAAATTTACAAGGTTGAGTTGGGCCTAAACCACTTTGTAAGACTTTGAGAATCTAGCAACCAGCATCAATACTAGTTGATAAGCACTTGTAGAAACCCCCTTAATTCAAAGGAAAGAACTAAGCCACTTGAGTACTCGACCGAGCATCTCATACTACTCAATGTAGTATTTAAGGAAACTATAATACCTAATCCCCACTACAACGGTGATGCCTTTTTTTTATTTAACCAAGGTGGTAATCATAAACAACTACAACATAGAGACTTTCGTCAGAGAATACCACCAAAATTGGATTGTTGCTCTTAAGCAAATAACTACCGATTGACTACCAACTTGTTATGCTTCCATGTGCAATCTTTACACTAAATTTTCTTGATTGCATTCATAATGTTGAGAACATTTTTTATTACATAGAAATTCCATAATATCTCAATCAATTAAGTTAGTGGAACATAAATTGAAAGAAGGGGTATCAACACGGTGGTAGCAATTACCATATTGTTGACAATGTCAAAAATCGCAACATGTTAAAACTTAGGAAATTATGAAGTAGTTAGCAGTTACTTCAACAATTCCTACCTCCAAACTATGAAAAAATATTGTACCAAAATATTGGGATTGTCAACAAGCAAGCAAAGAACACGATGAGTGGGTACATGGAACACTTTTATTGAATGCTCAGGTTAATACATACGAGACAAAACCAAATAATTAGAGGTTCTAAGATGGTCATTAAAGATTTGTTGAAACTTAAAGGATTATGGATCATGACCAATGTCTTTAATTTGGCAATTAAAGTTGAAAAACAAATTAATAGATATTTTGTGCAATCTCACAACAAATATAAGTACCCAACTCGTTCAAAAGCTACCTTGATTATGGACACCCTTGACTTGCCTTAATTGCAGCCTCTTTACGAGTTATCTTAATTGTAACCTTAAAGGTGGTGGTTTAATCTTACATTGATCAGATATACAACTTAAATAAAGAATATAAACCTTGGATAATCTTCACCTTACAAGTTGACTGTGAGATTGATGTAGGACATAAAACATGTCTTTAAGATCATATCAAAGTCAAATATAAACCTATCATTGGGTCACATGTATTTGCTACACTCTAGGATGATAGCTCTAGATGTGAAGGGAGCATAGGAAAACCACTTTACCTGCAGTCGTCCCAAGTCCACTTTAGTTGTAGCCCCGGACTAATTAGATATACAGGTTATAAATCCATATTGTTGGAAGACCCACATCGATTAAAGATAAGGACATTTCATAGTATATAAGTGGGATACAAACCTCACCTTACAAGTCGATTTTGTGGGGTTGAACTAGACTTAAAGCTCACTTCTAACATGGTATCAAAGCGAGATTAGAGCCTATCCTAACAATATTTCTTGGACTACCCGCTATCGGACCACTAATGAGCCACCCACTTCTAGTCCCACGCACGAGATGTATATACCTTGGCGTGAGGGAGTGTGTTGGAAGTCTCACATCGACTAGAGATAAGACCATTTCATAGTATATAAATGGGATGCAAACCTCAACTTACAAGCCGGTTTTGTGGGTTGAGTTAGGCTTAAATCTCACTTCTAACACATATAAAAGTTCAACAGTCCTTACCTGAAAAGTAGATTTTGTGAAATTAAGATAAGAAACAAAAGCTAATTCAAGGTGGAAACTAGGCCCCTCTTCCACCTAATATATCCCAACAAGCCAATAATAGCCCCATGTGTGCCTAACTTTGAGAAAAATTTTCAAAGCAAAGAACTTGAACTAAAAAAAAAAATTACTATATTTATGAGGGTGCCAAAATGTGAAGGAGATCAAGAGGAAGTGGTACTGTGCACTGTTCATTGTCTTTGCTTGTGCCCCAATTATATAATATAATTTTGTCATATCTCAAGTCAATATGAGATCTCCAACAACTATTTGCCCATGGTAAGCAATTAGGTTAAAAGCATATTTGTTACAAAACTAGATTTGTCACTAAAAAATCCTCCTGCAATCTCAGCATTTCAGTTGCACGAAACTACCAATCCTACTAATTACTACGAAAAAAAATTGTCTTTAGTACATTCAACAAGAGAAAAAATGACACAACCATTACTACAACTATCTCCCTACTTGACGCCTCCTATAGTATGTCAAGAAAAATATGAGGTTTCCAAATATCCCTCAACCTAGTTGTTGAGAGTGCACAAAGAAGGTGTAGATCATTGTCATTTGTTGCTTCTCTATGGAGATCTAAGAGCCTTTGTACAATTAGCTTGTTCCATGAGGCGGCCGTAGATTTGAGATTGGTGAGTGTTGATTGATTTGTAGCTTTCTTGATCTCGTAAGCGACTACAAGTTGGATGGGGAACCTTAAACGTCTAGAAGAACGATATCAAAAAGCCTGAAAAGAATTATAGGTGTGCAAATAATTATGGCTTGGAAAAGATAGTTAAGAGCCACTAGCTCTTTACGTATATGACCATCATCCAAAACAGATGAGTGAGGATGAATTAGTGAATCATAAATAAACTGAAAGGCACTCATCTTGGTCTACAGGAGGAGTCTTTGTTCCCATATTTGCTTCCAGGCGGGTATTGGAACCTGAAATGCCTAAGAATTTAGAAGAATGATGAATCAAGTTATAGGTGTAGATCGTGATTTGAAGAGGGAATTGTTGGTTCTTATGCTTTGATTGACAAAAAGAGACAGAAAGGAAGTTGTATATGGTTATTTGGTCTCAATACCCACCTCAACCAAGATGAGTGCCTTTCGGTTTATGATACACTAATCATCCTCACTCACCTATTTTGAATGATGGTCAAACACAACCATTGCAATTTGATCAGCCACGTTTAGATCAACAATTTTGCAAAAACGGTGGACCAACTAAACAAAAGTTAGACATGTCAAAGTGAGCCAACTCGGCTCACACGGGTTGGCTCACCACGAGCCAGGTTGAAAATGAGTGAACCCAACTCGGCTCACTTTATGGTGAGCCAGAAATTTTGCAACCCAGCTCAACCCACCACGGGTTGGTGGGTTAAGTGAGTTGGCTCACCAACCCACATAAAAAATTATTTATATATTTATTTTTAAGTATTGAAATATTTAAATAATTTTTTAAGGAACCCATGAGATGTTAATCAAAGTAAAATCAAGAACCAATGTTTTCATCATGCTCATCACCAATATATGATGAATTGTTTCCAAGAAAGTGTCCATATTGTCCAAGAAAACATGACTAATATTACACATTTTTTGTCATGTTATTCAACAAAATACAAATAAAAAAAACTACACATTTTTGTCATGCTAATTTAAAAAAATTTGTTTATAAGACCGTTGCTTGAGTAATTTACGATAAAAATTATATTTAAAGATTAAAGTATCAACATATATAACTTGACAATCAAATTAATGAAACATTCAAACTATTCGAATATTATTGAGCAACATTCTAGCATTTAAAAATATGAAATTGTGAACCTATATAATTAGGAATAGTAAACAAATATTAAAAAAAATTGCAAAAAAATGTTGGTGGGTTAAGTGGGTCAACCCACCATCAACTCGGCTCGAACCCATTTAACCCATGGGTTAAGTGTCTGGGTTGAGTTCAACCCACTTTTGAAAAAATTGAATTTTTCTCAACCCAACACGGCTCAAACCCGTGGTGAGCCCGGTTGGCTCATGGGTTGAAACCCATTTTGATATCTCTAACAAAAGTCCAAGGACAATCACTTGTTATAAACTTGAACGCAGAATACAATGATCAGGTGTCCGTGGATGTATCCTCTAGATACATGACCACAACCAACATGATAGATTGCAATTGTTATTGACCACATCCCAATGACTTTCCCTTAGCTAAAAAGGCATTTACATTATCCGAATTCCATCAGCAAATGTTGCCACTACATACATTATAACGACTAATGCTGCAAATCTTATATTATAGGATGGGGCTCGTAGTTTCGAGGAGCAGAAATGGCCAAAGATCCTGGTAACACTTGATACATGATTTCCACTTTTGTTTTAGAATATTGATGTTAATAGTTACAACCAAAAGGATTCATGAATTAACTACATAGGCCCGATTAGGAACAATATAATTTGAAATGCCTATGAATTTTGAAATAGCAAGACTGGTCAACCAGGTTATAGGTGCAGATCTTGATTTCAAATGGGAATTGTTGACAGCTCAGTTTCAGTTGATGAAACATAGAATGATTTGGTCTCAGACCAAGATGAGTGCACTTCAATTTATTTATGATGCACTGATTCATCCTCAATTGCCTATTTTGGATGATGGCCAAATACAAACAGTTAGTGGCTCTTGACGATTCTAAAAAAATTACTCTTGTAAGCAATTGATCATAAGGAAAGCATGAATTAGGGTTCCCTTATAACTAGGATTTTGAACCATGTTGAGAAGAGAGAAACTGAGAAGGCATATGATGAATTTCGTATGTTTAGACCATAGTGAAACTATTCAATATATAGGGGAGAAAACATAAATTAGAGGATATTCATTTTACCCTATTTTAGGTTAAAAACATAAATATATAATTAATCTAATTGATCCTGATATTTATTTACAGTTATTATATCTACAGGATGTTAACATATACACAAGATTTTAACAATACCAAACTATTAAGGACCAATAGTAGTTTCATAATCACCCAATAATCCATTAAGAACAATGAGAAGTATCCAAGTGTCTTTTATGAAAAATAACCTATGTAATACTCCTACCCCATCCTCTCTCTCCTCCTAACAAAACATATAAGTAGCATTAGTATAAAAGACTCTCCACCACACATTAGGATCTTTTTATAAACATTAACTACCTACTCACAACATATCCTTACTGCAAAAAACTGATAATGGTAAGTATATCCTACCAAACATCTCTAAGCAAATGCGAAGTCACAACAAATTAATAGCCTAATTATGCATTCTTGAAAGGGAAAACAAAAAGCATACCAAGGCAAATTGGACATTGGACATCTTTACGTATTTCCAAAAGTTCTACATACACGAATCTGCAAACAAAATAAGAGTATAAGACAATAAGCATATATTAACATAAACATGATAGAAAGAACAATTTAACGTAACATACACCTACAAGTAGGGTAGTTATAAAAATCTCAAATCCCTAGTGAATCAGACAATCCTTAGAAAGTGGATTTAAGCTTAATTTAACATCTGAAAATCAATTTGTAAAATGAAATTTACAACCATGCATATACTATAATTTGACCATATCTCTCGATATAAGATCTCCAACATACCCTCTCAAGCCAATGATTGGACATCTCAAGCATGATACAAGATATTTGTGAGTGCTCCAATAGCAACTCAATAATGGATAACACGATAAATCTAACAAAACTTGCTACACTAAGCTTGGGTACCATCTTAGGAAGTGGATTTAGCCTAATTCAAAGTAACTTTTATATTCCAATGAACTTATAAATGAAATGATTCTTACAAGGAAAAAAATACAGTACCATAGTATTTTCCACACTTGAATTGGAACAGCACACTAATGCCATTGCAACTAAGAATTTAATATAGAGCTTAATTTGTTACACTGTTAGTTTGAACCAATGTCATCAATTGCAGACTTCCAAAAATGACAGGAAGTTGATAATCCAATATATCATACAGAGATAACATTGCGTGCATATGGAAGAAGTCAAATAACAGTTGAAATATATGGTATATATCAAATATATATGCACTAAAAATTAAGTATACAAGTAAAAACAAAGATACATAAAAATTGGCATTATATTGACTCAAAAGTTTAATTAGCTGAAGACTTATCAAAGATGACAAGAGGATGCAGGACACATGTCACAACCACAACAACGACAGCAGCAGCAGCAACCAGAGTTGCAATTGCAGATTCAAACATTCAACCATGCAATAGCACTATAGTGGCTATTTAAAAAACACTGGTGTAATATTAACACTTTTATAACAAAACAGCTATTTCCAATTATATGGAAAATCTAAGACATGAATGAGAATGTAATTTTTTTCTTACAAAATCAGTGTGTTCCAAGTAAATTCACTTAACATATTGAGACTTACTTTATGCACAGATACTTTAGAGAGTATTAACTGCAATAGAAACAAGTATTAAATCAATCCCTGTATAAAATAACCAAAACTTTCTTTTTATCTGGTGTACTCAAGCCATCCATACAAAACATCATGGAAACTGGAAAAAAAAAAACATTATTGACAATGACGAGAACAATTTAATCCAAACAAAGAACTCACCCTAAAATGCTCCACAAAATCAAGAATATGCCATCATTCAACCATATGATAAAGGATCAAACTAATAATTCGAATAGTTTTCTGGAAGAAAAACAGTGTCATGCTGCTATAAAAGGCACATGACAAAGATGTGTCTATCTAAGGAACTAAATCAAGATACAGAGGAGTCAGCCACTCTTTGAGTGTGTCACGCTTTGGACACACCTTTTCATACTGGCATAACACACCGTTAGCACTTTATTAATTTATTAATAACTAACAAAGGAGAACAATCAGAGTATATCAACAATCTAAATTCCAAAATATTATGCTTAAAGAGTGGGGTAATACTGCCAGAAGTTAAAATATAACCCTTTGTCCGTCACTTGTCAGACTCTCGTGCTATCAGTCATGAGCAACAAAGGTGTTAATTCAAATACGGTGAAACATATGAACAAAAAATAATCCTAGATAGTCAAATACGGTATTCTTTCTTTTTCTAATATCGGGCACCTATCTTTGGTGAAACATAGGAACTATAGCCAATCTTGCCTCAAGGCCCCATTGCGTGGTGCCTTTCATCTTTGGCAACTTGGATAAACATTGAAGAGATGCAGAGAGGACAGGTCAATAACTGTAAGCAACACGGCTAACTATGAAATACAGCTACAGGGAAGCAACAATTACTGGCCAAACGCAGGTCTTTATCAAGATTGTAAAAGATAGTCTATGATCAAAACATCTTGGTTTTTGGACCCTCCATGATTCAATTCGTATGCAATTTCTATACAATGTCAAGGATCATAATAAAACTACAACCGCAAATAAAACCAGACATGATATTCAAAAGTTGACCACTGGTACCATGACAACGCCTCAAACAGTTTTTGATTTTGAACTCTTGACAGACAAATCAACGCAATAGAAGTTTATATATGGCTACTTAGAACATTCTGATGGATATGACTTGAACACTTCTCTACGCTTCCTAGGAAAAAACAATAAAGTTCCAAAGCTGCAACTGTAGCAATAATGACAAATGATTGTAGATGCTGATTGATGCTTAACCCGACGCTATGAAAATGACACAAAGGATTCATATATCCGATAACAAAAAACTACGCTAAAACAATTACTTCATTTGAGCAGGCAAGCAACTAACAAGTTTCAAGCATAAACAAGACAAAAATCCAAACATGCAAACGAACAACAACAAATCAAATGGGAGGATTCAGAAAATTCAGACACCCCAACTCAAACAGCAGGAACAAGTATCTCCCCTCTAAACCGTCAAAGCAAACCCATCACATCCCATAACACAAAAGTTCAAATTCAAAGGAAGAAACACAGAAAAGGAAAAATTGACATGCTGCCACGATCCCGAAACAGAAGCATGGAATAAAAACGTGAATCTAAAAAAAATAGGCAACGAAACACAGAACAGAGGCCTCGAAGCAATGCGCGTGAGAGAGAGCATATGAGATAGAACGAGTGAGTACTCAGGTTTTTCTTCAGAGCCAGAAGATGGGGTTTCGTCGGAATCTGCGAAAGAGAAAAGAAAAAAACTTGAGCACGTGAAGAACTGCAGAGGCAAAACAAAGCGCGACCCAGTTGAGAAAAACCAATTGGGGAACCAAAAAATAGCACGTAGTCACGAAGAAACAGAGCGAAAAGAAAAAAGACGAGAACGACACGTAACCCTGTGGCGTTTCCTTGCCATCGTTATCATGCGCCGCTTCTTCTACTTCTTCGTCTTCTTCCTCCTCGTCATCGTCTTCTTCTTCTTCTCCTTCCCCATCTTCTTCTTCTTCCTCTTGTTCCTCCTCTTCATGGTGGTGATCCTCGTCGTGCTCCTGCGACTGGTCCTGATGTTGTTGCTGTTGTTGCTTCGCATGTCGAGAATGGAAGAGGTTGTGGTGCGAGGTGTCCCCTTCGTCGAGGGAGTCGGGTAGAGAGCGCTTCTGGGCAGGCATTGCTGGTCGAAGACAGAGGGATTCGCGAATGCTATGCTCTCTATGTGTGCTGCCGAAGAAGAACAAGAAGAATGAGATTGAGATTTTGGTTCTCTTGCGTTATTATTATTATTATTATTATTCAATAGCATTTATTTATTATTAATATTAAATGCACCATCATTTTTCTCCAGTGTATATTACTCTCTCTCTCTCTCCCTCTCTCTAATTTTTCTATTTATTTATAAGAAAATAATAAAATTATTTAATTAGATAAGTAATGTTTAATGAAATTATCTAATTCAAAAGGCTTTTCAATATTTTAAAGAATATTTAACATTGAAAAAAATTATATTTTTATTTGGCAGACTATTTAGGAGAAAGAATAACATTTATCGTTTATTCAAGTAAATAATGTATAAATTAACTATGTAATGGACTTATACACTGTTATTAATTTTAAATTTACATTGGTTGACTTTTTTTAATCATTATTTTAAAAGTAAAAAAAAAAAAAAACTGATAATATATTTTTGCTTTTCGTTGAACACAGAACTGTTTTGGTTTGGATCCGGATTCATTAGGCCATGGAACCTTCATTTCTTTGTTTGGAAAGAATAATGCACTTTTTATTTTGAAAGTAAAAGATTAGGTTTGGAGAATGTGAGTTATCTTAATTTAATGTTATAATGATACAAAGCTATCTCAATAATGATTCATTTAAAAATAATAATAATAATACTAATTCTCTCAAACATGTTTTTCATTCAGATTTAATTATTAATTGTATGCGCTAAAATATTAATATTTTATTGAGAGAGGTCAAATATATTTAGTTTACTCTAAAAAAGACACTCTATAGTGGTTAGAGGTTGGTGACGGTAAACTAAGAAGGTCTGTGTTTTTCATTTAACATTGATATTAAGTTTTGCTATAGTGTTGTGACTTTAACTTAAATCAAAAAAAAGTCGCCACTTAGGGGGAAAATGACCTAATTATCAACTTCAACTTGAAAAATATTTTCACAATTATACTTGAAATAGAGTTAATAAAAAAGAAAAAAATAATATATATATATATATATATATATATATATATATATTAATTATAAACCTTACACTAAAAAACATGTCTTGTGCAACCAACAAAAAAATCTGAAATGTTAAGGTTGTTTATGTTAGTGCAATTATGATATAAAGGAAAATAAATTGTTAAGATAAATTTTGTGTGTCATATTAACAAGACATGTTAACATTGATTATTGATAATATACAAAGAGTTTAAATTACCATTATTTCATATTAGTGCATACAGGAGTGATTTTTATTTTGTTTTAATAAGTTAAAATTTAATGTATATATTAATTTTAATAGTATAATTTTATGGGTTAAATATGTTTTTATAATTCTTTCATTTTCAGTGAAAATTGGAATTAGTATTTCTTTAAAACTTTAGTCCATTTTATCCCCCAATTTTAGAAATGAATGAATTTAGTCATTTTAATTAAATTTTGTTAAGTTTATTTAATATTTTAAATTTGTTTCATTATAGTATTTAAGTTGTTTACACTATCAGATGTTGATGCTCCAATGCAATCAATTTTTCCAACAAGTATATTAGATAGTTTGTAGTACAACAAGTGTCGTGTCCACAGGGATTTAGTAGAAAACACAAGGTCTAAACTAGTTTAATTTAAAGTGTTTGGTTTACATAGAAAGTATGAAAATAAATTTATTGTAAAAAATAACTTTAATCTAAATCAATAAAATTTGATTAAAAATATATTTGAATGAAGGTTATCAGTTCAAATTTAGAAAGACGTGTTAAAGTTAGGTTTCACCACTTTGTCCCTCTCTTGTACTAACTCAATCATCATTCAGAAATATTCAATCATTCATGTCTTGGGAGTTTTCTTTAAATATAACTCTGAGTTCATTCCTGACACCTAGAGTCTAGGACCATCAGACTTTAGTATGATTCTTCAGTGATTGCTTCAAGACTCTATAATCAGCTAAAGCCTTAGATCTATTCCTAGCCTTTAAAAGCAGAAGGAGGATCAGGTTGAACACAACTTAGAACCAGTTCTCACTCAATCTCAAACTAGTGAAATAAAATGAGTGATCAATTCATCCAACAACAAGCATAAACTAATTCACAAACATGGAATAAAAGCATATTTTAATAAATATAATAGTCTAATATAAGAGAATTTTAAAGGGTTACATCTTTACTTCAACACTTGAAGAAACTTAGCTCTTTATAATAGATGAAAACAATACGATATATCGAAGAGTCATCCTCTTTTTTATCCTCGAATAATATTTATTATGTATAGGAACAAAATATATACAAAACTCTCTAAAAGTATCTCAAAAAACATTGTATAAACTTAGCAATGCAGTTATATCATTGTCATTTCTAAGCGTTGTAAAATTAAATATTTTTCTTTAATTTATGCTCACATCATCATACTGTCACTTTTCTTCTGTAAAAAGTTATAAAACATTGTTGTAACAACATGAAAAATAGGTAGGGGTAAAACTAGTTTTTTATAAATGATACATGATTAGTGTATTGTTAAAATGTCAAATAATAAATAGAAAAATTAGTTAATAATAAACTTTTTTTTACCTTCTAATTTATTACTACTTTGGTTATTTCTTTGAAAACTAGAAATTTCATAGGAGTCTTAGTATGGACCACAACATTCTGTTATATCACAATCTCCAATAAAATAAATTCATCTTTTATCATTTATTTTAGAAAACCCCTTACATTGGGAAGAGGAGGCTGTTTGCATGCGTTTTTGTATTCAAGTTGAGTCTTTATTTGTCTTTCATCATCTTCAAATAATTGATTTGAGTTTTTATATATAAATATTATATTTCATGTGAGTAGAGGTTTTTAGAGCCGTCACAAAATCATAAGAAATGTTTAAAAAAATTAGTGTATTTTTTCTACTAATAATTTTGGTTGAGTGAACTTATTGTGAAAAAAATTATGATTTGTTATTTACTAAGTACATATAGTTGTTCTATGAACAGAGTGTGGTTATATACGTATTAATTTATTTGAATCGTGTAATTGTGTGAGTATTACTTAGATATGATACATCTTTTAAATCAATTAGTATAATATTTAAAGTCATTTTTAACTAATTATAACACTTTTAGCATGAGATAAAATTGTTCAGAAGGGAGCAATTAATTAATTTGATGTATGTATTGAGTTTTTAAAATTATGAAAACTCGTCGAGTGAAAGAGATTTATTTGCTTAGTAATTTTATATTTTGAAAGATTTACTTTATTTAAAAAATTTATATATAAACATATTTAAAATAAATACTATAAAGTAACTGATAAATAATTATTTAAGATTAGACTTGAACCTTTTATTTGATTAGCAGGATTTTTTTCCGCACATCATTATGTTTATTTTGGATGTATATATATGTACTACAACACTTTTTGTACGCCCTGTCATTTTACTGACATATTATGGAACTGTGATTTTTATTGAATGAAATTCAGTTTAACAGTCAGTGGAGGATTACACACAGCATCTGGTTTTATATGATTAGAATGCGTTTTAAACTTTTGTAAACTGTGCACATGGTGTGGAAAAGAGCTTCTTAGGGTTTTAGTTGTTGCATAAAACTTATTATATTACTATAAAGTGAATTTATTATATTATATTAATAATCTTTAGGATTAAATATGTTTTTTTAGTTCTTAACTTTTATGTGAAATTAGAATCGATCTCTGTCAAAAACTTTGATAATTTTTATCTTCAATTTTAAAAAAATAAATAAATATAATTATTTTAATTCAATTACGTTAATTTTGTTTGACGTATCAAACGCGTTTCATGCATTTGATTTATTTGGTTTGTTTATACCGTTTGAAGTATTTTTACTTCAATGTCAATTAAAAAACATGCACGTTTTACAGAAAAAATTTAATGTAATTGAGTTAAAAAAGACTATATTGATTTGTTTTTAAATTTTTTAGACTAAAATGTATCAAAAAAATTTAACAGGAACTAATTTGAATCTTACATCAACTTCAAGGATTAAAATCAATCCTAATTTCTACCTTAACATCCATTAGACTATATTATTTTGAAAAATTAGTGTAAGTAATACTAATATTGTTAAAAGTATAATATTAATAAATAAAATGATTATATATTAATATTTTGTGTGCACATTCAAAACACAATTATAAGTTATAAATAGTATACACAGTATAGATATTCTCATTCCTAATGGAATCGAAAGAATCCTTGGATTGATCACAAGATCCTTTCAATTGGCTAGAATCCGTTACTTGAATGAAACTAGATCTCGTGGAATCATATTGAAGATTTGATGATACATTCCGTACCTTGCTAAAAAACCGATCCTTGTTTCCCAACCACACAT
>Ga0214543_1000969_pt1 | contig 53274 bp, 24 predicted proteins | sample CNSS2metaG_FD_160094 | JGI IMG/M metagenome (GOLD analysis project Ga0214543, IMG submission 160094) | Root nodule microbial communities from cowpea collected in UCLA plant growth center, Los Angeles, California, USA - CNSS2 | ecosystem: Host-associated > Plants > Roots > Nodule | place: USA... | reverse complement strand
CTATCATAGCTATGCAATATTGTTGTACTCATTTTTTTTAAACTACAAGGCATTTGATTCAATGGCTTTTTCTAGTTATTGATTAACTAGTAGTTCTGGAATATAGAAGTTAATACTCTTAAGAAAAACGTTTAGAAACTATTATGAATTTTTTTCTGATTTTCAGGTGTGAGAATGTTGTAAAAACAACAAAACTTAAAAAAAAAAAAACAGCACTGTTTGACGTCTGGTAGAACCTTGACAAACGTTATTTGACGTTGACTCTCCTGGACCCGACGTTAATTAACGTCTGCTCTGCTTTCCGACGTCAATTTTGACGTCACCCAATACGACGTCGGTGTTTGGGCAGACGTCAAAGACTGAAAATACCATACGTTAAAAGCCTTTTTTATATTAGTGATATATGCAGAAAAAAGACCTAGTTTAATATGTAAAAAATGGCACGTGTGAGCATGGGCATTTTGGGCTAGAATGAATCCAATGGTATATGTAATTGTTAGCAGATTTGAATTCTCATGAGATAAAAGTGAAAGGTTATGTTTGCAAGAGTTTAAATTTACAGCCCGATGAAATACAAAATTGAATGAATTCTACCTTAAACAATAACAATTAATATTTAAAACACATTCTAAAATATTTTAGAAAACTATAAATTAACAAATATTCCATATTAATAAAACAATAATGAAAATAGAAAAAAGATAAACTTTAGTATGTTAACATAAAATGCAAGATTAACTTTTTCTGGTAAAAATGTTCTCTCTCCGTATATGCTAAAAAAATAATTGATGGGGAAGGGCCCCCTGTTCCTGCTGTACGTGTCAATAATTTAAATAATAAGTGCACCATGTTTAGTCAATTAAGACCATAAATCTTTTAAGCAATGTGCTTCTCCTTTTCGATTTTCGTACAGAGTACTTGGTCTTCTAAACTTAAATAAATAAATAAATAAATAAATAATATATGCTAAAAACCATATAATTTCTATAAATTAAAAAAAATTAAAGCATAAGTATAATGCAAGTTCAAAGTTTTTGCTTGACCCACTGGCCAAACTGAGATGTCAAATTTTTTTGATTAAATCCATGGACTGAACAAATTGAGCTAATAAAATCCCACAATGGTACAAAATTATAATAAAATTATATTAATAATAAATTATATAATTACAAAGGATTGTAGAGAAATTAGCAAGGTAATATTTAACATAATTAGTTACTAGATTGTGAGGCAATGTTGTAATAAATTTCATAACTAAACATAAATTCACCTTTGTAAGAGATTCAGAATGCATTCACATCTCATAGTGAAATGATAGTTATTTAATAAAGAAAATAGAAACCATTTTCTTCCCCTCACAAATCCTATACTAATCCTTTGTTAATTAATGGCAAAATAGGGATGAAATTACCCTTTAATTGAATTAATTGCCTAGTAAATCCGTTATAAAGGAAAGGAAACTAACTTAATCTTTTGAACCATATTTGACTTCCAAATAAATTTAAGATCTCAGAGAAACATATTTTCCGAGGTCTTTCACATTTTTTTTTTCATATTTCAAACAAAAAAATGTAAACGTATTAATATTTGTAAATATCTCTCCTAATCGACCCTACAAGATTTTTAAGTAATATATTTGTAAATATAAAAAAAAATAACCAAACCTATTTTGTTATCTTTTAATAATAAGGTGGAGGTTAAAACAATTAATTTCAAAAATTAATAATCGGAGTGAGTTAAAATTGGTTATGAATTTGAGACTTGCAAATATATATTGATATTTGTACATTAAAAATAATTTAGTTTATCATTTAAAAAGAAAGTTTTAACTCATGTATAAAATTGTTTTATAGAAGCAGAACAATCTCTTGCTTTGAAATTCTTAAAATAAACTTTACCAAAATAAATAAACTGGATCCGTACAATTAACCATCGCGGACTTGACCGTCATAAAAAAGTTTGACTTTTCCATTTTTATTGTTTTTAATATCACTTAATTCATCAAATTTTAATCTGAGTAAAAAGAAAAAAGTTGCCAGGAATTTTTTTCTGACCATAATCAATTAACCGTGTCAGCCATTTTTGAATGGTAGTAGTTGCGCTGTTTTTTACAATTATTTCCATTTCACTCATTTTACTGCTTCAATGTTCATGCATCTATTATCGTTATTTTTTTTTTCCTATCTGCTATTTATCCATAATCGTAACACACAATCTTGCAGGTATTTTTCTTTTCTGATTGTTGTTGAACTTTAACGCAGCAAACAGCCTTAAATTCAGGTCGAGACTCCTTCAGAAGAAATTATTACATGATATTGGCCCATCAAGTAATTTATAATGTCTATGAATTCACAAACATTAATTATTTTTACACCATTAAAATCAGTATTTAAAGTTCATTTAATATATGTTTCATTTTATAATAAAAATGTACTTTTGCTGAAACTATTCTTGATAATACTCTTTAAAAACATTATTTAGATTTAAATATAAAAAATATTTTAAAACAACAGCATCCGTGGAATTTAGAAAATTGAGGTTGGTTTGCATTTAATATATATATATATATATATATATATATATATATAATTTAAATCTAGAAAAAAATACGTTTTAGTTTGAATTTGAGTGAAAAAGAAAACAGAAAAAAAATGTGGAAAATGAAATTATTTCAATTATAAGAGAGTAAAAAAATTTGAATGTCTATGAGTGATTGTGATCGATTTAAAAAGAAAGAAAAGAAATAATAGTTGAATTATTTATTCAATTATCATACGAGATATATTACACGACAAGAAATTAATAAAACACAACATCATCACATGTTTATAGTAAATGAGATGGAACACGAGAAAAATAATCAATTAAATGACTAAGATAATTGATTATGAGTAACTACTCATATGTACACCAATTGTGTTTTATTTATGTTTAATCTATTATACATTAAATTTTTTTAAAAACATCATCTATACAAATGAGAAGAAACTTATTTAGCAATAATTACAAGAATAGTAGTCACACTTGTGAATTTAGAAGTTTTTCACACGTAAATCAGAAAGGGAAAGACGATTGTCTTGTGAGTTGAGAGGGTCTTAACAAGTTGTTTAAGTTGATAGGTACAAAAGAAAAATTATATTTTTACAACTTCAAACTACTTAACAACATGTGAGAGACAATTTTTTAATAATAAAAATGCATGACAATTGACGATGGATTCTAAATAAAAGAATAAGTCACATGTAAATTAATTCTTCTAAACATTTTAAACATAATACGAAAGCCAATTGACTTTCTTCTAAAATCTTATGGAGACAAAAGAGTTACTGGTTGATGTAACTTGTCTTCTATTTCAACTTCAATCTTAATCTTCACAATCTTGCACTTCATCTTCTCTCATTCTTCTTACACATTACATCACCCAGTACAATAAAATTAAAATATATTTAACTTTTGTAATTTAAAATAAAATGATTAATCATATTTAAGTACGTATTATCAAGCAGGTCCATGCATAAATACTAATCCAGGACCACTTAATAATCCCTCTAATTTTATTGTAGATGTCTTCCACTCTAAACAAAAAGCAAAACTAAACAATTACTATATCATTATACACATCAAGAACTTACTTTGTATTCCTGTGAAGTAATGGATACAAAATTATTTATTCAATAATTAAGATTAGATCATGCACTTAACTGAACTGGGTAAAATCCTTATATATATGCAACCAATATTTAATTAGTTATACAATTTGTATTCAAACTAAGTTAAAATAATTTTGTACCGGTGTACTTCACATTTATTGATTTTTTTTTTTATGAATTTGCTCTAATGGATAAAATTATAAATTAATTTTATGAGTTTTCACACATATAGGTGTAGTTTTGCGAGTTATTTGATAAAGTTGTTAATTTGATTAAAGTGAAATATAGTTAAATATAGAAAACATATTACTAGGTTTGTTTTGTTTGATGCATGTTAGAAGTTGGAAGAAGAAGAAGAAGGTTCACATGTAATGAGGAATTAAAAAATGAGAGCCACATGGGCAAGAGTGCCATGACTAAGTCTGAGATATGGACCCTCCCTTCACATGGGCATGTCTCCTTTGCCTTTCCTTAAAGCCAACGCTCCTCATTTATCTCCCAAACCGCATCTTGACCCTCTTCCCTTATGGGACACTCACCCTGTCCCACCCTTGTCCTCCATTTGTGGGGACATCTTGCTTTAAACTTGCTGCTACTGCTACCGACACCTTACCCTGTCTTTCTCCATAATTTATTTCATTATTTTTTTATTTTTTTTATTTTTTTATTCTCCTCTCACAACTCATTCATATCATTCCCCATACCATACACAACAACACCACCTCTTTATCTTCCCATGTCCCTATAAAACATACCTTCTCACACTTGCATCACATCTCAAGTCTTATCATCATCATCATCATCATCATCATCATCATCTCTCAATCTACAAGAACAGATTCATTCCACTAACCAGACCAACCAACAAATTAACAACCATTTCCTTCTATTTTTCTCTTCACTTGTTCAATAACAAACCAGTCTTTCAGGCTCTTGCAATTGGATAATAGATTCTACCAGGAAGAGATGGAAAGCACTGTCACATATGAGACTGATCTCAACCTCAAGGCAACTGAGCTCAGATTGGGACTCCCAGGAACAGAAGAAACTCAGGAAAAAACACTGTCTCCAGCTGTTAGAATTACCAACAAAAGGCCATTGACTGAAACTTCTTCTGAGGACACTGTTTCTAATGCTAAAAAAAATGTGGAAACTGAGACACCACCTCCTGCAAAGTAAGTTCCATTAACATGTTATTATTATTGAAGTTCTGTGTGTGTGTGATAATTTTGAGTTGACTGATTCATTGAATTCTTTTATGACAGGGCAAAGATAGTGGGGTGGCCACCAATCAGATCTTATAGAAAAAACAGTTTTCAGGAGAATGAGGGTGCTGGGATTTATGTGAAAGTAAGCATGGATGGAGCACCTTATCTTAGGAAGATTGACCTGAAGGTATATGGAGGCTACACACAACTTCTCAAAGCTCTAGAAAACATGTTCAAGTTGACCATAGGTGAGAACAATTTTAGTTTTTTGTTTTGGTTTTTTATTATGAGATGAGATGAAAAGAAAGCACTTTGAATAAAATTTGATGATACTGTGAAAATGACCTGGGTTGTGTTATGGGTTTTCAGGTGAGTACTCTGAAAAAGAAGGTTACAAAGGATCTGACTATGCACCAACATACGAAGACAAGGACGGTGACTGGATGTTAGTTGGAGATGTTCCATGGGAGTAAGTGTTACATCTCTCTGATCTGCTTTTGTTTGTCTCATATGGTTAGGTTTGTATGAGTTGAATTCAATCTGACAGAACCGTACTTTTTGCAGCATGTTTGTGACTTCTTGCAAAAGGCTGAGAATCATGAAAGGATCAGAGGCAAGGGGTTTAGGTTGTGGTGTATGAGAAACAAAGCCTCTCAAATTACCATGAGCAGAGAAAAAGTGTTTTGGGGTGAAGAGAAATCATGCTTTCAGCTTGGGTTCTCGGATCTAGAGGGTTTTGACTTTTGAATCACTCTAGGGTATGCAGTTTGTTGGCTGGCATACCTAATATGGAGTTATAACTCTGAAGCAGGAGATGGAAGATACAGTGAAGTTTCTTCCTCAAGTTTGACAACTTTTATGGTTCTTTTTGGCATCTCTGGTGGGATGCTATGCTATTATTCTATGTTGTTGTTTCCACTGATCCTTTTTCAAGTTTCGGAATGAGAAATCTCAGAGAGATTTCAAATGAAACTTTGTGTAAAAGAAAGATAGAAAAGGTTATATGTAATATTAATTGTTTCCTCCATGTTTTTCTGTTTTATTGTTGATACAAGAATACAGTGTAATATACAGTTTTCCTATGTGCCTGTGTTATTGAATGGACTCAAGATTAAGTTTGTGAGTGCTTGATTATTAATATATTTCTCTTTCTATCTTCTGATAAGGTCTTCTTTACAGTTGTGTGGCTTCATTAGATCAGAGTTTTGGAATCATATTTAACAGATCCATTAGGTGACTAGCTAATATATGATTTTGTTCATTTGCCATCTTTCACAGTCAAGATCAAATTGTTAAAGGGCCTAATTTCACTCTTTACATACATTAAATTTCAGAATAAAATGAAAAATAACATGCTAAATTCTTTACATAACATTTCTGTTATAATCTTCTGTTTTCTTATATTATTTTTTTCTTTTTTTTCTTTGGTGTTTCTTAGAAAATGTTGCATAAAATCATTGTCACTGTTTATCGTTTCCCAAAACTACGCGGATGCAGTATTGTTGAAGGAAAATTTTAGATCCCTCTAAATTTTACTACACCCATTCAACACCCAGTTAAAAAAGATAATATTTTTTTTTTTAATTTATACTGATTTCATCGTAAATCATTTTATATTTTAACATAAAAATATTATTTTGTTAGTGTTGGATGGAGGTTGATGTAAAAATGGATTGTTTGTGAATCACCACCACCACTCCATTGTTGAAGTGGCCGGAGTAGCTTCCCTCCCATGTTTTTCATTTGTTAAAAGAAAAATCAACACAAAGGTATTCTAGGTACATGTAATGGTAAGTAAAATGCAATAGAATAAAAAGAATATTATTAAAATATTCATTCCATTATTTAAATACTTTATAATGGAAGGAAACTTGAAGGGGTATGTAATGGAATAGAATGCACTTAAGTTGTTATAAAATTTTGCAATGAGTTTTTTTTTTCTTATAAAATTAACATGTATTTTTTATATGGATAATTATTTTTTATAAAATTATAAAATTTGTAAGTATTTTTTTAAAAAAATTATAGAAAATATTTTGTAAAAAAATTGGTAACAATTTTTTATAAATTATTATTTATAACAAAATTTATAAATATTTTAAAAAAAAAATTAAAAGAATGTGTCTTTTTTTATAGTGGTTTGAGTTATTTACATGCATTCTAACTCAAATGTTAGTTTTAAATCATTTATGATAAACAAATTTAATATCATTAGGTTAAAGAACTTATCTATTATTTTTAAAGTTAAAAGTTAAAATATATCTAAATTTGAGATGATAATAAATTCAAATTTCACATATAAGTTTAGAAATTACAAAAAATATTTAACCCATATAAAAGTAAAGAAATTGATATAAATATGTATTTTCATTTTATTTTTTATTTTAATCATTGTACTATTTCCAATATTTGTTTTGCTATGTTTCACCTTAAACTTTAAGATATTCATATTGGTAGATGATAACTTTTTATATTATGCTGTTCTTCAACTATTATATTAACCTAATAAAAGCATCACATCTACCTAAACTGACGGTATTTTATTTTATTTTAAATTTGACTGAAAAATAGTTTAAATATAACCAAAGATTAATAGTAGAAAAAGATATGTGATTAATTATAAAAGTTTCAAGCCCTCCTGTCGTTAGTAGTGGTTTTATTTTGAGAATACTTTGTTTTATTCACATAATTTATTTATTTCCTCAAATATTATTTCCTAAATATGAAGATGTTTGTGAACAAACATATTCTAAAAATTGCTCTGAACCCATCTTATTTTTAATACTCTGGAAGAGTTAAAAATTGTTGGAACTAAAATAGTGAATGATGGAATTAACACACGTCAGATAGAAGGAAGAGGATAAGATCCAACTTTAGAAAACAACTTACCCATCAACACAAAAATGTACGGGAAACAAGGGTATTCAAATGCTAATGTTTGTCCACTCAAAATCACTCTATTAACATAGGAACTATGTAATAAGTTGTTATTTTAATTTTATAAAATTATTATGCAATTTATTAATATATATCATGTATCTTTCGTACTAGATTCTATCATTTATGCCTTTTATTTCATTTTCTCACCATTATTAAGAATTTGCTAAAAAAACGAATACATAATTGATTCCATAAAATACAAAAAGAAATACAAAATAATATATATAAAAAAAATTGGGAGCAAGAATGATAAATTAATGGGTGGATATATCTTTTATTTTATATAAACATAATGATATTTTGACCCAATTTTAATCTATCAGTAATCATCTTTTAATATGATAATTAAAAGATGATCTAAGATAAAAATGAGTCAAAATATTATCATTTACGCGACTTTCAAAATTTGGGTGTTTGACCGAATATTGTGATAAAACATAATAATTACGATGAGACTCTAAGATTAAACATTGACATTGCGTAATAAAATGAGAAGAGAAAAAAAAAGAAAAAAGATGATAGAAATGTCCTTCTATTTGATTTGAATTTTGGTACAAATGGGTCCTATCTTGAATTCCACCCACAGACAATGACTACATTTCCTGGCAATTGAGTTCTCACCCAAACCTGACCCAAAATTGTTGTGTCTAAGGAATCTGAATACCCTACAAATTATAGATATTTAGGTTAGATAACAAAAGGATCCATCTTCAAACAATTAATCTCGTCAAGGACAAATTAATAATAATGCACTAGACAGTATCACTCTTCAAGTTTATATGTCAAGACCTAATGCAGATATGTTGTTAGCAATGGACTCACAAACTTTAACAAATTCTGTTTCTCCATAATAATGCATCATGCACTGTGCTTTTACAAAAAACATGGTTGTTAGTGATATAAGACATTAATTATATTTTTATTTTTTTTCCATGCAGGGAATCTTTTAGTGCTGATCTGAAAGTTCTCTTGGTAAAAAAAAAAACATAAACAAGCATGGCGAATATTAATGGCAGTAGACAGGACTTTGCAAATCATATTTATATTGAAATATGTAAAAGGTTTGAGCAACTAAATTATTCATATTTTGTAGTACTCATAAAGTTCATGGACCAAAAAGCAAAACTGCCAAACTTTGTTGTTGGTTTTAGAAATAAATAAGAAAAATTTGATTGCATATATATATATATATATATATATATATATATATATATATATATATATATATATATAATATATGAATGAATAATGGATTCAAAGCGTGTCTGCTTGCAACTATAACATAGACGAAACATCAACGCTGGCGGAAATTTTATAATGAGAAGCTGTTTGAAGGAAAGTCATTGATAGGTTCATGCATTGCACTGATCTTAATTAAAATATCACCATACTTACTTTCAAAAAAACTATGGAATAAAAAGTAAATTTATAATTAATCAGTATTTTCAGAACATAAATAATATAAAATACTATATACGTACTCAAATTCACCATGAATCATGTGTGGGCTCGGTACTTGATGTACAACTCAAATTATTAAAATATTTTTTCTTTCACATCTTCATTTTTTGGCAGAAAGAAATGATGTAAATATATAACCAGAATATGTACATGTCTTCACTTTACCCGTCAAGTATTAACATTCTGACGAAGAATTCATTATTTTCTAATTAGAAAATCTTTCGATTATTGAGAAAATCTGTTAACCTTAGTAAACAATGTTTTTATTATAATTAATATTATGTTTTATTGTTCCAATAAGAACCCTAGGCTTGACAAAGAAGATGCATCACTTTTAGACTGTATCTTAGTTCGTTTGCTTTTCTAACTTCACAAGATACAAATTATAAGTTACATATATCAGTGTCAGCATGTTGCTTCTTTTTAGAAAAGTTTTGGCTAATTTATGTGATTATATATATATAAGCATGTAAAAGGTTTGTTAAATAATATTGACCAGACATAACTTGAGTTTTATGGCGAGTTCGTAGTACGGTTTGTGTTTAGCCACTTGTTTTGCAAAGAAAAAGAAAAAGAAAAAGAACCTAGTTTATGATCTAAGTCTAGCCTGAAATTATACAATGAATGTGGTTAAGTTTTAGATCCCTCTTCCCGGCAAAGTTTAAGGAAAGGTAGAGTAAAGAAAAAAATGCATGTAGAATATTTTATTGGTAGAGCAGAAAGTGTCTTACTATTGCACTCTGCATAAGGGAACAATGAAATTTTAGGGCAGAAAAATAATCTGCAGACTTTGACAGTGATGTTCAATATACCACAAAACCACAAAATAAATTGCTTCCATGTGCTGCAAAATAACAACACGACACTGCTTCATGGGAGCCCACACCTCTATCAGAAAATTTTAATTCTAGCAAAATGTAAAAATTATATTTAAGATTCAATTACTAGTTTTAATACTTTAAATTTTGATTTGTGTTGTTTTCAAAATTTGTTTTTGATTTAATTACTAGTCTTATATATTAAATTGATTCAACGTGATCTATTCTTATAAGTTGGAGTTAAAGTTATTCAGTAGAAGACTACAATAACAAAATTTAATTAATAATTTTATCTGCATATTCTTTTTACGATTTTTGAATTCGTTTTTAAGATAAGGAGAGGTGATTATTGATAAAGAAAAAACCACATTAATTTCATGTAAAAGATATATATATATATATATATATATATATATATATATATATATATATATATATATATATATAAAGTCAATTGAGTGAAAACAAAATTAATAGTTAAATATTTTATTAGACTGACATTTAATTATCTTTCGAATGATATTTACCATAATTTAACACATATTAAAACTTGACAAAAATAAAATAAAAATAAAGACCAAAATAAATCAAAACTTAAAATATAAAAAACAAAGTGATTAAACCTACTTTTAGCTATTTGGAAAAAGAAGAGAAAACTGTGAAATTATTTAAATAAAATTTTGTGTTTAGTTGTCTGTGACTCTGGAAAACTATAGGTGTGATATGGAGTTAAATTTTTTTTTTTTTTTTTTTTTACCTTTTAATCTTTTCAATCAAAGAACTCACACTTGGCCTTGACGTAAAGACAGCATCATGTGCTGTCATAGAATATTTTGGGGAATTCTAAGTTACCTCTACTCTTGCTCTAGGCTTACCTCAAGCACTCTTTTAGTAAATAAAATATTGGTGAATGTTTATATGTTAATTGGGAAGTTAAAAATATTCCCAAAGAAACAGTTTTTTTATTGATTTTTTGTTTTAAAATTTAAGAATGTGTTGAAATTTCTAAAAAGCACGTTTCCAACTTGTATCCAAAGATAGCCTCCTTCTTTACTTAGTTTTTTTTTTTTTGTTAATCTCAACGCCAGTTTGGAGAAACAGAAAAAAGACCTTTGCCTAAATCTCCAAACTTTGCTGTTCATTTTTTTCTTCATTCATTTAATGGGCACTGCTGATAGAACAGAAAGGCCAAAAATATGAAGATGTTATGTAAAGAAAATATAAAGTCCAAATATACTCAAAATTGGGCCTGGTGTGCCTTCCACAAAAGTATTCAATGGAGGCCCAAATTTATTTACTTTTTTTTTTTTAAATTATATGGCTAAATATTTGATTCAACTATGGGTTCAAGTTTGATGAAGTTAGAAAAGGTTCCAAATTTTGATACAAGTTAAAATCAGAATTGATCTAGATCCCACTCACAAACTTGTATTAAGAGAAGTGAATCAGAATTTTACAACTATTGTAAAATGATATCATGATATCGCGGTTAACGTAAATAATAAATTCTAATATAAATGATAAATTATTATTATTATTTTTATTAAAAAGATGTTAAATGATAAAAATCGCAAGTGTCACCTGATCAATGATAATAATTTGTTATTCAATGAATTTAATATATTTTCAATTAAAATAATAAATATTTATTATTTTATATTAATCACAATATCATATTATATTAATAAAATAATTTCATATTTTTTAATATGTGAAGAGAAATATACAAGATCAAGGAACAAGATTACAATCGCATTACTTAATTAATAAAAAAAAAATTAAATAATAATAAATTAATTAAAAAAATAAAATTTGTAAATACTTAATAGATTGATTTTTTTAACATAATGGATGATTGGAATTTTCAGCCATTGAAATTGCAATCTAATTTCAGGAATCCGATAATAACTATCCCCTGTACACAATGATTAGACCACTGACAATAAGTTTACATGTACCTCAGCAAAAATTATACAACAAAAATAATTATGTTACATTCGTTTACAAGTGCCCAATGATTGAAGGCAAGGTAATGACTTTGCCTCCAATATCACAACATTAGAACTAACAGGTCAGTTCATCCATAATTTACCACTTTCAGCTCCATGCGCAATGTAACAACAGCTGCCAAAGTTATCAAATGCATGCTTTCTCAATTATGGACACTAACAAAACTCAAATTTAAATTTCAGGTGGGTGAGCCTGCAGAAGTTTGAGAAGTGAAACTCTGTGAAGTTGAAGTTATAATTTCCTTCCTCACCAATCCTCTTGCTTAACTGAGATATTGTAATTCCTACTTTGCTGGGATCAGCAACTTGACTTCTAGCAGCACCACAAGTCCCCCTCTCACTTTAAGGGGTACTGTCTGATTGAGGTGTCTGACTATCATTACGGTCACTGCCATATTCTGGTACCAAATGCTCAGAACTCTGGCTACGAAGAACCAATACTGAATGGCTTTGCACGGTAGTTGATTCTTTCTGTTGAACTTGGTTGGTTTCATAATCACGACGTTCATCAATTAAATGTGCATATAATAAACCAAACTTCTGTCCATGATTTAATCCTGGGCAGAAACCCTGCAGAAATAACAATAATACTCATGTCATACAAAATAAACTTACTTGTTTTATTTGATTCGCTGCTGTGAGCACCTAAATACAATCTGCAAAGAACATTCCCAGCCCAACAATGTAAGCCAGAGTTGTCTAACATAACCTAGTGGCCATAGTGATGTTTCACAGTTTTAATTTAATTTTGAACGTTGAGGAGAAAATGGATAACAGACTCTGGAACACTACATCTCCTTTTTTCTTCTAAGATCCAGAATAAGAAATAGAAAATATGCAGTGAACCTCACATCCTAACCAAATAACTTGATTTCTAAACTTCTGTTTTAAATCAAACAAGTATTAAGAAAATTTTCCATCGCACCCTTATAGCAAAATGAATGAAGACGGAAATAGGTATTAAGTGTAATATTTGGCACAAGTAATATGCATACGATAAAAGGCGAGAAAGAAGCCCAATAGTGATGGAAGTAAAGACTACCAAGTACCTTAATCGAACCAGAAACGGCTCTTGGCTCGAAAGTGGTGTAATCTGAAGAATATGTATCTCTTTTAGTCCAACTATCATAAAATTTAGTATCATTGGGTTCTTTCTTATCTTTCTCAGACTCTGGTACAAAGTAAGTTTGTCTCAAATCACCACTTCTACAATAAGCCCCATAGTATAAACAATGTTCCCTCGCTAGGGAGATTTGAGGAGTAGCAGGCAGTAAATGACCTTCAGTGCTGAATACGTACCTGTCTCAGAAAAATGTAGAAACAAGTACTTAATCTTGTTGTAGCAAAAGTTCAGCTACTAATTGTAAATGCATAAGCTCACACTCACTTGTATGGCCCATTTTCCACAAGGTTGTCAGGACCCACAGCCAAATCAAACAGCAGCCACAGATACTTGACCTAATTGTAGCATAGGTTAGTTAGCAACATCTTTCTTCAAAATAAAGAATAGATTGGGGAAGAGGAGGGGGGGAAGCAGATAAAATATATTGAAGGCAAGAAGACAAATATTAATGGTTGTAAGAGGTATGGTTTATAAACGAAAGAAAAGTATAAACTTAACAAAGTAAAATTGATAGAAACATAAACCCATTCCCAAACTTCCACTTGACAACTTAAGCTTCCAAGAAACTTGGTCCTTGACGTTATCAGAGCCTCATCTAAAATTATATACCCCACACAATTGCGGACCCTAAATAAAAACCAATTTACCTACCTATCTTAATCAATGATCTTACCTAGAAAGAAAACTTTCTGATTATTTACAACAGTATGTACATAATAAGGGAATTTAAGAAAAAATAACTCTAATAAGGAAATATTCTATACATAGTTGCACTAAAACAGACTTCGATAAAATACAACTGAAGAGATTATGTTCTTTTGTTAAGGTTTAGGTATTTTTAAAATATGTCATAAATTCATTCTTACTGTCTCAGCTAAGAAGAAGCTCTCCATGTGATCTTCTTGTTTGTGATGCTCAACATCTGAAATGTGACAGTACCCACAAGGGCATCGTGTTCCATATTGCAAACTAGCAATCATGTCCCTCCCAGCATCAAGATATCTACAGAGAAACACCAATAACAGAATCAAGTTCTGTATTAAATTGTGAACGTTGCTAAATAAAACTTACGTCTTCAGAGAAAAGGGAGGAAAAAATATTACAAATAGGTAAGAAAGGAGAGGGTTTTTAGAGACAGAAAACAGGGCTATATAGCTCTAGCAAAATAATATTAAGAAACCAAACCAGACATAAGGAGCCAAATTTTACAATCATAACACAATTTAAAGGAATATATAAGCAAACCTAGGATCTCGGGTAGCTTTGTACAGCCAATAGGTGCTCTCAATTAGCTCTGGCCGCAGTGGGTAACTCTTTTGCCCATGCTGATGTAATGTAAGAAAAACACATAACAGTTCACATTAGAGATAATCAACCGAATGGTTACCTAAAAAAGAACATAGCAAGTATTCTACATTCCCATGGAACAATTATTTTATGACTCATAACAATCACAGGGTGTGTCTTGTTACAAATAAGTTCTTTATGATTCATTCAAATGCTTTACAAGTTGCAGTTTAAATATGAATTTTAACCTAACTCAACTCCTACTAGCTCAAAGGTGGACAATTTTCAATGTCTTGTAAAATGTGTTATGTCCATACTCCTAGCCAGTGTAAGACATCTTAAAGCACACACCTTACATACCAACTAGGGCACGAAGTGTGTAACACAGGACATCTTCAAATGTCCCAACATTAAAACCAGATAGACTCTTGTACTGTCAGAAACATAAGAAATTTTCAGCATTAACCATCCATATTAGAAATAAAGTGGGTCTAACTCGACTTGAAAAGCTAAGACATCAAATCCGGACACGCTCTTATACCTGACCAAAAATCAAGTGGACCCCAAAAGCTAGATGAAGGGAAGAAAATTATCCAAGTCTTATAAGAAGTATTTCAACCATATTCTTAGCCATGTGGAACATCTTAACCCCATCTAAGAATTGGCTTTACACTTGTGGATAGAGTTTATATTTCATTGCTTCTCTTCAGAGCCCTGCTTGTGTTTTTCCAAGAGCAACTTATTTCTTACATAGAATGGACAGCATTGTCGTGTCCTGTTTTTGAAGTTCCCTTTCCATCTTGACATTTCTATTTGAAGGATGTTCCCATAGTCTTTTTCCTATTTTCTTTCTAATGAGATTTATTAACACGAACAGGGATTTTGAAATATAAGTTTATTTAAGAGAACAAAATTTGGGTGCAACAAATCATCAATTACCCTAAACATGCAACTAATAGAAAGAAGGCTGATGCTATAATTAAGCATCATTTTACAGTTATATGGCCTCCAGGTGTTAGGAATAGTTATACCTGAACACTGAGACTTGCAAGATTGAATCCCTCAGGGGTAAAACCATATCTTCTCCAGACACTCAAGAAGGCAGCATGGGTGCGAATTGCAGGATTGATATCTCCAGCTAAAACCTTGCAAAGATACACATTTTCAATTAGCCCCTCCATGATATTATTATATCCAGAGTAAAAAAAATAATAAATATAAAAAACAAGCAAAAGGAAACCTGAAGACCAGGCCAAAATGCCTGCAGACTATTAAATAATGGCCAGACAATAGCAGCAGAATCCATATTCACTTCTACGTACCTTGAAGCATAAACAAAAATCTGAGTTTCAGACTTTAAAGAAATACATTTAAAAATATACATACTGATGCATTTCAAAGAAAAATAGTAGTCAAGTATATTTACAGGGTGGCACACATAGCCAAAAGCTTTTACCAAGGGTCATGGTAAAGATAATGCATAGCAGCAGCATAAGCTTCTTGGAATATATACAAGTACTCTTCGTCTCCAAATAATAAATATGCCTGAAGGTCATTAGCATGGAAAAAGAAATCAGAGAACTTGATTTATATCAACTAACAAAGTAATGCCCCAAAAGGAGAAAATGCCAAAAAAAAAAGGAATTCCAAACAAAATTAATCCACCTGGTTAATAACATTAAAATATTGGTCGACCAATTGCCACTAAAAGTCGTAGTTGAAAATATTTTAACCAATAATTCATCGTGCAATTTTCCTCAAAAGGTCTTTAACTAAGCACCTTTATATGTTGTAGAATCAATGAATCAACATACACCATATCAGTAAAAACTAGAGCTCAAAGTGAAAATAAGTTGGCACAAACAGGCAGACTAATTTTAGAAGATGTAAACATTACAGTCCTCAATGCTACCCCTCTCTCCTCTATAATGTCGTTTTGTTAAAGAAGTCCGTAGTGTATAAAAATAATTCTGGGGAAATCCTTCCAATGAATTCAAACAAGAGGAAGAATAGTAATAGGAAGAATATCATGCTGAGAATAAATCTATTTTTTAAATATTTTTTGATAAAAGACAAACTAAGTCATAGGTAAAAAAGTGCAAGTAGCAAGAGAGAAAACGTTTACAGGTGGGAATAATATGAAATTTGATAGTAAAGCAGAAAGATTAAAAAAAAAAAAGAAAAAAGTGTTTTTACACAAAAACATGCAATCAAATATCATATGTATAGAAAAAATCATGAAATATCTCAAGTAGGTTTTAGTTTATTACATTTGTTGAAAAGTTGTCTAAATTGCAGTCATTCCTATCCTACCTCAGTTGCAGCCTCTTTGAAAGTTTCCTCAATTGCAACTTAAAGGGTGGTAATTTAGTCTCGTATCAACTAGAGAAATAATTGAAATAGAACTCATCACGTTTGGAATGTCACCTAACAACGATTCCTCTAAAGTTGAACAAAGTTCCTAAGCCTAAATTCTATGATGACATCAATGTTTATTCTAAGTCTATTATTGTACCACCTGGATTGGCTACACTTTAGGCCAATAGCCATAGATTTGAGGGAGAGTGTTGAAAAGTGGCCTTATGGGCAGTCTTCCCAAGGCTGCCTCAGTTCTGGCCTCAAGATTGGTGATCTAGTCACATTGACTAAAGATACAACTTATATAAAGCTTATAAAATTTAATTGTTTTTATCTCACAAGCAGGTTTTGTACTATAGAACTAGGTCCTAAGACCAAATTCTAAGAAAATTAAATCAACTCTTGTTCTTTTATAATCATAAGAACTTAGGAATTAACTTTCCAGTACAAATTGCTCTAGAGGCTCCACCTTAGTAAATTTCTTATACTAACCTTCAACAGATACTCATAGAAAGAGTCAATACTAGTTCCTATCCCAGCATCCTGCAAAGAGAGAGATAGATGCAGTAGTTGTTGATAGATACACATAAATTGGAAGAAGAATATGCGTCATTGTTGAAAAGTTAGGCATATTCAGGCAGAGAACGGTCAGTAGGACAATGAAACACCAATGCAAAATCTATAAACTGTAAAAGAATATTAATTTCATATTTTGCATATTTTTAGCTTCTTCACATGGACAACTATACAAATTAAAAATAGGAAACAATAAATAATTATTAACATACACAAATCAAATGCTACAATAATAGACTAAGGCAATATCTAGTTGATTGAGAGGCATCACAGACCCTACAAATTAAGTAATTTACTTGCCAAAGAAATGAGTAACAGCAGTAGCAAGACTTAAGAACCTGAGGAAGTCAACCATCATCAATACCAACAACCTATTCTAAGCTCAACCTGAACCCTACAATCATTATGCACATTTTATAATCTTATTATCTTTTACTGGAATTTCTTCTCCGTTTTTAGAGAAATATGGTCAGCTATTTTTTCCTATTTATCCCTTTTTGTTGAGATTTGTCATCTTCATTTTATCATCAATCTCCTATATTACTGAAGGATTTCAGCCATATGTCTAGAATATCTTTTGAGGCAGTTTGCCTCGAACAAATAATAACATTTAAACCGAGAATTCATATGATGAATATCTATAGTATCCTATTATATCCACAAATTCTAACAATACTGTTCAGAGCATTCATCATTCTCCTTATTATTATTTTCTCACACCAAGGACCCTCTGGTTCCAAATGGCAGGAGAAAGTTCACTCATCAATTGTTCTAAATAATATAATACACAAGCCAAAGCTGAACCATTACTATACTCAAAGTGCATAATGACTCCTATACTCTTTCACACACTAGAAGAAACTAATCATCAAACCATGAAAATAGTTCCCCTGTTATTACATTATATCCTCAACACTCCCCTAAAGTTGGAAGCCTATTATTAAGCTTTCGGCTTGTCAAAAAAGGATACCCGCCTAGAATGTATAAACTTCGTGAACGATGTTACGTAGTTTGCAATAACACCTAGATAGGAGGCCTTCTTCAAGTTATTGTGTCCTTGATGGGGGGTACCTTGGTTTCATGAATGATTAGGAAGCAAGGTGAGGCAGCTATATTGAATGCAGAGTCTAAGACATAGTTATTGCTCACACTACAAGGGAGTTGATATGATTTTGTGAGTACTTGGTTAGAATATTGAGACTGGTTGTCGTGTGACAATCAAGCAACTCTCCACAAAGCATATTAAGACTGGTTGAGATTTGTTCATAAACAACACCAATAAAGACTTATTTCTTAGTCATGTCAAATATAAGTAACAGTGTGCTGATGTTTTCTCTAAATCATGGTTGTTACGATAAAACTACAAACCCAACCACAATTATGTAACTGAATTACAATGTTCAGTGTCGGTAGTTGTCAAGAATTGAAACATCTAAATAGGAGGATACCCAACAATATAGGTCTAACATACTAGCATTGATAATTAACATTGATTGGTGGCAAGATAATGTTAACCATCGGTGCAAGTATGCTAGACATATACCGTTGAGTATCTCCAACTTACATGTCTCAATTAACTCAGTCTCACACCACCAAATCAAGAAAAGTTAAACTATCTAGAATGGCAACACTCCTCTAAACGGTGGAAAATATTTGGAAAGGGAAAACAACAAAATCAATTAAGCCAGGGGTACAGCAACACAAAATCAGCTAAAACCAAACTTAGGTGGACTTCATCACACATGGAAATGCTCGACAAGTCACCTAGCCAAGTTGCAGCAGACTTCTACATGAGTCAAACCTCAACTCTTTAGAAAGACTCCATCAACTCACAACGCAAGGGAAGCTCATGCACAGCCCAGGAAATGATTGATTTACAATATATTTTAGTAGAAGGCTGAAGAGATAGGGTTTAATTCAAAAGTTGACAACCCATGCCTTGAGAGTTGACACCAGGATGAAAAATACAGAGAGAGAGAGAGAGAGAGAGAGAGAAGATTATACAGAAATCACTACGACAGCTTTAGTTTGGACTTAGGGTTCCCTTTATTTAGTTAGATCAGAGGAACAGAATATGTTAAATGCTTTACAAGGTAGTACACATTTATATAAAACACAAATAAGAGGCACTATGATTGGTACAGAAAGTAGAGTATCCAATTCTGTGTATCATGGCTCTATTATTTTAAAAAAATTGCTCTAAGAAAAAGGAAATAATGCCACAAAACAAATAAGACAATGTCATTACACACACAAATATGTGAGTATGTATATCTATATGAATATTTCAACAAATAACATATACTTTGTACCTTTTGTGTCCATTCACCTGTAAAAACATTAATATGAGCACCAACCAGATTAAGCTTTGAACGCCGTGCCCAAAGTCCACGCACTGCATTTTTGGTGACTTGTTCAAAAACTGCATGTCAAAGAAACATATAGAAATGATTATAAGTAATAAGATCATGTTAGCAGTACACCCTTCTCCAAGAAGGTGAAGACTAGAAAAATTGTAGAGTTAAAAATACAAGGCTAAAATTCAAAGCATTTAGTAAAACCATAATTAGAAAATGCAGCAATAGAAGATAAAATGTCAAGAGATAGATGCCTTCTCTGCCTATGACAGCAGCCACCCAAAACAACAAAACCGAATGCCTGTCTTCTCCCCTTTCTCTCCCTGGTATCCTAGCCTCTAAATGTTTCCCTTCCCACCAACAAGGTTCGTCAAATAAAAATCGCTCATCTACCCAATTAATCATGTTACTATTTCCCACATGATCTAGCACATGAATGACTAACAATAGTCTCCACTATTCAGCCCCCAGAATAGAAGAAGGAAGAGATGAAATACAACTTCTGGACCACAATTGCTTGCTCCATAGATGAGTTAGAAGGGGATAAAGCAAAATGGCTTGAAAATAATTGTCTTGCTATCAAAAGAGAGAGAGGAGTACAAATAAGTTTTGTGCTATCAAAATATAGTTGTTCCATTCTCCTTCACTGTTTTCTTTTATAGAAAAAGTAAAATGCAAGTGCAAACATACAGCAACTCTGAAGAAACAATCATAAGATTGGAACATTAAACTAAAGCCATCAATTCAATCCTGTCATATGTTGATCGACTACTTTAATAATGTTTTTACTTGGGAATATCTTTCATAACTTCTAGTTATTTTCACAGCAGATACCAGTTTGCACTTGGTTGGTCCTTCAGTTCTTGTTTGTTTAGAACTTTAGTTCATATACCTTTTCAATGACAGTAACTCATTCCTTGGATCATGTATGCTTAGAATAGACCAAAAGGAAAATGGTAAACTTACTAGGGTCATTTGTTAGACGACTTAGAACACCAAATTCAAGAGTCAAGGTCCCACCACCTGCTGTTGAAGTTATCTAAAGCACAGAAGTACTAATTTTAACACAATAAATTCAAATAGGTTGAAGACATATAGGATAAAGAACACAAGATGAGAGAATTAATCTCAGGAAATATTCTGTTTTTTCAAAAAGAAAATAGTGGAGCAAAGACAGTTTCCAAACCACCTCTGTGCTAACTTTTTTGCCCATTTTGTTTCACATATATCATTTGAAATTATCAGCTACGGTAGTGGGTCAGAGACCAGGTTGAAGACCCACATATTCTAAAAATAATATGGGAAGCATAGGAGAAGGTTGTGTTACCTTACTTTCATGTTTATCAACTCCATGTAACAAATTTACAGATCCAAATGGAATCCCTGCACAAAAACAAGGCACATGAAAGTCAACATAAGGTGAACTATTATTACCCTTTGTGCAGATGAGGAAGGAAAATAAGGGAAAGGATAAAATTATGAAATTTGAATGACAGATAATAAGGAGACAAAAAATTGAAATTTATTTCTTAAAGTCTGTTTCTCTCTCTTCTGTCCCTTCAACTAAAGAACATAACTTTTAAATTAAAAAAAAAAAAAAAATATTTCCTTCCTGATTCCCTTCCTCTATCCAAACGGGTAGGGATTTAAAACAACATTCTCTACAAGCTAAGCTAAAAGTGAGCAATTTTGCAAGATGGTAAGTAAATAACTCGGGTTGTGATTTAGGTTGCCTCTTCACTGCCGTTAATTTATACTGTAACTGCAGATGGTGAAAATCTTGGTTTCATGGCAAGAAGTTATGCAAGCAAAAACATGTCCCTTTTTATCCTAAGTCAAATTCCTTCTAGAAAAGGATCTCATCTCAGTTCCTAGAGTCGAGTAGGATAAGATGAGGGCTCAACCTTCAATTTTCTGAGTGATACCTCTCTTCTCAAAGAAGGATAGCAAAATTTTTGTGAATGTTCAATCTTTTAGTTTGTTGAAGCTATATCTGGTCTTAAGAATTGAGGGTGTGGGTGAACAACATAAAATAAATATTTTCTAGTTATTGCCTTGTAGGGAGGTTGGTTTTGCAGTTGTAAGCCATATTAAAAACAATGAAGAAAAAATTCTTGATATGATGTGCAGTTTATGAAATTTGGTACATTTGGTTGGAGCAGAAAGCATGGATATTTAAGGGTGTTTTTGCAATTAAATTTGCTATTATGGAATAGGATCACGCTTGCAGCTTCTATTTGATGTTCTTCCCATTGCTATTTCTTCTTTTTGCAAAGATAAGGAGCCTTGTTGAATTATTAGTTTTCTTCTTTTTTTAGATGTTTTTTAATTTGCAGAATAACTTCTACTAACCCTCACTGTACTTGCCAGCTTTTTCCCTGATTAAAATTTTCCCTTTCAAAAAATTTATGCAAATTTCGATGCTTGCAATTTAAACATCTTATTAACTAAGTATTATTCTCCACAAATCATTCTTCACCTTGCATGTCAATGTCATTAAATAGCTGCCATAGCAAAACTATGGCATCATTAGATTACAGGATTCCTTGGATTACTGAAAGTTTGCAACCTTTTGCTACTGCAGCTGTTATGGGTGTCATGGTTGCTGCTGTCATCCTCTTGTCTTGTTATCTCCAGAAAGTCTCCATCCAAATAAACTTTTAAGTTAAAATTACATCAAATTTTATGCACTTTACTTTTATTTGCATACAATATAATTTTTGTTATATATAATTGATATATACCATAAATTTCAACTTCTAACCAACTTCTAATAATTGCCTGCAACACTATTCTCAAAATGGTATGGCAGATTAATGGCTTTCTGCCATTTTCCATAATCCACGATTGATAACACTGGTATGGTGGTATAAAATTCCATCAAAAAGTGAGATTTTAAAATATAATATATATTAAATTCTAAAAACATGCAATACAATCCTTTTCTGTATCGAGAAAGATGATTATGAGAGCAAAGTTACTAAAAGACAAGCATAATTGTGTATGATTGAGTAATACCTGTAGGGGTATCAAATGCAGGTAACAATCTCCTGGCAAGATCTTCAGCTAAGTTTAGTAACTGATTATCATATGACGGAACTCTCATGCCCTGCAGACAACATATGTGAAGATAATGGTTGAAGACTATAGAGTACTATGTACAAATATGTTATAATATGAATTAGTAGGAAAAATGATTCATGACATGAGATACGAAATCAGAATGCAGGGAATGCATACATATTACAGCACCAACAATCAAGCCTATTCCCATCAAGTGGGGCAAGCTACATAGAAATCTATAAATATATTTTCAATTGTGAATCATATCTATAAACAAACCAATGACCTCTAAAACCTCTCGATGTTACCCGTACATGTATACCCTCCATCTGATATACTCTCTTTATTAGAGCATCTACAGCTCTTCTCCAAACATATATATACAGACCACCTATGATTCCAACACTGATCCCAGACGCCCAAATTCTATGATAAAATCCATGAACATTTAATAGGTGACAAACTAATTACTTTCACAAGAAGAAAGCAGAAAGAATCCAATAATCCAGGGTCAGAATCACCAGACCAATCTAATAAAAAATCTTTATCAATACAAATATCCTGAAAGCAGTTGAGAATAACAGAAGAGCAAAGCAAATATTTAAGAGAGTTGCTATCCAACTTCAAATCAGAGGTGAGAAAGCAAAACATAACCTCATCTTATCTGATCCTTCTATAGAAGGTTCCTACCAACGACATCCAACTGAGAACAACATCAGCCTAAGGTGTCCTCACCATTAACTTTTAAAATTTTACAAAATGTAAGATAAGCATGAATTCTAAATGCAATCATATGATTGTACAAAAATTGACATACTAACCGTAGCATAATCAGAGGCAATAAGATGAGCCGAAAGTAATCCTCCGAGAACCCTGATAGTGGTCTCAAACACAGAAACAGTTTTATTCTGCAGCCCAACCAAAATTAAAATAAATCATAAGCAAATAAAACCATTATATGAAAACTTTAAGAGCAATGGCACATGTTAGCATTTGCCTAAAAAAAAAAAGTTTGACTTTTGATTGGATGGAGTGAATACTCACTATATCAAAGCGGATATTTTTACCAAGCCATTCAACAGAGGTGGCAAAGCGTTGGCGGTCACCAAGTAATGCCAAAGTGTCTAAAGAATCAATCTGATATGATGAATACATTAGAATTAGAATCCGAATAATGAATAAGAGAGATATGATAAGGAATTTGATTAGCGATTGAATGGGAATAGGAACCAATGTTAAGGCATAGCCACCGAGGGTATCCTCTCCTGCACATGAAAGGGGCCTCAATTCGTCGAGGGGAAAAGCGTGGTCCATGTAGCCATTGAAAGCGTGATAAAACATTTCACGAGCCTCGTCTCGCAGTTGTCTCACCTCTTCCGGAAAAACGCCATCGGCGAGATAGGCATAGGCTGCTAAGAATAATAATACCCATAGCAACATTGAACGGATCTGAGCCCCTCCCATTTCCCCTCCGTCCTAAGCTATGCTAAGCTAAGCTAACTGCACTTGGATCAATTCAATTCTATCATCAAATACATCTACCAATTTACTCCCTCCAATCCTAACTAGTTTAGTACTAACTATTGTTCATTGTTTCCTCCCTACTCCTCCTATTTCTCCCTCCCTTTTCTACTCAATTCCTTACTCTTTTTTGTTAAATATAACCCTCCCTCCACAACCAATTACAGATCAATAAATCTCCCTTTTGTTAACATCAACATTTGCCACTGAATCAGGTCAAATTCACATCCTTTTATTGCAGGATAAATTACCAGAGTGAATGTTAAAAAGTTAGTACAGGATGCATCGTGTTTCGTTATAAAATTAATTAGACAATATTATTAAAATTATAATATATATATATATATATATATATATAATACTTTATAAAAATAATTATAATTAAAACATTTGCAAATTTTGCCATAAGGAAAATAAGAATTTATAACAAAATATGTACAAAAACAATTATAAAACATCCTTTTATTGCAGGATAAATTACCAGAGTGAATGTTAAAAAGTTAGTACAGGATGCATCGTGTTTCGTTATAAAATTAATTAGACAATATTATTAAAATTATAATATATATATATATATAATACGTTATAAAAATAATTATAATTAAAACATTTGCAAATTTTGCCATAAGGAAAATAAGAATTTATAACAAAATATGTACAAAAACAATTATAAAACATCTAAAAATTATTATAATTTATACTATTATACAAAGAAAAAGTTTATTTTTTGTGTACATAATTTTTTCTTCTAAATTTATCCTTTTTTAAGTGACTTTTTTAAAATTTATTCGATTTTTATATATAGTATTTTTTAAAATTTAATTATTTTTAAAATAAAATAACTATTTATAGTAAAATATTAAATATGAATAAAATAAAAATCATCTGCAATAAATTTATTAAAAGTATTTATATTTATTTTTACAATTATTTCTACTTTCATTTATAAAAAAGGTGAACACATTTGCACATATTATACAATCAAACTACTTTCAATTTATATAAGTAATTCTTTTAGATAATAGAGATTTATGTGTAAAGAAAAAAAATGCACTCCTAAAAAGGTGCATAACTAAATTTGTATTATTAATTAATTATTATAAACATGATAGAAAAAACACTTTCAATTTTCATAGGTAATTCTTTTAGGTAATAAAAACTAAAAGTTGATTAATATAGTTAAATTTAAAAAAGAAAATAGTTAAATTGATAAAATAACTATTTTAATTTTGAAAAACTATTATTTAAAAGATAAAAGTAAAAAATAAATGCGAATAAAAAATAAATGCGGATAAAAAATGTCTCCTCTATATATAATATAGAATAAACTTATTTAAAAACTAGTTATGATTAACTATTTATACTTAAAATACATATATATTAGATGTAATGTTAAAATCAATAAGTTTTGTTAATATTAGTTACATATTTTTTAATTCAACTAAATAAAAAGGATCGACATATTTTTAAGTTCCTTAACTCACAAGAATTCGATCCACCCAACTTATGTTGTTGAAAAGAGAATCAAATGTGGAAGTAAAGTTTAATCAAATTTTTTCTAAATAAATAATATGCAAAACAATAAAATACATAAAATAGAGAAGAAAGAAACCAACAAACACAAAAACTTGTAACGTGAAAAAGTCTTAATATGAATAAAAAATCCACAGGACTTTAAATAAATAATAGAGTGAACCCCGATACATGAGAAAAGAATAAAAAATTTTCTTTAAGGTAGCTTCTCTCCACATACTTGCACAAGATACATTGATTGCTCTTTTCTTCTTCACTCTCTCTGATAGCTTCTTCACTCATTAACTGTGGTTTGACCCATTACACATTAATTATGTCTGTATATTCCTATATTTTTGTAGAGAGTGTGAAAGCTATGAGTGTGAACATCATGAGACTACAAACATGAATTCCTTCCACCCATCTTCTTCTCATAGTCCAATTTCATATAAAGATGGCAAAAAAATTGAATAAAATCCGTGACAAATACTAAATGAATATTCTTAATGTATACCTACAAATCATGAATGGGAACTAAGGACAAAAATTAGGATGTTTGTGAATTAAGATTGCAGCAAAATATCTAGATAAGAGAAGAAACGGATGGGCAACTTCTAAAAGGAGAACATAACATTCATGATAGTAAATCTAAGCTTCGTCTAATGATGGAACGAGTTCAATCTTTTAATCCATTTAAATTAGGGGTGACAATTAGGGCATGGCCTGTCGGGCCAGCTCGCAGGACGCGGGGCGGGCCAGAGTAGTGACCCCGCGGCCCGTGCGGACCGGCCCGCATAAAATTAAAAAAAAATCTTGCACTTGTATATAATTACTTCTTTTATAGACTCTTGCATTAAATTTGAAGAATACATTACGTATGTCATAGTATGAATATGATGAAAATGTTGAATTATCAATTTATCATCTAATTCTTCAAAGTCTTGAATTTCTTAAAGTTTTCCAATTTTAAAACATTAAAAATTTTATTAAAAAAAAAAAAAAAAAAACAAAAAAAAAACGAACGAGTCCGCAAACCCACGGGCCAGACCAGCCCACGTTGTGCAAGCCTTATGCAGACCAAACCTAAACGGGCCAAACCAGCCCGCATTGTCACCCCTAATTTAAACTCAATTTTGATAGATCAGCAACAAAACAGGTTTGAAGGAATCATGTCTAACCTATTTTACCACCTCTAAAAAAGAGTTTAAATTTCCATGAAACAGTTTTAACATAAATCATTATGACATAAAGGAACCTAAATTTTTTTTCTAGAAAAAAAAAATTTCACTCATATAACCTAAAACATGACTGTTTTATGAAATAAAAAAAGAACTTCCACTCCATTATTCCAATCAAAATTTTACTTAATCCATACTACTATATTAAAAAATATACAATTTTTTGTCACATTATGAAATAAAGGAACCTAAACAAATTTAAGAAAAAAAAAATTCCACTCATAACCTGAAACATGACTGTTGGCATAGTTATCTCGATAATTTCAATAAAAATTTCATTTAATCCATAATACTATATTAAAAAAAAAATTGTTAGTCACTGCCATTGGTTTTGTATGTTACCTCTCAAAGATCTATTTGATTCCATTACTTTGCAGAACAGTTTGAATCGGAAACCATGTATACTTTGGTACAATCAAAGGAAAAAGGAAAAAATTACATGAATTCAAGTAAAAATAAATTGTATTTTAAACCTAAATTTGTTTCGCACCATCTTTGCCGAGCCATCGTGACAGTAAGCCGAAAAGGTAAAATATCATCTCAGATAAATCAGAAGTTCAATATAATTTACAGTAAGCCATAGTTAAATATGAAGAGCCCACAGTAAAAGACAATCTACAGTAACAACTCTTGATCTAACCTAACAAGTCAATACATATGTATGATCGTATTGACCGGTGTGATGTGACGATAAACCAATTGCTTATGGTGATGCTCACCGCGCCTACAGCTGGAAAAAAACACCCCAAGTATCACTGTTAGAGACAGATTGAAGGAAAGTAAATATTGCAAAATTATTTCATGATAAAAAAACTAGCACGTGTAGAGACAGAATGAATACAAAGGAAAGTAAATATTGCATAATTATTTGATGATCAAGAAACTACTTGCACTAGACCCGCTATGATGCATAATTTTATTATGTATTTGAAGAGTATTCCCTGATAGAAACAGGATTGTCAACCTTTAAGTCAGTACAGAGCAGCAGCCAAAAAAATGCTATGGGCACAGAGGAATGAATGTTGTTCTAAAGATTATGAATACAACACATAAATGTTCAGAAAATGAAAACAATCAAAATTAAAGGCATATTCTCATTTTTAGTAAAAATGTAATGATTTATGCAAACAACCACCATCAATCTAGAGTCAAGGAGCATAAACGAGGAGAGGGAAAGAATAGAGGTAGAAATTAAAGAGAGGAAAAATAATGAAATCATGAGCTCAAAATTATTGAGCTGTGAACTGTGGCATACACAACACAAACTGAGATTTGTATGAATCACACCTACAGCAGATAAGAGAGCAGAGAACAACTATGATCAGAAACAAACCAGTCTGATAGCGTGTGTGAATAAAGAGATGGTGAAAATCAATGGGTTGCAGCCTGCAGATACTCCGAAAATTATCTGACCAAAAAACGCTCATACAGCCAGATAATTAGAGACTAAAGAAAGATGTCATCCTAGGCCCAAAAAACTTTTGCCAAGCACATAATCGACAAAACCACTGGCGCACACAGCCAGCAGACAACCTTGCTGCTAGAATTAGGAGGGGTTTTCTGCTTGAAGTTCAAAAGTGAGGCGGAGAAATTATTTTTGGTCAAAGGAACATATAGCAGATAGATCAACAAAGTGAGAATTTTACGACCCAAATTGGTGCAATACTGCAATTTGCTGTAATTCATGCCTACTCCACCATAACAGGACTTGGGGAGAGGGACCTGTGCAACTCACAGTGGCAGTGGGATAGCACCATAATTGACCGCTATGAACAGACTTAGTGCTCAATATGTGCAAGGAAGAAACTAATATGAACAAGGCATGGAAGCGTGTGTAAAGATGCTTCAAAACCTACCTATCAGCAATAGAATAGGAGGCTAATTTTCTATAAATGAACAAGGTTAATAAAACTCAAGCTAGGCAAAGGTAATAAACCTGCTTCTTTTTCTTCTTAGGTCTTCTCTTTCTCCGAGGCTTGTGAGCATCAGAGTTGGAGCTTAAACTACTTCCATGGCCTGTCCCTGATCTCGAGGGTCCCCTTACTTTGAAGTCTGAGCTGCTTCTGCTATTTGACGTGTTGCTAGACGTGGAAATATCAGATCTCTGTATGGATGAATGTTGGCCAGAAGATGACCCAAACCTTGACAATTTCATATTTGAAGGGCGAGGAGGAGGCATCAAAGCTCTAGCAGAAATCTGCCTCTATAAAAAAGGGGCGGATATATTCAAAATTTGAAAATATTCTGTAACTATCTATTTCATGGTATGAACTATTGCAAACTAAAACAGACAAAATTGCTACTCTTACTACAGACCTGGTTTTTTTCATCACTGGACATGCCAGACACGCCTTTCCCAGAAGCACTAGAAGCCTGCTCTCTGCAACCAACGAAAAAAAAAATTAATACTGGTAGATTTCATCAAGATAAAACATGCTAGCAGCATCTTAATTGTTAGTTCCAAATTCCCTGGCATAATGCTGGACAAATGCCGGAGTTTTCAGAGCAGAAAACCTGGCTTCCTCTTCACCAGTACCAAGACCAATATCAAAAACAACGAAGGTTGATTCTACTACTCTCCTTTTAACATTCTAATTCCCCTTAATGCACATGCACACAGCGTATATATGAAATTCTCATTGATATGATTGCTAAAGTAGTAAAACATCTCCCCTCCACTGACCTTGCACTTTTGTCTGTCCATTCATCATCTGCATCTGCTTCATCACTAGAACTCCCAGCAAGGAAAAAATCATCATCACTCAGATCCAACAGACCGTCATCCTCACTACCAGTCTCTGCTACAGCAGCACGAAATCTTGTTGACATTTGATCGAACACAAATGTGCTTAAATAAAAGGCATATTAAAAAGTATACAGCAGAGCTTCAACCTAGTTTTCCTTATTTTATTGACAACTCATATCAACAAGGTCTCACACAGCAAAAACCAAGCTCTTGAAGAGCACCAACATTCTAAATTCATTTGATGCCAATCAGTATTATAAAAATTCACAATTAATGAACCTTCTAAATCCTTGCCACTTGCAGCAGCTGCAATCAACCTATCTTCAATCTGTTTGCGCAGCCCATTCCTCCTGTCAACTATCTCTGAATCATCGCCGCCGGTAAACAAGGGAACATATTTTTCATTCTTTGGAAAGTACTGCAAATTGAAATTGATTTTGAACAATAACAAGATTTTTGTTTTCGGTCAATATTCGTCGTGATGTCAACGCAACAAATAATAAATAAAAAGTGCGCAGAACACGGACCATGACATATTGAAGATCTTGTTTTAGAGCGGAAAGTTGGTCAGAGTAAGGTTGGGCAGAAGAAGAAGATGAAGAAGAGGCACGGTGCAGTTTCTCGAGGCGTCTGATTCGCCTTTCAATTTTCCTCCTCTCGAAGAACTTGATCTTCCGGTCACGTAAAAAAATTTTGCGTTCCGCAGCGAGGCGCGTGTGAATCTCTTGCTGCTTCTTCAGTGCTTCTAACTTTTGCTCTTGCGCCTCTCTGACCTCGGGAGGCAGATTCTGCTTCACCAATTCCGAAAATGAATAGAAACGAATCGACAAGATGAAATAGGGATAGGAATAGGGTTAGGGTTACCTTTCGGAGCATACGCTCTAAGGATCGAATCTGGTTTTTGAGGGAAACGGAGGGCTTGGGTTTCTTGGCAACTCCGAGAGGCTTAGAGTTCGATCGGCGCGTTGCACTCACGCGCCGCTTGCTATAAGCGCCGTGAGCCATCTCTCTTTTCTGAGTGTGTTGCTTTTGTTGTTCCGTAGTCTCGCTCGCCTCTTATCTTACACGCCCAAACCCCGTGGAGGGATTCCGTCTGAAATTTGAGATTGAATATTATTTGTAACCATTTTCAAATTTAATATTTCTTTTTCAACCTATTAAGTTATAACGTTTGGTTTTCAAGGCGGAAATTGTTATTACTAATTAAAATTTGTTAAAAAATTAAAATGATTTTAAATTGAGTTTCCTTATTTTCCTTTTCAAACATATTAAAGGACAATTCTATTAACTAAATTGTGTCGTAATGGTTTTAAACTAATTTAACTTGCTTAATAGAAATGAAAAAAAAAAAAAGTTTAGGCTGCAAAAAACTTATACTCATAGATTTCTCTCTCAACATATATCTGACTTGAATTCCCTCAATTACATAAGATTATACTTCAAATTTTGACCAAAAATTAAATATCGATTTTCTTATTCCATTTCAAGCATCACCCAATTTAGACTAATCACGCAAAAGCTCACAAATTATTTTAATTTTTTCCTTTTGTTTTTCCTTATTACTTACAGTGAAAAGTCTTACATTAATTTAGTAAACTTTCAGAAATAAAAATTTACAATTTATAATAAGTTTTAAATGTAAAAAAAAAAACTATAAGTAAAAAGTTAAAAGCAGTTTTCATTTAAAAAAAAAAACTAAAATTCATCTTGAACAAAACCAACATTAAAGCAATAATTCTTGATTTTTAATATTATAAAATTTAGACTTCAATGCAAGTTTAACCCTCCGATTTAGATATTTTCCCCATATTTAAATTTACTTTTTGAATTCTTGAACTTAGGAAATTATACTTTTTAATCCTTTCAATACCTTGATAGTACAAAGTAAATAGTTAATTTTGAACCTGCAATTGGTTACGACATTTGATAGCTAGAATCTAATTTTTAATTTAAATACAAATTCGTTTAAAATCTCTTCAAATAATTAAAACAAAAACAAATAGAGGAAGAATTTTATATTAAAGAGGCCAAATGTAAAATAAAAAAGTGGGAAACAGCAGAGGAACAATGTGACCAGCAAGACTTAGACACAATTAGTAGATAGCAGATAAACAAATTCCTAGAACGTGTTACTAAAAGTCAAATCCTAGAACACATTAATACTGAATCATCCTGATTAGCAATCAATCACCTGGATGCAATCATCAAATCAATGGCCCCAAATTTTTGGGATCAGAATTTTCAAAACAAAAAATCTTGACATGATTCAGCATTTCAAAACAACTGGTTGCTCTCCTTCAAGTTCAGATATGACTATCAAGGAGTCAGTCATTTCAAGAGAGAGAGATTCAGACTTGGGAACAGGGTTGATAACCTGAAAATAGAAAAGTGTTCTGTGAGTAGCATGTTGATTCAAATGAAATACTAAAATTAAATTTGTACTATTGATGGCATACATTCTTTTTGTTCTTCACATATCCTATGGCTACTTCTCTCCTCAAATGTGCCCTCTCAGAAAGCTCAGAAAATGATGGATTCTCTCCTTCTTTCATGTATAGGCCAATATTCTGCAATGAAAAAGCAAGAGTCAACTGCACTGCTACAACAGCATTGCTTGTTTTCTTTTTTATAGAGTAGGTTGGCGTTCATGTTCTAATTTAAAAGACAAACTTTTATGATAAAATGTTCATCTCATACCACAGAGGTTGATGCTATGTACGCAAACTGGGACAAAATCAATTTATATCATTTACTCATTTCGTAAGTTGCATTATTTCAAAAGGAATGCTGGGGGATAAAGGAAGGAAAATTTAAAGAAAGCATGACACCAAAGTCACACGCACATTACCTTTATGGGGAGGAATGTTTACAGAAAAGAAGTATCAAAAGATGAAGAAACATTTACCTTGACATATATTTCGTCTCCATCTGCATCTAGTACGTCTTTCCAAACATCATTTAGTTCGCTGTTCTCGGCCACTGATTTCAAGTTTGAAAAATAAATTTAACGTTGATACATATATTCAAACAAAATCAAGAGATTAAAGATTAATGACCTTGTGCTGTTACAAGGCTCATTATTTCCTCTGCTGCAATGTATGTCACTGATGGCTTGATTCTACTAATCTGCAGCATTTTATATAATGTCATAATCAAAAGTTACCACAATATAAAATTTGAAAGGTTGAACAAAACAAAAGAATTACTTGTTTCCCTAATTTTGAATCAACAATTTCCGCAACTAGATTATGCACCTGCAAAACATCCATTCGATCCAACTATGCTTTATCCATCTAGTAAGAATAACTAATATTTCAAAATGAATATTTGCTATCATCACAAGAAATAGAAGGTAAAAATATCACCTTTACTCCAAGTTTGTTGCAGATATTTTCAGCAAGGAGAAGAGAGTAAGCAGACAATTTGTCTGCCTTAGTTGGATCTGAAAAAAAGTCATATTGGTCAATCAAAGGCCATTTTCAGTCACAAAATTTTACGCATGTTTACCTCCAAGCAGCCATTCTCTGTCAGATATGACAGCAACTGATAAAGGAAGATCCTCGTTCTTTAACGAATTCTGAATATTCATAATGGTTTCTTTTAAGGTGTCATAGTCCATGGGATTTCCAATCTGCCAAAATTGAAATAAGTGAAAGATCTCATAAAAAACAGCACCACCCTGAAAGAAATTTGAATACATTAATTGACTTCACAAGAAAATACCCTGTGAGAAACTCGGACATTCTTGAGTTTGTTATGACCATTGGTGTTGCAAGACTTACTGATCCTGTCATCTAATGGTGTGTCTGATAACACTTCCTGCATATTATTTGCAGCCAGAAATGGTAAATATAGAACTTCCAAGTGAATTCATAAATAATGTAGAAAGAGGAAAACTTAAATATAACACCACAAACCTTATACCCTAATCAATCTACAATGTCATAACTCTGCTATTAGTTCAAACTCAAGATGAATACACATCAGTAGCACAAGTATGTAGTTTGGAGGGATAATGCATTTTATATTAACATAAATATAGTAGCAGTAAACCAGCTAAGATCCTTTAAAGTGATAGTCAAACTTGATTCACAACATAAATGTGCAACAATGCATCATTTGATAGATATGTTAGAGTGGGATTGGAACATATTACATGGGTTATATTATATGGTTTTTTGAAAAGGACATACTAGAATCAAATATAATTAGATATTATATATAACCAACTATTCTGTTTTCTTCATTGTTCAGTTTGATCGTGTAAAACCCATTTCTTTTTAATATATGTGCTTCAGTAAAAAAAAAGAAAAAAAAATCAGTTCCCTTCTAAAACCCTTTCAGCTCCTCTCTACCTTTTTATCTCAACTTTTCTCCATTTTTCCAGCCACTGTCCTACCCTTCCTCTCTGCCCTTCTCCACTCTCACACAACTTGTTCTCCCTGCTTCTCATCTAAATTTCTCACCTTTTTGAAACAGAGGCTAGAACAGAGATCCGTACGGAGTACTCCTCAACCTCCACGTAAGGCAACCTTCAACCTTCATTCTATTTCTGATTTTAGTTCTGGAGCTATGGTTCCGCTTTGCTCTCGTTTAGAGTGTCTTTTTCCTCTCCTTGTGTTCTTGTGATTTAGTTTCCTAAGCTGTTTAGGAGTTGTGGTGCTCTTTTTGCTTAGGACTTTCTTCGACTCCAATTTGATATCAATTTCGAAGTAAGGGAAGCTAGGGCTTTAAAACTTCTTTTTTTAAGTGTCTTACATCGTGCTTAAAATGCTGGTTTGATGTTTGTGATTGTGTTTTCTTTTGTTGTTGTTTGGGATTTTTGGTTTTTACTTGCTAAAATTAGTGAAAACCTGTTATTCTAGCTTAAGCGAGAATTTGTAGCTTAAGCGAGATCAGTCTAGCTTAAGTGAGAATTTCTAGCTTAAGTGAGAATTTCTAGCTTAAGCGAGAATAGCAGAATTCCGCGAGAAAAATCTAGCTTAAGCGAGAATTACTGCAGAATTTTAATTCCTTATTTTAACTTATGATTGATTGAGTTAATGTTAAAAGTATGATGTATGAAGCTATGCATAAATGATGTGGCATTTTTTTAGACCTGTACTTGATGTGTGTAGCATGAGATGATAATTATTCTGAGATGGCATGTGGAATGTTGATGATGAAAGAGTTTTAAGGGAAATTCTTGGTGATGGTGTGGTTAGTGTATGCCTTAATATAGGAGATTTCTAGATAAATGAAGGTATTCTGAACTCTGATAATCATTCACACTCATATAGAATAGAATATGTGGTGAGAGAGGCAAGAGATCTTAGTCTTGGGACATGTTTGGGCCCAAGGCATAATGGGATTAACCTTGTGTATGGTTAGGTGATAACCCCTTGTGTCTAGGCTCTACCTTTAGAATTCTATATCAAGTGCATAATCCAGATAACCGAATCGAGAATCCATTAATTTTTTAGATGAAGATAAGTATGTGAATTATTCTTTGGTTGTATGTTGCTTGTGTTTCATAACTTGTTTATTTAACTATTAAAAATTATTTTCACTAGCTTACCCTTCTATCTGTGTTCTATGTTTTGTTTGGATTTTCTTTTTGTGATGATCACCATTATTGGTGAGAGCAGATGATGAGGCACCTGTTGATCTGGATCCGGTGTAGCGCAATGCCGCGTTGTTTAGCTTAGTCGTTGTAGCTAGTTTCCTTCTTTGAGCACCATTTTGTAGGAATTTCTTATGTTTTGATTTAGTACTCTATTTTGAGTAGTCTTTTAAAATTCCTGCAATGGTGATTCTTTTATACTCTCACTCTTGTTTTGCTCAAAATATCAAATCATGTGATGTTTTATTTCAATAGCTTTTGTCTATTGAATGGGATGTTACAATTCGTACATTACTATTATTATATATAACCCTCTCTTCTTTGCAAACATACGTCTTGATTCAATGATTTTTTTATTCTTTCCCCCCGACATGAGAAGGACCAAAGGTTGGAAAATACAACTGTTTAATTCTACCAAAAGGGTGCAACAGAAGAGAATAAATTAAAATGTTCCATTCCGTTTTATGTGCCAAACACCACCTTAGAATCACATGGTCTAAATCGGTAGATGTATTCACCAATCACAGTGAGGTTCCAAGAACTTATTAGCAAGTGGGGAATGATTGACATTCATTCACCAACTTGAGAGGTTGTTGTAAGCAGGCACTAATTTAGGATAGATTATTCATGTATATATTCAAAATTTCAAATTATATTTGTTATTATCAGGATAGATTTTATGTTTTGTATTTTTCTTTTTTCCTTAAATAACTTTAGCCTATCAATATGGATTACACCTTGTACTGGAAAAGTTATAGATTTGTATTCAGTTTTCTTCTCCAAGTTAGAGATTCAAATATATGAAACCTACCAAAACATTCCAAGCCCAATCAAGATTAGTCATTAATTATTACTATTATTATTATTATTATTATTTGAGGGGGTGGGGGTAAGGGGAAGAATTTTTTTTTTCTCCCCAATTAGAAACAAAAGTATATATCAACAAAGATTCTCAGATATTTAAGAACATACCAAAACACTTCCAGGACCAAGATAGTTATCATACTCTTGGATCATTTCTACAGCATCCGGCCGCCATCCAAGTAAAAGAACGCATTCTTTTGGGCCAACATTCCCTTCTGATGCCTACATGATTATAACCAATAAAGGTTAACATTTCAAATAGAACATAAAGTATCATGCTCAATCAAAACATGTATACAACAGAGTTCTGGAAGTGTAATACCTTGGAACCTGATTTAGCAGGACGTTTTACAATATTAGCAAGTCTAACTTTACTCAATTTGACGGCATGTTCCACATCCTTTTCAGGTATGTGCTCATCATGAATTACATGTGTTCCTTCTTTCCCATTTAGGGTTACTTCAGGATTTTTAGCACTCTGAAGGGATCCAATAAACAATACCTAACAAGGAAAGGTAAGCGGTATCAAAACTTTGTAGGCTCTGACAATTGACTAATGTAAAATAAAATTTATTCAACATGTCATTGTCCTGTCAGTGAACTGGTTAGATCCAGCCGTTATTGATTTTTTTCCTTACACAGTCTCTCTTCCCTATCCCCTTCCCCAATTCCCAGCAAGTATTTCAGGTAAGCAACAGTTAAGTTTGAAAATAGTATCTGTAACGCATATCCTTGTTCAGAAAATCAATATAGATTACTAATCCAGTTGGAACTACAAGAATCTACTGAATTAAAGATGCAATCTAAAGCAATGAAAATTTAAGCAAAATAAATTTAAGATATAAAATCAATTATTTTTCACTTTTACACAATCTTGATGTACTGAAAAAAGAAAAATTATAGTAAAATATGACATGAAACTCACAAAAATACATTTCTACAACCCGAAGACAGACTAGGGTTTAAACTGTCCGGCATAGAGTAATTTAGGCATAATTAGAATTTGGCTCCTTCTAGTTTTGAAATTTAAACTTTGATCGATTTGGATTGGACCAATTTGACAACTCTAATTATAACATGTAAATGATTCAACTCTCTCACTCTTTTTACATATTTATAATGTATAGATAGAGCAAAGTTAATTTTTAATAAAAATTCAAGCCTAGGTGAATATCTATTTGAAGAAGGCAAAAGTGTAACAGTGCAAGGAGTCAAGGACATAAGATGTACTGTATCCTAAACCAATACAATTTCTGATGCCAACTCTCTTCTTCCAGTTTACCAGCTGTTTGATAGTTTAATTTCTTGAATTTCTTGTTATTGCAACTTATACGCATAATTGTTGGTGAAAAAGATATGGAACAATAACATGTTCCCTTTGTTGAAATTATAGAAAGAGGAAGTGAAAGGAGAGAATAGAGACCAAATATCATGAGATTGATTTGATATGATGTAATGTACTACAATATGCAGTAACAAGATTATAAAACCAGTGCACTAGCTCTTATTTGTACTAATGGTGCTCCTGACCAAAAAGGAAGCAAATTGTGAGATCAGAAAATATGATTACCAATCCAAAGAGATGTAAAGAGAAATCTAACACTAAAGAAAAATATAATATATTCTTCTAATTTATATATTCTAAGAACACTCTTGCTTATTCAGAAGAACAACCATTTAGTGCCCATTTGTTCAAGGTTTTTTTTTTAGAATAAGTTTTCTTTCAACAAAAGGATATGTTTAAAAGTAGTTATAATACTTGCATAATTTTTTTAAGAAAAATAATTTGCTTAATGTTTTCTCATAATTAAAACTTAGTAGTTTCAGTAAGAGTAAGTCGCGTTTAAGCTTTAGAAACAATTGGGTCATTAACCAAGCAACTCTCATAAATTTCATGCCAAAACAGGTAAAAAGGAAATATATCTATACATATTTATAAAGAGATTCTCTTTGCAACAATTTTATAACCACCATTTTTAGTGTACAGAATTTATTACCATTTTACCCTTATCAATATATGTCATTTTATTATTTCACCCTTGATGTTTTATAACTATTTCTTTAAAACTCAATTAACTACATACAATAAAAAAACTATCTATGATAAAATTATAAAAATTATTTATTTCATAACTACTTTTTATGAACATATTTCTTTTAAAATCTAATAATGTTTTTTTTATTTTAATAATTATGATAAGAATTAATTTTCTACTTTTTATTATCATAATAGAAAAGTGGATACATGTGTTTCCACTAGTCATATATAAGAGAGTTAGACTAAGTTATATATTAGTCTACATACTTTGTCAGTTTTCTGCAGAATTTCACCATCGTTTGGGTGAAAGTTTAATTTCCCACACCGGTAAAGGCCACATACAATGACCTGAAATAGAAGGTAGAAAGCAAGCATTAAAAAGTCTATAATGTAATTACTTCAGTCTAGAGATTACATTTGAATAAAGTAATTACTTCTTGAAATTTATGTCTTATTTGCCTGTAAGTCATTCCCTCTAGGTCAGGCAAGCTGCGAAGATTGAATACATTTTCTGCAAGTGGAACTAAAAATTAGAATTTGAGAATAAATACATGTAGATCAACTGAAAAAAAATATCAAAGAAGGTTTAACCATTTTTCAAATTTAAGGAAAATATCTCAGTCTACTTTAGTGTAATACCAAGTAAACTAGGAAATGGAACTCCAAACCAAATTAGAGGATGAAAAAATATAAGAAATAAAAAACACTTCAATATGTTCATCTTATCTTAGAATTTGAAACTAGGGTCAAAATTAATTTTCAAAACCAACTTATAGAAAATAAGGGTTGTTCAAGCTTTATACGCTCTATTTTAATAAACACCCACCTTGAGACTGCAATTAAGGTACCCAAAGAAACCACAATTAACGCATGACTTTGTGTTATAATATCATCTTAGAAGCTGGGGAATAGCAATATGAGTGACCCTGCAATGAATCTAATATAGACTCCAATATCATCTTAGAATTTTGGCTTAGAGCTTTACTCCGTAAACTCGGACAACAAGGTCATAATTGCTTAAACTTTATACACTCTACTTAAGTCATATCTCTAAGCAGTGTTAGACTAAACAAATCCCTTCAAAACTGCAATTAAAGCAATCTTCAAAAATACCACAATTTAGGCAGAATAAGAGTACCAACAGTTAAGGAAATTTCCCAACAGTTCATTTTCATTGATAACAACTAATTAAAAAATAGAAACCTGCTAAATGTATAATTTGGTAGCTGCTAAGTCCAATTAACAAACTATCAAAAAAACATTTTAAATTTATATAAAAATCTACTCTGAATTGTTTTGACAGAACATAAAACAAATACCAAATAAACATTAAAGAAATAGGAAAACAAGCAATCTGTATGAACATGACATGCATGAAATGTAGAGAGCATAATTGCAGTACTTCGATAATTTAGCAAGTGTCTGTAGATCTTTATAAGTCCCTTCTGCCGAGAGCATTGAACAAATAGTTTGGATGCAACATTTTCTACTGGCTCTACTTTCAATGCTGAGATTGACTTCATCAACTCACATGTCCTGGAACTTGAAACCTATATTCATTAATTAATAAATTTTCTGCTGATTTTTAGTTTCACTAAGGAGCTGCTCGTAAGTAACAAACCTCAACTATAGTGGGGACAGAATCCATGTTTGGAATTGGTTGAAGGGCTAAAACAGAAAGAAATGCATCTGTGTCAACTTCATACCTAACATACAAACAATATCACATCCATTAGCTTGGTTAAAGTGAAAGTCAGCACAAGATAGAAGCCAAATTAAGTAAAAAGTAGTTTGTCTACTAAAATGGTGCTATCTATATGAACAAATGAACTTTGTGTGGCTTGTAATTTGTCTGCATTGAATAGATGAAAAGTCAGAGAAAAAGCTCAACTACAACAAATGTCAACCAATTAATCCATTTGAAGAAAAGTGTGCACATTAGAAAGGGGAATAGAATTGCCATATACAGGATGCATAACTCAATAGTTAATGTGACAAGTGTCTTACAGTTAGTACAAGTCTAAGTAAATAAGTAAAACACTCTTAATATGATTATCTAACAGAACAAATTTACAAACTGTTCCATTCCCAATATTTTCTCATTGATTAAAGTCCTTAAATCCATTGAGAAAATCCTCAACAAAATTTGTATCTGTAGCTGAAGATGAAGAACAAATAACATACTTATGTCACATTGTTGAAATGCTTTGATAAACATAGTTTGTGAGATACCGACAGAACCATGTGAAATTTACAGCAGATAATAAGACAGAACTTAGTGACCCAAAGACATACAGGAGGTTTCAGGAAAAATTTGAGTAATTTGACAGTTATCCGGTCAGACATTATTTTCCCAGTGACTTTCTCACCCTTTCCCCTATAATAACTTTAGCAATCACTAATAATTAAAATTCAAACCAGTAACCACTATGCCTAAGATAATTATTGTAAAATTACAAATAGCAATTTTCTCTAACATCATTATCTACCCAAATGCTTTTCAATAATAAATTTGTGGAAACAAGTCTACTGATTTCAATTTAAGCTGCTCTATAACCACCTGACAATAACAAGCTAAGTAGATCAACTCTTACCGTTCCCCTTTTGTTGGCAGTATAATTATTGCACGTGCCTTGTTGGCTGCTGCTCTTTCAAATGATTTTGTTAAACTAAGACTGCAACTGTAAAGCCAAAAACATTCAATTTAGACCTTAAGAAATTTATGCGAGAAGGAATAAGAAGCAATCCAAGAGACAGTAAGCCCGAAATATTAGCCTTTGTGCTTTGTTTGCCTTTAGGTAGTTATTTAGGAAGTTAGGGGTCTAAATAATTAAAGTTTATGTAGTATGTCTTTGGGCACTGTTCTAGAAATGTGGTCTATAAACCATATTATTCTAGTAAAATTTAGGTATTATGGTGTGTTCTTAAGTCTAATTAACATTTGAGACATGAAAGAAAAAAAGTTTCAAATCAACTCAACATACGAGAATAACTTATGACTTTTGCTTCTACACAACAGTAATAAACACTCACAAGTTTACGTAGTTCTGTAACCAAGTGTGAGCAAAATTGAGAGCTTTTCTAAATGTTGGGTTTGTGAAGCGTCCAATGAATTGTTTAATGCAATTATTAATTCTTATTAACTTTGAATGGCTTGGAAGGGCCAGAAAAAGGAAAGTTCCATGATGTGCAGTGTTTCCGTGGTTTATATGATTATAGCAGACTGCTTGGATTTTCTAGAGTACATCGTTATTCTTACTGTGGTGATGAGATATAATAATGTTAAAAGCTTCTTTTTGGTGCTCTATCTCAGTCAGATATCAGTGGAAGTGCAGGGCAGAATATTATTGTGTCGATGACCTTGACTTCTCTAATTGAAAATAGAAGCTAAAGGAACTAAGTTGCTCTCATAATAAAATGGAATTAAACAGAAATAATAATCTTATAATATTAAGACACTCACTTTCCAACTCTATTTTACATTCTCTAAACGGAACATGTACCAAGATCAATCAAATGGAGCAGAAAAGTCTCTGGCTGGCTTAAGAGTAGAAACAAATCATAATTCCACAAAAAGGTCTTTCCATGATTAAAATAGGAAATTACCCAGCATTGATACCTCTTGCTAAGGACATCAATATGATTTAAATCTTTTGCAATATTGTCAGCTATCCTATCAATCTGTTTTCTTGGAAGATCAGACATAAGAAGGATTCTCTGCCTCCTGCATAGAGATGAAAAACCATATTGCAGAAGCCAGCAATGAGGACACAAGATAAAGGCAATGACAACTACCTTGTCTGAACCATTTACCTAGCTGTAGCCGTGCCTAAGCGAACAGCAAACTCATGATACTTATTTAACTGCTTTAATATGAAGGGAAGATGACTATTCATCCCACAGATAATGATATGATCAGTCTCCAGAACTTGCATTTGGGCACCCTCCCTGAGCTTTTGCATATTACTCTGTTATGAAGACGGTAAATTAATAGCACACAAAGAAAATATTGCTTAATGAATGCTTAATGCTTCAGAATTTACCCTAAATTGTTCAGTCATCGTACTTAGAAGTCGAGAGTAAAACAATATACCCCATATTGCAAGAAGTAAACCAACAACACGCTCAACACGTGTTCTTTGCTGTAGATCAACAAAAAGTATTTAATTTGGTTGCACAGTAAATGCTTATAAACAATGTAAAAGGGGTGAATAAAAACCCAGATTGTAAAGTCCACAACAAAACCAACATACTTTTAAATGAGTAGATGATGAACACAGACATGCCCAGGCTTCCCAGAGACAATCTTCCAGAGAATTTTGATTACCCCTGGATAATTTAAAATGACCTAGATTAACAAATATAGATAAGAACAACAGATAATAGTTCACCATAACTTAAGCTGCCACGATCTAATACAGCTATTGGCAAAGGAGAGAAATAAAAATTGAACTTGTAAGTCAGAACACTCTTAAAACAGTGACCTAACTATGATTACCTTAACTTGAAGAACATAATACCACCAACAATAACAAATGAGAAGCATGCCACTATGAGCACCACAAGGAACCTGAAAGAGTCCATATGATTGTTTCAAACAAGTATGTATATATCCTTAGTTTTTTAAATAACTGGTAGTTGGTAACATAAACAAGACCCACTAGCTCCATTCATAAAATGAAGCCACTCATTTTACATACTCTAGAAAGTGTTCAGAAAATTCAGTTAGCCTTGTTGGCCACAAATAAGTAAGCTCCTTAGTCCTTTGGAATAGGTGCAATAAAGTAATGCAGGTGTTCGAAAGCAAAGCACCCAAGGAAGAAGCAATGCAAAATTTCCTCTTGAGAGCTATTTTTGAAGAATGGTCCTGCAACACTTTTGTGTTCGTCTCCATCCCTAACCATATGCACTACATCCCTGAAAAATAGTCATGTTCCTCCAGAATAATCCAGTATTCTTCCCTAGGAGCTCAATAGTTTTACCAAATTCGTGAACATGATTCACCAAAACTAATGATAAAATGGTAGCCTTAGTTACTTCGTGTAAAATAAATCATTTTAGCACACCAAAATATGTAAGCAATGCTAGTAAAAGGATTTAATAAAGTGAGGAGCTTTAAATTTATTGACCAGTAAACATACAAATTCAAAGACATATAAATGAAGTGATTGACTTACGTGGCAACATTTCTTTCAAGCTGGATGTTAAATAAGTATAATAACCGTGCTAAGCTCCAACCAATATCATGAAAAGAAGGCAAGGACACATCTAAATTAAGAGGCTTAGGCTTATTCAAGGCATTAGAAACACAAGCAAGTGGCAGGCTTGTTGCAATAAGAGTCTGACGCAAGTATGGAAGAAGTGCATGGCCAGCTTTTATCACCAGATCACACAACTGTTTATGGGTCAGTCTCAGTATGATGTAAAAAGACATAAATTGTATCATGCTTCCAGCCTGTTGACCCTGCAGCACAAATTGTACTTTGAGAGATTTAGTTAGCACTAAGTGCTGCAAAGCCTAGCAAGCCAAATCCAATAATACATCAATTTATCCAACATAATTGAGCATGCTACAACCATGATATTGACTTAACAAATAATGTGTAAAAAACATATTTCAAAAATCCTTAGTTGCACAAAGAAACAGTGATCCATTGAATACAAGGATTTTCTTTTAGCCAACATCACTATCATTGATTTTACTTACCCCATTATCAAACATTATTGACAGGAATAATGTAAAGGACTTTTAGTGACTAAATTATAGTTATTCTCATGCACAACAAGCTTCAAAATAAGAAAAGGAGAAAATGCAGTAATATTAACACTTTAACAATAAATAACATCCATCATAAATACAACCTTGAACTGCTTGTTTGAAAAGAAAACTGAAAAAGGTATATATGAAACATAAAAAGAAGGAAAAACGCGCACTTAATCAGATGAAAGTAACATTGTTACTATAAAAAATCTATACCATTTGCCAAGTTTTATCATAAATTTCTCACCTGAGAACTACTACTATGTTTCTTCATCCAAAAAAACTTGGTGCCCAAATTTTCTGGGACATGTTTGTAAGTGTTCGAACTTGGCTTAACTTCTGACCTGTGAGAATCAACCTCCCGTCTCCCTACAGGGATTTCAACAATTCAGCTTTAGTTCTAGGTAAAAACAGCCAACAAAATTAATCCACAAGTTTTTTTTTCAAATCAAACAAAAAAGAGAATAGATCACAGGAAATAGAAAGATGGATGATGAAAAGGAAAATATTTAAATATGAACCAACAAAATTAAGTTCTCCCAAAAGAAAAGAAGGGTTAAAAAATAAACATAACTGATTAGAGATAAAATAACCTCCAATAAGACAGTGTTGAAACTCATGGAAAGAACATTCTAGAAAAACAATTTAAACTTATAAAAAAGTAGATAGATATCAATCTATAACCATCGTGAAAAATTCACTAAGATCTACATACCAAAAATAAATAAATATAGCCCAATATATGATGGAAATGAAGGTTTATAGTATTGTCAATGTAAATCACTAATCTTTTCATACTTGCATGAGTTTCTTGGTGTGTTAATGTATATATCATGAGCCCAGTCTGAAAGCAAGTGGAAGTAATCTTCTTTCTTTTCTTATGAAGCTAGCATTGTAAGCAAAAAGATAAAGGCTCAAGCAGGATATTTCAATATCAGTAAAAACAGCAAAAACATGTGTGTCTCATCACAAATGGACAAACAACCGCAACAAACTAAAGTTTAAAGTACAACATAGTTGACGACTCAATTGAAACCTTTGATAAAATAAAAATAAGAGATGGAAGTACGACTACACGATTTAACAGATGTACACAGTTTAAGAATGTGACCAAGTTGGATCACTTGTTTTATAGTTTCACAAACAAGAGAAGAGAAAAGAAGAGTACAATACATCAGAACTAGTCACAGAACAAGTAACTAACTTATCAAACCACATGCAAAAGCCTTCACAAAAAAATAGAGGTCGAATAAGAAGCATGTAAGCAGAAAAGTGATAGAGTACTACCTCTGCTTCAGACTAAATTCAATAATTTGACTTGGTTCTGTCATATGGCATCAGATATTAGACTTGACTCTATCCTATGGTTTTCAATTATTAGACTTGACTCTATCCTATGCTATTCAATTATTAGACTTCACTCTATCCCACTGAAGTCACATGACATATCATCTACTTCACATGATGACAATTAATGTCATTTTAATCCCAAGTGTTTGCAAACACTGGAAAGCTGAAGCCATCATCCTAGATGAAATATGAAATTATGCATATCAGAACTATCAGTTGTCAAAAAAAAAAAAAATCTGTATTCATGAAACTAAAAGTTCTATATAAATATTTGTTGAAAAAAGAAGAGAAGAGCAGAGGAAGAAAACTATGTGTAGCGGCAGGTTAGAGAGTTAAATGCCGACCCCAGAAGCAGAACAGGGTTAAAGAAAGTGAAAAAGAATCTCATCAGCCATTTACAAGAAATACCAATGATTAAGAAATGAGCAACATAAAAGAAGTGAACAACAAACCAAGTCAAACACTAAGTTTACAAGTTTGAGACAAAGCGGTAACCCGTAAAGTGGTGGCAGAAATGATTAAGAAAAATGAATTAGGCCAGTTTAGATATACAAAATTTGAACTAGAGCTTTTTGGTTGGGTGAAATTCAGTGCCACAAATGACATTTTTAAGTAGGTACATAAACCTCCATTCAGTTTAACCCATTCAGTTTAACGGCAAACAAAGTAAAGAACATCTTACCCTACAGAAACTTAACATTGACAAGTTTAAGATCTTGTATACTCAATAAAGCAGCAGTTGATTCATGAGGCTCACCTCCAGCTTGCCCTCTAGGACCACGCATGTGTAATGCTGAGGATTTGATCCAACTGAAGTGACAGGGCATATACCTCCTGTGAAGCATCATCACAAGCAATTAAACAGAAAACTCTCCATATAACACACTCATCTAAAACCCATATGATCAATTCTAAGGTAATCCACTTTGAGGACATGCAAATCCATTTTTAGATATCTATGTGTGTGTGGGGGAGAAAGAGAGAACATAAGGGTGTGCCTGGAATTGCAAGTGATTGAAGAGAGATGGGTGTAAGTTGGTGGTAAAATCCATGGCTGACAGCTTTGCAGGTGAAGGAGAAGCATTGTTCCCTATTCCACTGGGAGAGATCAGAAAGGTCTGACAGAACGAACAGAGGAAAACGTTGAACGTCGGATAGTTAGTAAAAGCGAGAAAGGACGGAGGGAGTGAAATACTATGTAATAATTAATTATTTAATTAATAATATATGAAGAAAATCTGAGAAGAAAAAAAAAAGGATAAAATAAGCCAAATAGAAAAGGTGAGTGGCAATGGTAACTACAGAAGGAGGAAGGAGGAGTGTGGGAGTGTGCGTTATTGTGAAGTGGGGTAGCAAAGGAACGTAGTACCAAAATTAAAACATCATTCAATTAAACGAATCGAAAACAACCACCTCACAAGACAACAAAAATCTGTGACTAAAAAAATGAATAATCCCTTTCTGGATTTGGACATACTGAACTTGGTGATGGTCCTGCTTGCTGATTCCTTTGGTGTTTTGTAACAACTCAATTGAATCACAATAGCTGTATTTTGTAACAAACGAATCTGAATACAATATCTTCTTATATATTTCATCACCGACAAAATGATTTTATAAAAAAATATATATATTCAGAGATAAAGATCGAAAATATGTTAAAAAAAATGAATTTTGAATAGAAAAAAAAAATAGTTGTTGGAGTTTAAAAGAGCAGTTGGAGTTGAAAAGAGCAATGATAATTATGAGGTGAATCCCCACACGTGCCCTAACATTGCAACTCTTCAATTAAGAAGAGTCTTGAATTGCCAACTCTTGAATTTCAGTGGTTATGTTCGACCCTACCATCTACACTTTTGTTGGTACATCCACGTTTTAGTGTGCTTTTCAGCATGTTGTTCGAGTTGGTGTGCTTTTTTACCACCACCACTAACAAATGCGCATTGCAAAGTCAACACTAACCACTACACTAAATGGTACACACGTTTGGCTTGCGATACTATAGCATCGTAATTCCTTAATATTTAATTGATATTGTTAGTGTTTTATTTATTTAACGAGTAATAGGAAACAAAGATTTAATAACAAATAAATAAGGATATATTGAGAGAGACGTGTGTGAATTCTATTGTATTCAAAAATTACAAGAAATGCAAAATCTTTGTTAATGTAGCAAAGTAGTAAAGTGAGAGTCGAGCACTTACACTATAGTTGTCAAAATGGGTTGAAATTCTCGAGCCAACCTGGCTCATCACGGATTTGGGTTGGATTGAATTTTTTTACAAATTTCAATACAGGTTGAATTTTGACCTGATTCACCTAGAACTTGGCTCATTCGGGTTAAACTCGTGCTGAACCGAGTTGGCTCACTCGGGTTAAATCCATGATGAGCCGAGTTAGCTCACTAACCCGCAAATAAAGAGTCACACAAGTATTTTTTATTAATTTCGGCTTTGTATTTGGGTCATGTTAGGTTGTTTTTTTTAGCCAACACATAAATAATTTGTATTTTTGTGATTTTGGTTTGTATTTGGATTGTATTAAAGTTTATTTAGATTTTAATTAGAATTATAATCTAGTTTTGGCTGAAAAAAATAAAAAAAATGTATTTTTTTTAATTAAGTGAACCTGTGAGCCAATCCGTTTAACCCACCAACCCGTGGTGGGTTAGACCGAGTTCGAATTTTTTTGACTCACTAAGTGATCAACCCGTGGTGGGTCGGATCGGGTTACCCATTTTAACAACTCTGCTTACCACTAACCAAAAGTTATAATCATTAGTCATAATACAATTCTTTTTACTTAAGAGCGTAACAGCCAAAACATCACGATTGACCTGATCCACTTGATCTTTGTCACGGGACAATTGATGTCATTTGTAACAATTTCCCCTTCAAGCAATTGTCTCACCAGAAATCTCACTCTTATATACTAATAGCCTCCCATAAACTCAATGGAATTATAAATACACTCAACAACAATGAGTTTAGAACCTAAAAGTATAAACCAAATTGGAGAAAGAGGTTTAGTAAGTGTATATCTGCATTGATTCCTATATGTCACATTAAAAGGCTAGAACAAAGAGGAGATTGTGTGCAGAAGAAACAATTTAAATACGTATGTGCTTGACAACTATTGAATGAAAATATGAAAAAGTCAATTTTAAGTATAACTCAACCTTACAAAATTAACTTGTAAGATAAAGTTTGTACACATTTATATCTTTCAAATAGATCTTATCACTAACAATATGAGATCTCTAATATACTTATTGTCAAGACACATATATCTCAAATGTGAAACTAGACGTTAATAAATGATTCGATAACGATAACACGATAAACTTAACTAACAACAAATATCATGAAGATATATAGACTTTGAATGGCTTTGATACCATAATATAAAACAAAAAGGAAAAGAAGACGTATCAAGGTAGAAACATAACTGAATTTTATTGTATGCAAAGATTAATTTACAATAAATAAATGAAAAGTCATATATAGAAGATTGTTAATGTAACAAAGTACCAATTATCTTTAACTTACCGTTGTTCTATACACTAATAATTAATAATAATAATAATGAATTATATGTAGTGTTGATTTAAATAAGTTTGAGCAGAAAATCTCCGCAACAAAAAGAAATTGCAGTGTGTTGATAATGTTTAGAGAAGTGGTTCGAGATTTACATAAACCACTACGAGGACATGTTCCAATGTGTGTGATGCTATTTGTTTTTTTTTAATAAGAGGTGAGGAGTTATTTTTCTTTGATGCAAGTGTTATTCCAATGAGGGAGTAATTATATTCAAGCAATAATCTTCCTACACATTTATAATTGTCACCTAAACATATAATGTCATCTGCTTCTTGACCAATAAAAGTACATACATAGAGTAATAAAATTTTTAAATTTTTTTATCAAAAATAATAATTTGTCAAAATTTATCAAACCAAACTTTGTCAAAATATCATTTAACTTAACAGTCAAATCAATTATGTGAAACCTACAAAATTACAAATTTCCTTAAAATATTTTTCCAACCAAAATATTTTTTCTAACCAAAATCTAACTATTTTATATTATCATGAGTACACAGTTTGTTTACTATAGTTGATATAAATTTCTCTGACTATTCAAACTAAATTCACATTTAAACTAAAAAGACTCTCAATGATTTATCTTATCAAAATGTTTCAAATTGAAATCTCAACCATCCAAATACGGATAACATTGAACAAATTTCTAATACACAATACCAATTTTATTTAAAATTGAAAATATCTTCTCTCATACGACAGTGACACATGTTTTTCTAAACAATGTGAAAAGAAAAAACTTAAACCACACAAAACTCCTAAAAATTTAAGAAAACGTCATCAAATTAATCAAAGTATTATTAGAAGTTGAATCAATTGAGAGAAGCACTCTCGCAAGTTACAGAAATAAAACATTGAAACACTCAAAACAAAAAAAAAAGGAGATTTAAAAAAAAAAGTTACTTTAAACCATCTACAATAATAAAATTTATTTATAATAAAGATTTTATCTTATAATTTAATAACATTTTTATTTTAATAATAGTTAAAAAATAATAATTTTACTTTTTTTATCATTATAGAACAAGAATAAACATGCATACACTTAATCACATGTGTTTCTACTAAGAAAAGTAAGATTTTTTTCACAATAGTAGTTAAGAGCAGCGCGATATTTAATAAAAGATAATTACTAATGATATTTTCTGACATCTTCCTTCTTCACTTATCCTCAACAAATTCATATTACTTAATTATTTTTATCTATTTTCATTTTTAATTTATTTATTTCATGTTTATAATTTTTCTGTTTTGTAATAAAATCCAAATGACTGGGTTTGTTTGGTTTTTTGGAGAGACGGCGGTTTCATTTGGGTGAACAAACACGTTTTGGACGTGAAAGTTGCGTGAACAATGAAGCTATTCCACTCTCAGTACGGTACCCATCAAACTTTGGATGGAATCTTGTACCCCGTGACCAACACTGACTCACCATTTTGTTTTCTCCTCTGCCACAGATGTATATATACTAAATTTTAAAGTTTTGGACCATGTCAAAAAAAATATCTTTAGATAACAACTCTTTTGAAGATAATTATTCCACACCTTTCTAATAATCAAATATTATATTCAGGCAATAATAGCGATATAAAATAATAAAAATGTTAAAATATCACAATTCTGTTGTTTTGTTTCATCATTCAAAAATCGCCATACTATATATATAAAGAGTAGAGATAATTTGTTTGGAAACAAAAATAAAGAAGAATGTAGCAAAAAAAATTGGGACTCCTTGAGAGTTTTGTAAATTATTTTCTATTACACCGACAGAGGTTATTTGGGTAAAAAGCAATTTGGTTCGCATTGATTATTTGTTTGTTTGGTTTTTAACACATGCATCATCAATGTTATTTTGGATAATCACAATACAATTTTCATGTAAGATGATATTCTCAGTCGTAATAAGTGTAATATATCTTTTATTATTAATATTTTAACCACTTTAAATTTGGACTCTTAAATTATTAGTGGACGTAGGATTAGACTGCTACATGATGTTTTTATAACGTCAAATTATATTTTTAGAATTGTACTAAAATATTAAAGAATTGTACACTAGAATATTTAATTTTAATTTTTTATCTTTTAATTTAGCATAATCCTAAATTAGAACAATTTACGTTTAAATATATTAAAGAATAACAAAAGTAAATTTAAAATATTTAAGATTAAATTTTTTGTAAAACTTTATGGTTGATTGAGAAAGGTAGGATGGACCTTTGTTTCTGAAATTGTACGGAGAATAATGATTTTTTCTTTCTTCGTCGTGATATTGTTGTTGTTCATGGACTCTCAATCTTGGTGTTAATGCGAATGACATATTGAAACAAAAATTTATTGTCAGATAATTTATTCCGATTTAACTTGGTCCGTCACGGATGAGACAATCTAATTTAGTTTATTTATTAATAAATAAATAAAAAATGAATTTGATCTGATTTATCACACAGATTAATTTATTATTCACTTAATTAAAAGAAATATATAATTTTTTTAATAAAAAAGAATATAATTTTAATTAAAATATAAATAAATTTTAATAAGATCTAAATACAATTCAAAAAATGTTAAACTCCAACTATAAATCAAAATCATAAAAATATCAATTTGTTAGTTAAAAAAATAATCTAATTCGACCTAAATGCAAACATAACAAAAAAATATTTATGTAATCTTTTATTTGCGGATCAGATTGGTGAATCAACCTGACTTATCACAAATTCAATCTAGGTGAGTCGGATTCTAGGTGAACTGGGTCAAAAATTAACCCGTATTTAAATTTGTAAAAAAATTTAAACCCATTTCATTAATATTTAAATTATTTAATATATTTTCTCAAATTTTGTTTTTCCTTAATATGACCATTTCATTATACTACTTAACGTTATTAATAGAGTGATGAGTTGACAAATTCACATAAACACATGTAGATGAATTAAAACAGTATAATTTGTTCATCTTAGAAGCTATAAACTACATTATTGAGTTTGGTGACGAGGCCTTTTGACGTGAAGGCATAATGCAGTTGTGGGAAAGTAGAGGTGGTGTGGGATTTTTTTCTATCCACGTACGTTAATTGTTAATATTTTATTTGGAAAGAGAGAGTTGATACGTGAGACAATAAATGTTAATTATTTTCATAAATGTGATTTATTTGTCAATTAATTTATAAATTTTATATAATTTTTTATATTGTAATGTCATATAATTCGCAACAATTTAATATGGTAATTACTTTGTGATTGACATAAAATTCTATAAGTTTCACATGTGGTGTTATGTGCTTTGAGTTATCAAATATGATCTCTTATATATTATATTATACCATCAAAATTATAGAGGAAAGGTTTGAAACGAAAAACACATTAAAGGATTCTCGTGACAATGGCAATGGCTGAAGGTTAGTCCTTACTCTTTCTTCCGTATTAGTTTTACATATGTATCAAAACATGGTTAAATACATTTGCCTTGTTTTTTAATCTGTCATGGTTATCCTTTTGGATTCATTATTTGTGTTTTTCTTGTGTTTGATATCAAACATAATATTATTGGTGTTGGAGGTATCACTTTGATGAGGTGATGCTAAACACGGTTTGGACTTTGCAGTTACGAGTACAGAAAATCTCGGAGCATCCGTATTGCGGCCCTTCGAGACTTTGTCGGAATTGCTTTAGGAATCCAAAATTTGTTTTGTGTACTCATGTAATGCAAAATGTGGTCACCTGCTTATGGCAGTTTACACCATTATTTGACAGTGTGTTGATTATTTTGAAGTTGAAGATGAATTGAAAATGCATATTTTATTTTGTTAAAATAATGAGGAGTATATAACTTTACTTTATATTTATATTTTAACGTGACATATTTTATGGTGTATGGTGTATAAAAAAATATTTTGTTTTTCAAAAAATTTAAAAACTGTCACGTGTCAGTTTATCATCGTGCCACGTGACAGCTTACAATCATGACACGTGGCAGTGGTAATAGTTGTTTTCAATTTAGTACCCCAATTTAAATTTTTGGTTCAAATTTAGTACCCTAATTTTTTAAAATGATCCAATTTCGTCCTTTCCAATTTGAGACCAAATTAGTAACTAAGTTTAATTATAACTTATATATACATGTTAAAATAATTGTTTTGAATTTATACATCAAATCACTACACCTAAATATTCAAATTATTTTATTTTT
>Ga0214543_1000967_pt1 | contig 53352 bp, 35 predicted proteins | sample CNSS2metaG_FD_160094 | JGI IMG/M metagenome (GOLD analysis project Ga0214543, IMG submission 160094) | Root nodule microbial communities from cowpea collected in UCLA plant growth center, Los Angeles, California, USA - CNSS2 | ecosystem: Host-associated > Plants > Roots > Nodule | place: USA... | reverse complement strand
ATATATATATATATATATATATATGAAAACTTTGATCCCTGTGACGGCCATTGTCTAATAAACAATAATGTCACTTAAAACTTACACCACATGTGACCCATTTTGAAAGAAACCTTTCTCATAGCAAAAGGATGATTGAGGCAACACCAAAAATATTCAGTTTGAAAATTCTAAAGGAAGAGGAAGAAAACATTATCTAAAGCATGATGAATTACTTTATCTGAAAAGTCAAAACATCATCACCTTCTTTGGTTACTATATGTTTACTCAAATTTTCATGTACTTGCATTGCAGTGTCTATCTTCAAATAAACTCAAGGATTCAAAGATTTGTTGTGGTTTCCTATTTCAGCATTCGTTGGTACTTTCAACTCCTTCTCACCATCATGGAGTGTGCACATGAGAGTTTTCATGGAGATGGTAGATTCGTTGCTTCTTCCTCTCCTTACCCTTATCAAACAACTTCATATCTACTCACAAAGCAAAAAGAACATTCTTCTTTAAGCTTCATCTTTACATTATTTATGAACTGCATTTTGTTAAGTCTATAGAGGGGGTTTCACTGGGGAAATACAACACCAATGAGACCTGAGTCTAATCACATAAGGCATTGACACTACTCTCAACCTAAAACTTTAAGACAATGGGTTTTATGGGTCTTTATTCTTATATAGTGTTCTACTTTCTAATTTTTATTCAATCTGAGACCTAGACTCACACTTGAATTCTTAACACATTCTGTATGTTATGTTTCTTTCTGCTATGTATTGCATTCTACTTTAAGTCTTCTCTGTTGCACATGCTTTTGTTCTGATTGCATTTGATGCATGAAAAACAAGTACAAACAAACTTGTTTCTCACTGACCCAACAGTATCTCAGTCATGTGTATACCAATTGATTTGTGATTCATCATGCAGATTCAAAACCAGTGTCTAAAATAACAATAAAAGTTAATAAATGTTCACAGTTCACAATAACTCGCATTGCCTTTTAAAATATGAATCTCTTTGAACTTTTATGTTAAGTTTATAATTTTCAAAGATGTACTATTTGTTGTGTATGTATCCTGCCTTATAACTTGTACTATTTACCTTATCCTTATGACATATTTATCTTATCCTTATGTCAGTACAAAAATTTATCATAACTTTCTGATACAAATATCATGTTATATCAGGTGCCCTTGGTGTAAAAACTTGCAGAGACATGTACTTCAATGGATGGCCTAAGAAATTCACTCACATTTCTTGTTTAATGTTGATGAATGGAAGATAGCATATTAAGGGATTTTGGAGCCACTAAGTAATGAAGAGTGTACATGCCCAGAAGAGACTTTAATGCACCATTAAAGCTAAGAAGTTTTTACTTATAATAAACATTCAAGATATATAGGCATTGGAGCCTCTCATTCATGAGATGGTCATTTGTCTTTTACACTTCATATGCTCGAGCACAATAGCCATATCTCCTTAGCTTCATATAAGGAGCTCGATCAGGATGTTAAGAATTCAAGTATGAGTCTAAGTCTCGTATTGGCTAGAAATGAAAAAATAGAACACTATATAAGGATAAATACCCATAAACCTATTGTCTTAAGGTTTTGGGTTGAGAGTGGTGTCAATGTCTTATGTGGTTGGACTTAAGTCTCATTGGTGTTTGTTCTCTCCAATGATATTCCTCCTTAAAAACCAAACAAGTGGTATCAGAGCCGATGGTTTAAGGTTTTGAGTTGAGAATGGTGTCAATGCCTTATGTGACCAACCTCGCAAAGATACCATCAGGATTTTACCACATGTTTTACTGAAACAGAATCCAAACACGATAAGAACAAAGAGAAAGAATGAGAGTATGATTATTTTAGTTAACACTTAATGCTATAGTGGCTTATTTTCTGAAGATGAGAAAATCAGTAGGGAAGATTATGCAGTGGGGTTGGTCTTATGTGGTGTGAATGGTTAAGTCATTGGACATGGGAAGGAGCTATATATGTTAATGTGTGGGGATAGAGAAGAAAAAATAATCTTGTCTTGTAATGCATTCAGAGGAAGGACAATGCCATGTGAAGATGCATAATGTGGTCCGTGATGGGGTGCGACATCACTGATCGAGGTAAACGTGGCAAAAAAATCTAGGAGCAAAAAGGGAAGTTTTATATCTGCATCATTTGAGGTACAAAATCAACTTCTTTATCAATCTGTTTGATGTAATATTGATACATATTGAAAGTGGATTTTTAGTATCAAATGTACCTTTTCAATGTGCATGAAGTTATGAGTGCAGTTTCTACAGATTATGGAGAAGTACTTTTGCCATCACTGCCACATTCATGAACTCTTCTACTAGAGCACAAGAAAAGTATCATTTGAAAATTTTCAAGCCATATGAGTCATAGATGATGATGAGTTAACTGTGCCGTCTGAGGCATTTGTTGAGTGATTGAAGCTTCACCAATACAACTTTTAACCTAGTTTGTTGATTACAATTTTACAATTGGCTAAAATTGAGAAAGTAGAGCACGATATAAGAATAAAGACTCATATACTCATTGCCTTAAGATTTTGGGTTGATAGTGATATCAATGTCTTATGTGGTTAAGCTTAAGTCTTACTAGTATTGTATTTCTCCAATGAAACCCCTCTCTATAAACCTAACAAATCACGACTCATTCAGGTATGATTGTGAAATTGGCAATTTCATTCCAAAGGAAGCAGTAATTGAAATAAAATCCCCTGGCACTTGCTCATGATTTTTGAAGCAGCATGATGAAGATTCAATGCATATATGTGACCACAGAGAAAAAAACAAGTACTCTAAGAAAGTAAGTGGCTAAGTTGTGGTTGTCTTCAGTAGGAAACCTATTCACATGTGAGGGGGGAAATGTCCCCTCTTTCACTTCAACAAAAATTACAAAACAAGTATTGTAAGTTTTTATATTTTGTCTGTTATTGCTGCAATTTTCAATGAACTGAATCCAAATTGTATTTGAGTTTTAATTAAATCCCACAATTTATAAACTTAAAATGTTTTTTTATTGAAGTAAAAAACCTTAAGAAAACGTACCTATTATATTTAAATTTAGATCATTCTCATAAAAAATCATATAATATATATAATAATCATATTATTTTCAAAAACAACTTTAAAAAATTACACCCTGTCCTTTTTCTTCATTTTATCGTAAACTAACGGTCAAATATGAATTATCTTTTTCCCTCTTTCTATGTATACAAACACTTACTTCATATATGTTCAATTATTTTTTAAGTTTAAAGTTAAATAAGATAATCATCTTATATTACTAAATGATTTGATAGTGAGATCAACTAGTTGATTAAGAGTGTCAACGAAAAATAAACTGAAGAACTATAGTAAGAACATGTTGATTAATGAAATGATGATTTATCTCTGTACGAAAGATTTTATCTGTGTAACCTAAATAACAATGATTAATGGTGGATTGGTAAGTAGAGCAAAAGTCATCGAGAAATGAACAAATGTAAATGATTTAAATGGTGTGATATTAAGAAGAGCATGATTCTTGGATTCAATGGTAGACTGATTGATAAGTTTTTGTTTTTCATTGCGACAAGACTCTTCTTTCATCAATAGTGTATTTGGATGCTTTGGAGTGTTCAATAATGATAAAGCGTACGATGTGCATTTTCATTCTATAATTTTGTTCATTTTCTTGTTTCTTTTAGTTAACATTATATATTTGGTTTCATGTACAAAAATCTGAATAAAAGTAAATGAATTTCTATAATTTGGTTTAGATTGGCTTTATGGTTTTGCTGTATTTTTTCATAACAATAAACGTCCCGAGGAAGAATGAGTATTTTGTACCGCCACAATAGCTGTTCATTAACGGTAAAAAAAGTGACGCGCATGAATTCCTTCACACCGTTGCTTTCTTCAACTCGCGTTTATTAGCTTTCTGGCTAGACAGACAGATCCAAACATGCTGTCACAAACGTCAGAGATGGTCTCTTACAGCTCAAAAATATGGCTAACTTGGAACAGTTGTTTCATGGTCCACCGTCAACAAACTTTTTTTTTTCAAAATTTAGACGATTTCATTTAATATAATAACATTTTAATCTACTTTTTCTGATCCATTTTTATCCCACAATTCCAATCACGATTTAATTATCTATTTTTAATTTTTTTTAATGTTACAATGTGATAATCTAAAAATAATTAGAATAGTGAATAAAAATAGATCAGAAAAATAGGTTAAAATATAATTATGAATTGATCTATAGCAACTTGTGCAATCTTAAGGTTCAGCAAGAACGTTAAAAAGAGGGGAAGTCGGATAAATTAAAAAGAAAAATATACATTAAGCTGATGCAGTTCACGTGCATCAATTTCACAGAGAGAACAAGGGCCGAGAAGTTTAAGAATACCGGTTCGCTGAGCTTTGAAGAAACAAATGGAATTTAAGACTTGCCCTTTCCCGTCTTGAACAAGAGAACATTCATGACACATTGACACCCTCAAGCTGCAACACTGTACATCAACTAAAATCTTTGGGCTGGTATGAGAATACAGTAAATGACATAAGTTTTCTGCCCCCTCAAACTTTATATGAAAAAAAAAAAGAAAACACTTCAATCTATGGCAAGAACTTCAGTAGCAGAAAAGTGGACAACCCAGTAATATAGTTGAAGAAATGGAATCCGCAAATCAGAGGCAGATAAAAAAGAAGTGACGTCTGCAAGTTGAAGACGACAAGGAAGCACACATAGAATTCACTTGCCAATCCTTCACTAAAAGCAAGATGGTAGCGCGGGCCCATGGCAAACAAAAGCCAGCACAATATAAACTATCACGAGTAGGAGGACAATAAGTGCAATCCTGCAACATGCAACGGTTTAGTCAGTAAGACCCAAAAACAGAGACTCCTCTAACTTTAGTTAAAGATTGATTAATGAAGTTATGACAAGGATTTACAATTGAAACAGTTTGTTGCCTGCTATTTGAAATTATCCTAAATCTAGTAGAGGTGAATTCAAATTTTACTTAATGGAACTCTCACCACACAAAAACTTAACATTTATTATATTTAAAAATGATGTTGCACTCTGAATAACATAAAAATCAATCGAATGTAGGGGGATTTGACACGCAAATATAGCTTGCCAATTATAACTTTATATCATGAGAATATGGAACCTTCATGATAACACTATTTTTGGGTTTCTTGGAAACCTTATATGTTGCAAGTTAGACACCCTCGCATGGCCCTTCCCCTTAAATGTGTTCAACCAAGGGCCCATTTGTCATAAAGTTGCCTAGAATTGGTTTTTATACAATTAATTTTGAACCATTGAAACAATTAGAACATGTCCAAATTAATAACCATAGGTTTATACTGGTACTGCTGTTGTTATTAGAAAGTGTGATTTTCAGACACCAAAGAAGCTAGATCTAACTTTGAAGTACGACACCTTTATTTTTCCATCACTCGGATGCATAATAGTTTTGGAATGAACTTTTAGATAATTTTGGTGAGGCATGGGTGTTTTTTAGTTCACTGGATCAATTTCTATACATTCACTTTGAAAGGCTTGGTAAGAAGAAGGAACATAAAAATGTTGTGGCAATGCACTGTTTATGCGAATTTGTGGGTTTGATAGGAAAACCCACATCTTCAAGGCTGTGTCCTCACCTCTACATTTTTACGAGATAAAACCATTTTCACCTCTTCAAGTGTATCGGTATTGGACAGCAAGGAGACTACACAACTCTCCTACTTTAACTAGTTTCTAGGAGCTTCCATTTGTCTCTGTTTTTTCTCTACTTTGGTCTTTGTTGAGGATTTCTTATCCTCTTCCTTTCTATAATACTTTTTCTTCTTATATACTTTTACAAGTGAAATTACTTCTACCAAGAAAATTACTTTAGCACATTTAGAAGGTTTTACCAACACTTCAAGTTTCAACCAAAGTTTAAGCCAAGGTGGTTTCCGTCAAAGTCCTCTGAAATTCTACTATCAGCATTTAGGAAAGTCCAGTTAATCATGCAAGAAATGATACAAAAAGAATGGAGATGAGGTTTCAGATTCATTCAAAAGACTGAAGTTTTTCATTGCAAGTTCAGCTAACATGACTGAGTTTTAGATTGAGAACATACGTGAGCTTGACATTTCTCCACCAGACGGTGCTTCTGAAGCGGCGAGCTTGCTTCCTGAAACGAAATGTATTTCCTTGCATATTGGCAGTTTTATCCACCAGCAACTCCAACCGATCACCTCTATCTAAAACTTTGTCAATATTTTCTATCATGACATTTCGTACCTGTTAAAGAACCCAGAAGATAAGAGAACACAAACATGAGAGCAAAACAACCAAGTGAACAACAAATAAGGCTCAACCAAGTGAACAACAAATAAGGCTCGGTTCGGAAAAAATTCTAAACAAATACACAAGGGAAAATAAAATAAAGTGGTAAATAAATCCAGCTTCTCTCACAAATTAAAAACTTAAAATTAACTTAGTCTTATACACCTCTACTTTTTCGGAAGCTCTCTAATCAAAACTTCTCCAAAAGCTATAGAGCATAACAGGATTTTAACTTAAACGGAGAAGTTCGATAAATTCTATTTCTCTGTTTATTCTCTTTTAAGTGTTTATATAGAAGCTTATCCAAACTAGACCAAAGTATAAAATGTAAAAGTCAAAGTGCAGGTCAGTGCAGGACTCTCTTAGAACATATATCAAATAGAAACGCCGCTGACTAATCATTATTAGATGTATCTGTTCCATTAATTATAAATTTATTGTTCCAGTACCAAGCTCATTTAACTTGGGCAGTGTTGAATTACTAAACAAGGATGAAATGAAGTGGAATTGATGCAAAAATGTAATTACACAACCTATTAACTCACTGATTACCACTGTCAGTGTTGTTTAGCCACACACTCGCCAAACAATGAGTTCTAAATTTTCAATTACTCAAAAAACCGAAGAGAAAAACCACCACACCTGAGACATTTCACCTTTGAGCCGATTGATCCTATCGGCGTTGGGATCGCTGGAGTAATACTCCATCTGCTGATTCAAAACCCTAGAGAACTCCTCGTTCATTCCGTAAGGCTGCGCGGAGTGAACGGCTCGTCCGTAAGTCCGCACGAACTTCTGATGAATATCCTCGAGAAACGCAAAAGGAAGTCTCCCTGCAACGAATGAATTCAAAACATTAAAAGCGAACAAGTGACGGATTTAGGTTTTACAGAAGGAGAAGTGAACAGATCGGAAAACGCACTGCCGGCAGTGTCGTCAGCCATGCAGAGCACGGTGAGTCCATCGGTGCGTTTAACGTGGAAGATGTAGCGATCCTGAGAGTAGGAAACGTGCGTGTCGTTGTTGCCTGGGATCTTCTCGAGAATCTGCCGCGCGATTACGCTGGCGTTGGTGGTGGTACCGCTGTACTCCGCCAGCACCACCGATCCGCGACCTACCAGCGCGTACAGAATCCCCATTCGGTTCCGATCGGTGAATCAATCGAAAAGCGGCAACACAACACAGCACCGAACGCTCTTCTCTTCTATTCTCTTCTTCTTCCACTCCTGTTCATCAAGTGTCCCTTTCTTTTTGACTTTTTGCTTTTACCATCATCACTACCTTCTGCTTTCTGATTGGAATTTAATTATTGTCTTCGGATTTTAAAATTGCCGTCAAAATTTGTTTCCCTCTGTTATTTATTTCAGTTACCATTCAAAATTGAGTGAAATTACTTTCATGATATTTAAATTAATTGTTTTAATATTTCTATGATCGAAAGTCTTTTTTTTTCCAAAATTTATTTAATCATGATGTTGATGATGAAAAGATTAATGTTTAGGCTTAATAATATTTTATTTCTCAGCCACGTCTTACTTCCAGCTGTTGCCACGTACTCTCTTAATAATATAGTAATATTACTTAAAAAATGGTGTTATAATAATGAAATAAATTTTCAACACCAACTATTACGTCTCTAATAAATTAATATGTAATTCTAATAATTAAATTGGATATTTTAGCTATAAAAGATGGAGATTCAAATAAAAATTTGTAAGAGAATGGTTGTATAAATAAGGATGGGGTGCATGTCCACTTTAATGTTGTAATATACAATTCGAGCATTAATGTTATATTGAAAATTCTTAGTTTTTGTTCTTAAATTCAGATCCCTATAACTTTTTTATCTCTGAAATTTTGTAAATGTCTGATTTTACTTTATGTACAAAAACTAATTACATATTTGGTATTTAAATTTTTTAAAATTAAACAATTTTTGTTCACTTTTATTATATTTTCCAAATATAAATAGAAAATAAAATTCTCGGTTGATGATAATGTTAGTTAATCAATGTAAGGTACTGATAATGTTGTTTAGTGTTAAGTTTTAACATTTGTTATTCAAGAAGGTATATTAATATATTTTGTTAATAACTAGATAATATGTAAGATCGTATAAAACACTTTACACTAATACAATGTTATGAAATTGCGAGATTTGAGGTGATTTGTGAAAAAAGAATCGTGAAATTAATAGAAATTCAAATTTTTACGTGCTATCTATCATATTCATTAAATAATTTATAAACTTTAACTTATTTTCTTTTAAAATATTTTCATTCTAGTCTCTTTATCCCTTGTAATTAATAATATAATATAAATATCTTCTTTATCCTCTCAAGTTCATCACTCATTCACTTTCCCTCAAATTCATATTTTAAACAAACAAAAGTGAGATAAAACTTTTATAATACACTCAATTATTTTATTATTAAAAAGCTTTAGTATAAATAAAAGGCTAAATTACTTTTTTTTTTATTGTTTTTGTTAATAAGTGTGAAGTTGGTCCTTTATATTTATTTTATCTAAATTTAGTCATTATTTTTTTAAGAGTGATTCAATTTGGTTGTTAGTTTTCACAAACGTGTTAAAGTCGGTGTTATATGTCAATTTGTGATTTTTTTTAATTTTTTACGCATGTCACTACAAGATTGTGCCACGTGGGCAAAGTCTCAATTTGGTCTCTACATTTATTTTTTAATTTTAATTTAATCCTAATTTTAGTAGAAGTGAAGCAATATTATCTTTTTTTGAATTGAGACTCAATTCCATTTTTGTATAAATCTTCAATTATTTTTACTAAAATTGACATTTTTATTAAATATTTATAGAAGTAGTTTTAAACAAAATTTAAAATCTATACGAAATTTTTACGATGACTCACATGAGTGAATTGGTAGAGTTAATACTTGAATCTTATGAGTTATACTATTCAACTTATTAATTTTAATTTGATCATGTGTTTTTTGTTGCATAATTTGTGTTATGTTTCACGCTAAATTTAAGAATCACCTTCAAACTTTAACTAAAATGATTTGAAACATGTATTTCGTATAAATTTTAAAGTTAATTTTAAAATATTTTCAAAAATATTTAATAAAAATTTTAATTGTAGTAGAAATATCAACATAAAATTATATAAAAAGTAAATTGAGTCTCAACTTAAGGAGTGATAATATTGCTTTATTTTTATATAAAAAAGGGACTAAATTAAAACTAAAATTAAATATATGAACCAAATTGAGACTCTATCAACCAACATGGCACAAATGTTGAGTGACATGTGTACAAAAATTAAACATTAAAAAAATAAAAATAAAAATAACCCAAAATTGAAACGTAATACTGACTTTAACCCCATTTGTGAAAAACTAACAATAATGATCAAATTGAATCACTTAAAAAAAAATCAGAATCAAAAGAGTAGTTTAGCCAAATAAAAATCAGTTTAGTCTCGTACAATTTGTAAAAGCTATTATCTATATAAAAGATAGAACATTCTACTTTTCTCTAAGTTCTTGATCTTTCTACCTTTCTGTTTGAAGATCAAAGCATACTATAACACTATTGGTCGTGAGGCCTGACTTTTTATTTGATTAAATTGTTGACAAAATAAGTTCATCTTTTAATTTTTTTTAAGTCGTTTGAAATCTTTGGCATGCATGTGTAGTATTTAAGATTACATGTTTGGTATAAGAGTTCCTGGTGAACGGTTTAATTTTGTTAGGGTGTGATCAAATAATTGATTTGAGCTTTTTTTTGTGGAAATTAGAAGTACTTGGTGAAAATTATTCTATTTTGTGCTCTTAGTCAGATAAGGAAAGTTGGTTATTTAAAAAAATTATTCTTTTTGGTATGAAATTGTGGTTTAAATCTCATTTGGATATGTTGAAATTGATGAATTAAATGAAATGACTTGTTTGTGAAATTTATGTTTTAATTTGGTTGATTTGATATTGTTAGTAGAAATATATACATGTAATTATTGTTTGATGGTATTCTTATTTCTATAATTAGTAAACTTGATTCAATCGATTTTCAGTTGGAGCATTTGATAAGTTATTATTTGTTTTGGCCTCTGAAGAGAAAAGAAAAACACCATTTTGAAACCAAAATATGTGTAAATTGGTGTTGATGGAATGTATAAATATTGTTTTTGTTTTGTGTATTGAAACTTATGATAGAGATTTTAACCTCACCAATAATCTAAAACATATGAACAAAAATATAAGGCGTACGACACATAAAGGGAGTTTGTTATACATTTGGTACGATATAGATATGAAATTTTATGTCTCAAATTAACTCTATACCTATCAAGCTCAAATATATATTTATATGATAATTGTGTTAGTGTCTTATAGAATCTGATGTTTCTTCCTAAATGTGTTAGTAAAGATTACTTGATGAAGATTTTTAGTTGTATAGATCTATGTGTGGTTTATATATGTATGCATGTTGTTATTGTATGGAACCGAGTTGTCTTAAAATGTCTTGATTACTCCTGCTTGGATGATTGAAATGTCCACAAACTGATTAATGTTTTGATCGACTAAGGAGTGGGTACCTGGAGACATTCAAACGCTCAAGTTTATTTGATGTTTGAAATGTGTTTTATGGTAGTTTCTTAATGAACGTAAAAGCAAAAATATGTGAAACAGTATAAACAACTCAATCGATATAATGAAATACGTTTGAAACGTTAAATAATTTAACAACAGAAGTTAAAAGAACTAAATTCACACAGTTTTAAAGTTGAAAGACTAAATTAAATCAAAATTTTAAAAATAAATTAATTTTAATTTTTTCTTAAAGTTAAAAAATAAAAAACATATTTAACCGAAAATTTTATCTTTAAACTGTAGAAGAAATGAATTTGAATTATTCATCATTTATAAACGAGTTTTTTTTAATGATAGTGGTGTTAATAAAAGAAATTTGTCTTCATTTGATTGATGTGGTGATTGGTTAGCCGCACTTATCACGTGCTCCCACCTTAATATACCTTCATATACACGTTGTGATAGGGCCAACCATCAAATACTCCATCATTTTTTTAAATGTATATTTACATTGAACATATATATATATATATATATATATATATATATATATATATATATATATATTTAAAATATATTTAATTATATAAATATTTAATAAATTTGTTAATGGTTAATCGATGTTTTTAATTGAATAAAATAAAAGAATCACTGATTGGTCTCAATTATTTTCCTTAATTTTGTTTACTGAATGTACTTTATTTCTTAATTATCCTCCGCATTAATTTTTTGAACATTCTCTGGGTTTTACTTGCCACGCGGTTGAAATAGTGAGAATAAACAGACTTGTTGAAAATAAAATCAAAAATAAATATAAAGTATCCATGAATGAAATTAATTTCTAAAATCATTTGTTTTTTAGATTTCCTTGCATTGATCTTCAGAGAAACTACATTTAATTCATTTAACTAAACGTTCGCGTCACCTAATCCACTGAATTCACGTAAATTACAATGATTTATTTAACTTGGAAATTCGATATCATTTTCTTTGTCTACATAGAAAAAAAAAGGTATAAGAAAAATAAGAGATAATTTTTTTTCTTACTATATGTTAAATTTGAAAATAAAATAGTCAATATAATAAATTTATTTCAATTTAATAAAACATTTGTAATTATTTTATTTAATAAATATGTTTTTAGTCCATCAAGTCTTAATAAAAATTGAAATCAGTCATTTATCAAAAATTTTGACCAGTTTAGTCATTTATTTTACAAAATACGTAAATTTAGTTCTTTTAATCATTTTTTTAAGTTTATCTTACGTTTCAAGCGTATTTTATGATAGTATTTGAATTGTTTATCTCGTTTAATACATTTTCGCTTCAACGTTAACTCAAATATTATCATAAAATGCGTTTAAAATATCAAATAAATTTAACAAAATTTGGTATAAAAGACTAAATTTACATAATTTTAGAGATAAAAAACTAGATTGGTATAAAATTTCGAAAAAAAACTAATACCAAGACTCACTGAAATTTGAAAGACAAAAACATATTTAATCCTAATAAATAAATAAAAATTAAACTAAATTAAATAACTTTCCTAAATATAATATTCTTTGTTTTGGGTGGAGTATCTTGTAATATGAGTTGTTAGAAAGAAAAAAGAATATCTGCGCCGAAAGCCTTTTTTTTTTTTTTTTTCTTTTTCGATAAAGTTCATATAAAGCAATTTTCTGATGCAAATAACATATCACATCAGAGAATCTAGGTGCGCTCGTAGTGCCGTATTTTAAAATAGAATAAAATAATCCATAAAAAGAACATTCATATTTATTTATTTCAGGAATTAAAACTGTAGTTGATTACTTATACTATTTTATGTTTAATTTATCACAAATCGAGTCAATAAAATGTTTAATGAGTCTGATAGTAGAAGGAGAAGATAAACTTCTGGGAAAGAAAAAAAAAAGTCAACAAAGTGCGAAAGTTACTTAAAAAGTCACACTAGAAGGAAAAGTCAAATTAGAAGATTAATAGGATTAAAAAAATTTCCTCTATAATTTATATTATTAGTTTTGACAGGGATATTTTTAAACTTTTGTTTTTTGTTCATGTAACTTGTGAAGCAGTAAAAAATGTTAATTATTCAATTTAAGTTTCTCTACTCATAACTTATTATACTTTTAATTAAAGTGTTTTTTATTCTATAGAAAACGAGACTCGCAAACACAGAACAAGGGAATATTCATTCTTTGTAAACTCAGAATAAGTGTTTCCGAAGTTTGCAAAATTTTAAAAGTTATTTGTTTGATTTAAAGACAAGACATAATTTTTTATAATAAATTAAAATTAGTAAACATATTTAACTCATTAACTATTTTCAGTTTGTGTAAACTTAAAATAATTAGTTTTTTCTTCTATTTCCTAAATAAATACACCAAAACATGTTAACAGTCATACCAAGTAATTACTTTATTGAAGAAAACATTTTTTTTTTCTTGAAAAAAGTAAAAGAAAAACAAGAATGCACTTATTTGGTTGCATGGGCACTTTTAGAAAAACAATTCAGTCTATTTATTTCTTTGAAGAATTTATGATTTTAAAAATGGAAAAGGATGGTAAATTCATTGCAACATGACAGTTGATGATAACCATTCCTTTGGAATCATTCAACAACACCAGATTTCTCAAACTCTGAGAAGAAGTCAGTTTCAAATTTGAGTCCCCCTCAATAAAGAAGGTATATGAAAAATAAAATAAAATAATTGTCTTATTATGTCACAATTCAAAAGAATATTGCAATTAATAATAGTGTCAAATATTAGAAGTGGATTTTAAACCTAACTCAACCTTACAAAACTGACATATAAAATAAAAATTATATTCACTTATTTATATATTGTAAATTGATCTTATCTTTAATTCTTCCAACATCAAATCAACAAGGGTTAAATATATTTTTAATCCCTCAAGTTTCAGTGAAATTTGGAATTAGTCATTCATCAAAACTTTTGACCAATTTAATCCTTCATCTTTCAAAATGCATGAATCTAGTCCTTTTAACCAAATTTTGTTAAGTTTATCTGACGTTTCAAACGCATTTAATGATAGTATTTAAATTATTTACACTGTTTGACACATTTTTGCTTCAATGTTAACTTAAATACTACCATGAAATGTGCTTGAAACGTCAGATAAACTTAACAAAATTTGGTTAAAAAGATTAAATTCACGCATTTTGAAAGATAAAGAACTAGATTGGTATAAAATTTTGATGAGAGACTAATTTCAAAATTCACTGAAGCTTTAGACACCAAAAACATATTTAACCCATTAAACAAAGATTTTGAATATAGAATCTTCTTTAACAACAATACAATAACCATGCTATGATTACAAATACTTTCGCACTTTCTCCTCCACAACAAAGTCTTCAACTTCGTCACGACACTCAATACATGTCCAAGAGGCATTTGTTATAAAAGAATTATTATATAGTACTTTTATTTTGGTCAAAGAAATAATTATGAAAAGGTGTTAAGATTTTAGTTGGAAAATTAAATTAAGTGAAACTAAAGCCATATAATATTTCATCTGAAATTTAAATGCATCCTCAATATTATCTATCTTGATATTCTCCACGATCATGTAAATGCAATATATTTAATATTTCATGAAAGATCATTAAAAAACTAGCTAACATGGTTAAAATTATACCTTTAATACAAAAGATAGCAATAAGTGAGATTAAATAAAGGTGGAAAAATACAAATGGTATTTGTGGTGGCTATTATACGAAGACCAACATTGATGTGACGTAGCAATAATGTTAAATCAAAGACAAGGTCGTGTTGTGGCATACACAACTTCAAATTCGTTAGTAATAACTGAAACTGATGTTGTTCTATTGATTTGATTCCTCAATTTCTCCAACCCAAACTAAATTTCCTGTTTTGATCGCTTCACTGCATTCAGTTCTCACTTCTGAATTGTTTTTGCGACACAATCATTCATTCTAACCATGGCTTCACTAAGCCGGCGGTTATCCGCCGCCGGCGCCGCCGCATCGGTCGGACGGGCTCAGTTACGGCGCCCCGCCGGGGTAAGCGGGCTGCGTTACAGTTACTGCATCAGGAGGCCAATGCGGTTGGTGGCGGCGGGGGCCACCGCGGGAGGCGGCGCGTGGGTGACATTCGCCTCCGGAGGGAGGGAGGAGAAGGTGGGGGCTTGCTCCTACGCGGTGGAGGATCGGAAGGTGGCGGTAGATGGTGGAAGGGAATCGGTGGAGGGGAGTGGTAAGCGGGCGGCGGAAGTGGCGGCGGCGGCGGCCGCGACGGTGGTGCTAGGTGTGGGGAACCGGGTTTTGTATAAGCTGGCTTTGGTTCCTTTGAAGCAGTACCCTTTCTTCCTTGCTCAACTTGCCACTTTCGGGTACTTTACCTTTAAAAGAAAAAAAACAAAATAATTGAAATATATTATTAATAACCATATTCTACTTATAGATTATGATGGGAATACTTTTATATTTATAATTAATATAAAAACTGTATCAAGTAATGATAGTAACAATAAATAGACACTTATAACAGAGATCAAACATTCCAACAGTTATTATTTCTCATTCTTTTCTTTTCTTTTTTTTTTATTATCTGGGAATGGTTCCTACGTAGTTCAAAGGGTAAACAACTCTGAAAGTATCCAAAATAATATTTTAAAAAATAATAACTTTTTAAGAAGCAGCGAATGTTTGATATTGTACATTATTTATTTCAGATATATAATAGTGTACTTTGGCATTTTGTATATTCGACATCATGCGGGTATTGTGACTGATGAAATGTTAAATGCGCCAAAGGCTCCGTTTATTGGTATTGGTCTATTGGAGGCTCTTGCTGCTGCAACTGGAATGGCTGCAGGAGGTAACTTTGTACTCTTTCTCAGTTTCTGAATCACATTTTCAATTTTTTTTTATCAACTTTGTTTTGGAGAGCATTGATATTCACAGCATCAAGTAGGTTAGATTCTGAATTTGGTTATTTGTTGTGCTCTTTCTTGTATCAGCAATTCTATCTGGAGCATCCATTCCAATTTTGTCTCAGGTAAAAGGAACGAACAGTTAATTGCACTCTCGTGGTCATTCTTAATTCCTGTTACTATTACATCTGCATGACATGACTGTTTTTGAGCAAAGGCAATGGATTACATAGTTGTCTAAGATAATATTGAAATTTAGTATATAATGTTGGCAATGTTATCTTCTAAACCAGTTCAGTTTCTGTTTTAGCTCATGTATGCAGAACTTACTTAGGTGTTCAAAAAATTGTAAAACAAAGGTGGTAGTTAATTTGAGGTATTCTCTTGCAGACTTTTCTGGTGTGGCAAATACTCCTCTCTATTATTTTTCTCGGAAGAAGATATAAAGTGAACCAACTACTTGGGTGTTTTCTTGTATCCATTGGTGTAGTTGTTACTGTAGCAAGGTCAGTAAGTACATGTAATTTTATCAAGGATCTTAGACCATGGTGATTCATGTTATCAGTATCAGTAAAAGCAATGCATGATCGTTAGTCAATAAACTAATTCTGAAAGTCTTTAAGCAACTTAACACAATTAATGGTAGTTGTCGAGCAAATTGACTATAAGGTTTCTCTTCAATCTGTGAATTATAAGAGTTTACTGGTAAAAAATATATGAAATTTATGTCAGTTTTTATGGCTTCGTACTTATATACCTCTGTTTACTATTGTAGTGGGGCTGGTGCTGGGAATTCATTGAAGGAAGGTGGTATGTTTTGGAGTCTTCTGATGATAATTTCGTTTTTTCTCCAAGCAGCTGGCACCGTGCTGAAGGTTATCATGGTTTATAATGTTTTCTGCATTTTTCCAACTGTAAAACTATTCTTCTGTAGTTACATTGTCCTTTTCATATTTTTGCAGGAAACAATCTTTTTGGACTCAACCCAAAAACTGAAGGTATGTACTGTAGTGAATGTTTTAATCTATGTTTCTGCTAATTATATGTCTGAATGTTTTGGAATAAACTGATCAGTGTTCAGTATTATCTGAAGCAGGGAGGTTCTATGGACTTGTTTGTTGTCAATTCATACGGATCTGCTTTCCAAGTAAGTGTTCTTCAATCTTTCATGAAATATTCATCTTTTAGATTTGCAATATAAATGAAAATAGATGCCTAAATGTAAGATTATATGCTTAATATAGGCACTATTCATATGTCTTCTTCTACCATTCTTGTCAAAATTATGGGGCATTCCCTTCAGTCAGCTTCCAAATTACCTTAAAGATGGTGCAGCCTGCTTCCTAAATGTTGGTACATTATCAAGTGGTAAGCTGCATTTCCTTTTCTAATGCTCAGTTTGATGTCAATGAGGGTGAAAATTTCAGGATGAATGATAAAAAATTGTATGAAAATTCATCCCTAAACATTTCACGCCCAATTTCAAATTATCTGTTTGATGAGATGACTTAAAAATCCGTGTTTTCTACTCTTGCTGTTTTTGTGATAATGGTGATGAAAGAAAGGGTTTTCTGGTTCCAGGATGTGATGGTGCTCCTCTGCTGCCTCTGTTGTTTATCATCGTAAACATAGGTTTCAACATTGCACTGCTTCATCTCCTCAAAATCTCTTCAGCTGTTGTATCTTGTCTTGCTTCCACATTTTCAGGTACGCAAGGTGTTTGATAAAATTATTGTATGGCCCTGGACCAATACACTACACATCCATGTCCCAGATGAAAATTTTCAATCTACAAATACATGCTAATGTGAAAAATTATGAGCATACCCAATTGATAGAATGTGGGTTTGTGTTGTGGCAGTTCCAATATCAATCTATGTGTTCACCATGCCATTGCCATACCTTGGTGTTGCTTCCTCTCTTCCAACAGGTTTCATGGCAGGTGCCATCATTCTCCTTTTGGGTTTACTCATCTATGCATGGACTCCTTCAAATGGTTCTTTCTCAGCTTCCACCTAGAATGAGTTAACATGTCATTGAACACACTAAAACAGCAGAAGGAACTAATTCATGTTCACTTCTCAGTGGTGGCTAAAACAAGGAAAAAGAATGTGTTGTTCTTATAATTGCTGGGAAGCGTTTTTTATGAACTAAGCTCAAGTTAGAAAGAAATAATGTAGATTGTAGATTGTTGGAGATCTATATTCGTTAAAGATAACCTTTAATTATAACATATAAATGGGATATATTTTATCTTATCTCAATTCAATAAGTTAAGATTTATCCCTATTTATATATTATAATTTTATTTTATTTTTAACAAATATCTGACATTCAATTTTTGTATAAGCTAAAAAAGAATGAATAGAGAATAAACTTCATTTTGTTCATGTTCTCCCCGCACCTCCATGTTTCTTTATTGCACCCTAGAAGCAATTAAAAAATCAAAATTGCCATCTTCTTCTTCCCTCCTCCTTCTCCATATTTTATTCCACCTTCGTCCTGTTCTCTTAAGGTTTGCGATGTGTACTGTAATTGAATGTAGGAAATCAAATTGTTGTAAATTCAATATTTTTTTTACTACCAAAATAATTCTTCCCTATTAACGATGAAACCCATAACTTTTGAGATTTTTTCTTGAAAAAAAATGAAAAATATGATTTGATTGTATTTATAAAAATGATTATGTAGATGATATTAAATATATATAAATTTTACACCGTAAATACTTTAGTAATATAAGTATGAGTTAAGAATTCATGTGAAATAAAAATGAAAATATTCAATAACATATAAAAAAGAAAACTCTTGAACATTAAACCTTAAATTCTTTTATTAAAGATGATATGAGGTCTTTTATACCACACTTTAGTCGTGTAAATATTTCCTTTATACCTTCCTAAGAGTATAAAAAAAAACAATGCATTTTAAAAAGTAATCAACTTATTACAAAAAAAAAATACAATTTAAAAAATAATAACTTATTACCAAGTTTTTATCTAGTTAAGGAAAAATTCTCTAACAACCTTTTATGATTAGATTAATAAGTGAGTTGCAAAATAATACTACGAATTACTTGAATTAGTTTTAAATTTGGACCTTCTTCTAACTCATTTAATTTTCTTTATATTTTACTTTTAAATTTATTATTTGAGTAACATATTTTTTCTACTTTTAAATTTATTTTTTGAGTATCATATTGTGAAAATAATAGAGTCGGACCGATCAGTTTAAATGTTTCCAAGTTATCAATTAATTTATAAGTGCAACAAATTATTACCAATGGTTGAGAAATCATTGTTCTTCAATGAATAAAAAAAAATTGAATTATGTGCATGTTAGATATCAAGGGTGTTTATTAGTAATCTTAATAAATACATTAATATGTTATAGTAATTAAATAATATATTAATGCTGGACAAAATTATTTAACGTTGAAAAACTAAAAACAAATATGCAATTAACTTTTATAATTATTAAAATTATACACTCAACATGAAGTAAAACTGGATTTAGCTAAATTACATACTGTATTTAATAAATATAATAAACAGTATAATTAATTGCGTGTTAAATACACACGTTTGATATTATTTACACTAATGAACATAATAAATAACATTTATTTAACAATTAAGTTAAATATAGTATTACTCTTTAATTTTGTCACGCAAAACTATAATTAATAATGAAATTTGTAAACAAATTTTCCTTTAAAATTTAGAATAAATAAATATATTTTTTTATATATGAAACTTTCAAATATGCTTCTTGTGTGAATATTTAAATAGTTTACGACATATTTTTATTTCATTTAAAAAAAATTGTGCTCTTAAAATAATTAAATTTTATGTAATAAATAACTTGTCAATATATAAGTTTACTTGAGAAGTGATATATATTTGATAAATTAGATGGTGTTCATATGAAGTTGTGAGTGTAGGTGAAGTCTTAGTCTTGCGAAGGAAATATCAATAACCACAATGTCAATGTTGAGAGCAATTTGTGCTCTGAGAGTGGGAGTGACAACTCCAAAACCTTACCTTCTTCCTTCAATCTTCTCATCATCCTTCAACATTCATACTCTCTCACACACCACTTTTTCTAGAACCTTCCGCTTCCACTCACCTTCGATTCCTCTTTCATCCTTTTTGCCCCTCATACCTCCCAAAGCAGCAGGTACTCATTTTCTGAAAACCCCATTATGTTTTTCCCCTTAATTTTGTTTCTGATAGCATTTGGTTACGTGTCAATGTGTTCTTGTTATGTGGTAAAAAAGTTTTCATGAAAAAAAAATGTAATTTTTTCATGCAAAAATATGTTTTTTCATGAAAAAAATCTGATTTTTCAGCCTCTTATGGCACTGGGAGTGGTGGTGCTGAAGGTGGTAGGCCAAGGGAACTATTGGTGCAGCATTTGTTGGTCAAAGAAGATGACCAGAAGCTTCTGTTGGATCTTCAGCAAAAAATCTCTTCAGGTTAGTGATACTGAGGGAATTCGGTTATTTTCTGCGACCAGTGTTAGTTTTCGGAAGGTGTTTGTTTCCAGGGTAATCGTCTACGGCTTAGATTTTTTTTTTTTATGTGTTGTTTTTGTGTTCAGGTGAAGATTTGAGTGATCTTGCGGTGGAACATTCAGTTTGCCCATCCAAAGAAGAAGGAGGAATGCTTGGATGGATCAAAAAGGGTCAAATGGTATGCTTTTGAGATTAGGTTAAACCTTATTTTTGGGGTTTCCTGAATTTGCAACCTTTTTGTGCTTTGTTGAGAACCTGTTTCAGTTGATTTCTTCTATGCCCTGTGTACTTTTAATGGATAGGATACAGATATAATTACTATAAATTTTCTCTGGGTAGGTGATATAAGTATGATTTGGCCATATCATATGGTTCTGGAAAGGAAGAAGATGGGGTAGTGATCTGGTTATGGTTTTTTCCACTAATTTTACTTAAACTGTACAATTGTGTGATTTCAAATTGGTGTCTGATGGTGAAAATGTGATAGGTTCCTGAATTTGAGGAGGCTGCGTTCAGTGCACCTTTAAACAAAGTTGTAAAGTGCAAAACCAAATTCGGATGGCACCTGCTGCAGGTTTTATCTGAAAGGTATTTACAGGTTTATGCTTCTAAGTTGGATGATTAGATGTTTTTAATTTCTCTGAATTTTCTTTAGGAATTTCAAAATGGTATTCTGATGCAATTAGTCAGCACCACTCAGTGGAGTAATGCTTGGAGGGTGTTGTTGTTAGTTACAATGAATGTTCTTATGCCTTGTAATTTTATTTTTCTATCTGACAGGGAAGAATCAATTCTTCAAGACATTCAACCTCATGAGCTGCATGGGAAAATTCAAGATCCCAATTTTTTGGAGGAGGCACAATTAATTGACGTTCGAGAGCCTGAAGAAGTGTAGGCTTTGATCTTGTTCAACTTCAATTAATTTTGTAATCATTGAAATTAAAATTGATATGGCAATTAGCTTGAAAAAAGAGAAACTATAGTGGTATATAACTCTAATTGACATCTCAAATGGAACAAGGTCTACATTTTTTTGACTTCATGGATATCATTTACTGCCCCTTACACTTGTGTGCATTTATTTTTCCCTTGTTCTGTGGTTTTTTGGAATCATCCACCTTTCTTGCTTGTGTTTAGTTTATCTGCATTTAAATTACATTCTCATCATGAACAGGGCCAAAGCATCTTTGCAAGGATTTACTGTTCTTCCCCTCCGACAATTCGGAAGTTGGGGGCCTGAAATAACTACAAAATTTGACCCTGAAAAGGATATATTCGTTATGGTAAGTGTAGATTTTCTTCCAAAACATTATATGGTATCCAGAAACTAGACCTTTAATCCTAATTATTACTGTTTTTTTACATGGCTTGATTGTTGTTCTTTTCTGAAATATCTGTTCATGTTGTGTCTTTTCCTGTTCCTCCTTAATTTGTTTGGAGGTTGTAAGTTGATAAAAGTTTGAAACCGGAATTCTCTGAATAGGTTCCTGCTTTTGTTGCAGTCTAAGTTTGAATTTTAGAGGCCTTTCATTGGAGATATTGAAGAAAACACTATGTTTGAATTCATTGATCTTTCTTTCAGACTTTTGTAGTTTACTGTTCAGGTGTCTTGTTGCTACAATACACACACAAGTGGATTAGCTTTGGATCTGATTTGGCATTGTTTTTTTTCTTTTGTGTGTTGATTATGTTCAATAACTTGTGTTCTTCTGAATGCAGTGTCATCATGGCATGCGGTCATTACAGGTTGCCAAATGGTTGCTGTCACAGGTAAAATATTTTTATTTCTAAGACGTCACTGAGTGACGATTTAAGACGTTAGAGTAATTAGAATTTTTTTGAGTCTCAATCCAACGACCTTTTAAAGTAAAAGTAAAGAATTAGGGGAGGGAAAAATTAGAGGAGCAAATATATAAGATGACGGGGGCAAAATAATATTTTTTTCGAATATCTGGTAATAATTTTAACAAAACAAGCACACCTTCATGTACACATAAGTTTGTTAGGTTTTTAAGGAAGGGTTTCACGAGGAAGATACAACACTAATGAGAACTGAGTCCAACCACATAAGGTATTGATACCACTCTCAACCCAACACCTTAAGACAATAGGTTTATGGGTTTTTATTCTTATGTAGTGCTCTACTTTTTCATTTCTAACAATATAAAATATAGACTCACACTTGGATGATGTCACTCATTGTGTTTCCTGTGATTTCCAATTTTTCCATTTGTTGTTAAGATAAGAAATGTATAAAGGAATCGTTGATTGTGAACTTTTCAGGGTTTCAGGAAAGTATACAATGTTTCTGGGGGAATCCATGCCTATGCTGTTCAGGTTGATCCATCAGTACCCACATACTGATCACATTACCTTTAGGAATTGGAACTGTCTTATTATTTGTTTACAATATTGTTATTATTTGTTTACAATATTGAAGGTTACATATTGTTAGAATAGTTTATGTTATTGAATAATTATTTCAATGTTTAATTTCCTTTCAATACTCTATGGCTCTCTATTCCTGCCAGGAAATGGATTCATAGCTGTGTTAAGGGTTCCTTCACTGAGTATTTGTTTGGAATACAACCTCTTTCTCATCAGAAAATAATATTAGTTTGTCTGACCAAATTTTCAAAGAACACAACAATGGTAATAAGAACCTTTTTTTACTCTTGAAAAATTCCGGATGTTATTGATTCAAACATTTATGCATTATCTTTGGTTAACATGAACAGAACTTCAGATGGTTTAATCATGACAGATTATTCTTAAACCATTGTTCACAAATAATAAATGTGTATAAAATATGTATATTATTAATTATAGTAATAAACTATACTTCTATACTTATTATAGAAAAAAGATTCTCTACTTTGATATACATTTTTCTTAATATTATTCTTTAAATATTTTTTTAAATAAAAAAATAATTGTTTTACTAATTTTATTTGATTTTTTTAATTTGACTGTTTTTTCTTAAACTTAACTATTCTTTGAAACTAAAATAACTATTATAGTACAAAAATTACCTAAAAGAAAATAAAAATTCTACAATAAAATTTTAAAAAACTAACATGTATGTATAAAAATGAATTTATCATATAAAAAAATAACATGTATTTTCACTAGTTGATAATAGAAGGATTAACAATAAGCAACAATTTGGGATGGTTTTAAAGAAAGAATTCAAATGAAAGCGTGATTAGGAGATGAGTTTATGTCTGTTTGGAGAATCTTGTTAAAGTATATGAAATAACCTTTTTTTTTTCATAAATGTTAAAATTGATATGTATAAGTTGAAAATAAAATTTAAAAAAGTTAATATGAAATCAGTTTTATAAACTAATAATTCATTAAAATGTTATTTTTAAATTGATTTACAAAAGGAAAAACTTATATATAGACGACGACTAAAGAGGTTATGATACAATAATAGTTAGCCTTTTAATCTATTAAGAAGAATAGAGTATTTACATTTTTGTTTAGTATAAAAACTACTTTGATAAATATAAATGAAGAAATATAATACAAATTTGTGTACTAATGAATGTTAGTTATGCTTTTTAATTAATCTTTTTATATCTTTTATACTAATTAGACTACAAATAATTAATAGAATAAAAAGCTAAAAGAAACAAAGGAGAATAACCTACCCTTGTTGTGTACCACTAGATAATTATGCTTGATTGATCCCTAAGTATTTACAAAAAAAAAATCAATTAAAAGTCATCTTTCAATCAATTTTATTACTTCCAAAAATAAGTCTTTAATAACTTTCATAAAAAAAATGCCTAAATTGATCAAAAAGGACCCATTTGACTTAAGTTGGTTAAGATTTAGTATTTAATATAATTATTTTATTTTATTTTGTTATTCAATTTTCCATTTCTATATAATATATTATATGTAACTATAATAATTAAATACACATATTTTATATTTTTTTATACAAATATACCTCATCATTTTTTTAAAAGTTAAAAAAAACGCTTAATATGATTTGGAGATGCCTAATATTTCGAGTAAAAAACAATTGAAAATAATAAATTATTTATTTATCCAAACATTATATAAAACAATTCTGAAATCCATAATCATACACCAATTAACTATTATCATACATTTTAATATGCCAAAAATATACACATAAAAATATTTTAATATATATATTACAGTTAATAATATAATTATTTAATTTCTTTTTTACATTATTTAGTTTCTCATTTCTATATCACACTTATGCTTATATATAATTATAATTAAATAAACATATCTTAAACTAAAAAGTTTGTGCTACCCATGGGTCTCAAACCAGTTTAATATAATTTAGAGTAAAAAATAATTGAAAATGATGTGTATGTTTTGCGGTGACATGATTTATCTGTAAAAAGCGTTGAAGAATGTAAAAATGGAAGTAAAAACAGAAAGAGTGATGTGATAAGAGTTGTATTGTGGGAGGAGACTTGTTGAGACTTGGAAAAAGGAAAAGGTTGTTCCAGATGTGTAACAGACCAAAATCCATTTTTATTATTCCCTGTTCCGAGAAGTGCTCACCACCCTTGTCTCAATAAAAAGCCAAAGGAAGAGTCTTAATTTGCTCCCTCTAATTCTCTTCACCAACACCCCTTTTAACACCCTTTCAAATTTCCCCATACCTTTTTTTTAGACAATTTTTTTTTCCTCTTTCCCAACAACAGACACTTCCCCTCATGCTAACACCTTCTCTCCAGAAAACAAATACAACATAATTTTTGAGCCCTCAAATCACACCACCTTGACCTATATCTATCAACTCACATCCCTTCCTTTCCCTCCACCCCTTTTGTTCCTGTTCTCCCTTCCATTCCACCATGGGCAACTGTTGCTCAGGTGGCACCAATGAATCTGATAACAAGGGAGAAACCAACCAACAAAACGACAACGAAGGGGGAACTGCAAATGCCCCACCACAATCTAAGCCTAACCATCCTCCAACAAAGCCTTCCAAGCCGGCCCCTATCGGACCTGTGCTTGGAAGGCCGATGGAGGATGTTAGAAGTACATACAGCATGGGGAAAGAGCTAGGGAGAGGCCAGTTTGGTGTGACACATTTGTGCACACACAAGAGCACAGGGAAGCAATATGCCTGCAAAACCATTGCCAAGAGAAAGCTGGTTAACAAGGAGGACATTGAGGATGTCAAGAGGGAGGTCCAGATCATGCACCATCTCTCAGGGCAACCCAACGTTGTGGAGCTTGTCAGTGTTTTTGAGGACAAGCAATCCGTTCATTTGGTTATGGAGTTGTGTGCTGGGGGTGAGCTCTTTGATCGCATCATTGCCAAGGGACATTACACTGAACGTGCTGCAGCTTCCCTCTTGAGAACCATAGTGCAGATTGTCCACACCTGTCATTCCATGGGAGTCATTCACAGAGATCTTAAGCCTGAAAATTTCCTCCTCTCCAGCAAGGATGAAAATGCACCTCTCAAGGCCACCGATTTCGGTCTCTCAGTTTTCTACAAACAAGGTCAATCATCATCATCATCATCTTTCAATGTTGCTTTCTTATCAGCTTTCAATTTCTGGGATCTCCCTAACAATTGTTTCTGGGATCTCTGAGATTATATAAATATATCAGTCACATTTATCTGTAATATTAAGAATCCTGACAAAACCATGATTATGATATGACTGTAATTTAACAAATGTGGATAAAGAACTCACCAGCAGTGCCTCATCTTGATAGAACTTCTGTTTGGAAAGATTTACTGCTAAACAATGGAATCCATCACCTTTTTGACAGGAGAGGTGTTTAAGGACATTGTTGGAAGCGCATATTACATTGCACCTGAGGTCTTGAAGAGGAAATATGGTCCAGAAGTTGACATTTGGAGTATTGGTGTCATGCTATACATTCTTCTATCTGGTGTTCCACCATTTTGGGCAGGTTATATTCGTTCACTCAGAAAACACTACAATTCCTGTAAAATCAATCGTATATCTGCATGACACTGAAACCAAAACATGGTTTTGACAGAATCCGAAAATGGAATATTCAAGGCAATTCTACGAGGTCATATTGACTTTACAAGCGACCCATGGCCATCCATTTCGCCTGCAGCAAAAGATCTCGTAAGGAAAATGTTGAATTCGGACCCCAGACAGAGGCTGACAGCATACGAAGTTCTGAGTAAGTGTAACACTGGCTTGCTTTCTAAGAAAAACTTGAACTTAACCACGAAGTAATGGTTTGAAAAGAAATTTTACTTTGGCCTCAACAATTAGTTCTAATGTGAAAAACAGATCACCCATGGATCAAGGAGGATGGAGAAGCACCAGATAAACCTCTTGACAACGCAGTACTGAATAGGCTCAAGCAGTTCAGAGCAATGAACGAATTCAAGAAAGTTGCTCTAAGGGTAATAATTCATTCGTTCTATTGTTAATAAATCAATCAATGTTTGGTTAGAGATGGCAAAAACAAAACTACTTGGTCTGAATTTTCCACTGATTCGCATATGAATACGAATATAGGTCATCGCGGGCTGCTTATCAGAGGAAGAAATCATGGGATTGAAGCAGATGTTCAGGGGAATGGACACTGACAACAGCGGCACCATTACAATTGAAGAGCTCAAACAAGGGCTTGCAAAACAAGGGACCAAGCTAACAGAACAAGAAGTCAAGCAATTAATGGAAGCTGTAAGTTAACTACTGCATCAGAAAACAAGTTCTTCCCAATGCCATTACTCAAACTGTTTTCTTTCTTCTGCATATTACAGGCAGATGCTGATGGCAATGGAACCATTGATTACGATGAATTCATCACAGCAACAATGCACATGAACCGCATGAACAAAGAAGATCACCTTTATACTGCCTTCCAATACTTTGACAAAGATAACAGCGGGTAAAGACAAAAAAATCAACTACACTTCAATGTGTATCAGTCACCCCTTCGGAAATTTGTTGGTGCTAAACGTTCTAATCTCATTGCTTTGTCATAATTAGGTACATTACCATTGAAGAACTAGAACAGGCTCTCATCGAGTTTAACATGCATGATGGTAGGGACATCAAGGATATCATTTCAGAAGTTGATGCAGATAATGTAAGTTCTTCACTTAATGAATTAAATATACAAATGCATATAACTTCAAATAAAAACCGAGACAAAATTATGTGGTTTCTAATAAATTCCAATCTATAATGGTGAGTTCAAGAGAATGTTACTAGCACTTCTACAGTTCCAATTCAACTAACTTTCTATCACATACGTTGTTAACAACTAGCATACTCTTGTGCATACAGCGTATCTGAATCACGTTTAAGAAAATTTATGAAAAAATTCTGTCATTGCAGGATGGCCGGATTAACTACGATGAATTTGCTGCAATGATGAACAAAGGAAACCTAGAAGTTAATACCAAGAAGAGGCGTGATTCAAGCTTATTTTAGTTGGGGATTATACAAATATTTAGAAGGCATCATGGCCTCTTTAGGCCTGTGTCGTTGGTTGGTGCAGATGCTGATAAGCGAGTGAAATATCAAGGAGCGTTGTGGTGCATGATCGCTATTTGGTTGGGACTGAGGATTTAACGTGGGGAATGGGTCAAGGTGGTAAACAAACAAATTAGAGGGGGAAAAGAACTTGAATCAACCATTGAGAAATGTAAACACACACATATATATGAGGGGTTGCTTCTCTTGTATTGCTTCTCACTTAGGAATCAAATCAAAAAAGATTTTAAATTATGTATAGGTTCCTTTTCAACACTAGGTTCAAATGCATTCATTGTTAAGATTCTACATTTTCATACCCTTTCAATCAAACAGAAAGAATCAGTGTAAGGTTTTCCACTCTTGAAATTTATGCTGAATTCAGCTATCTTTTCAGATTCAGTTTTAATATCAAAGAAATTAACACTACTCTATCATACAAAATGGCTCTTACAGAAACGCACGATTACATTATCAATGAGTTTGAATTAAAATAGAGCAATTCAAGGCCACATTAATTTTAGTAATTTTCAAGTCCATAGTCCTTATGCAACGACTGTGATTTCAAAGACAAGACTCTTTTAAGAATAAATCAGAGATAAATATAATACAAGAGAAAACAAGGTAATAAGAATCGCCATATTGAATCCATGGTTTGCAAATTTTCATTGGTTAACTGGTCCATTCAAAACCCATCTGTTTCCGATAATTGCTACAAAACTAGATAATATAACAGCACAAAAACGAAAAGAGTCTCCTCAAGGAACAAAAATGGCTCCAACCAAAATTAGCAATCAGATTTAAGAGGTTTTCATGAAGGTATATGAAGTTGCACTCGTAAGAAAAAATCTTCTATTACAAACACTATTCCTTCACAATAAAGGGGCACAATCTGATCAACAAATTAGAACAAAATGCACCAAATCATAAACAAACTAAGATGAAATCTAAAATGCAGGACCGTGAAAACATTTTTGGCAAACATATAATGTGCAGAATCAAGGATTGAGAAAACAGGTACATGATAGCTCCTCAGAAGCGAACTTCAAACCAAATGAATTCAGATTGAGCAAAACAGAAGGAAACCCTCACGGAACCTTGTATAGTTGACTTGCAAAAACAAATTTCATTTAATTCAATACACAGACGGCAAGCACAACATAGAAAAAAAAAAACCTAAATTTACCAAAGAGAAAAGAGAAGGCCTTCAAAAAGCAACAATCTTCGAGTTTCCCCAGTTCAAACTTTCAAAAGTTTCCTTGCTAACTCTTACGCTGACAGAACGAATAAAGCATTACCTAACCTTTTCCACTCCTGAAACTAACGCTGAACTCAGCCGCACATCGAGAAGTGTAAACCAAAGTAAATTAACGCCAATTCAACTCAATACAGAACGCCGCAACGAGAAATTCACTCAACGTACGAATCGCGTTTGAAAGAACATCAACGCTATTAAATTTAACCATTTATACTATTCAATAGCAACTTAAGCATCCAATATTACTCGAACAACGACACAATTACACTGTAGATGCACATACAGAGCGCGTTTGTCGAAAACCCTAACTAACAACCAGAAGCATTTCTGATGAATTTATATTTCATTTCATTCATTCTAACAGTAACACTCGTTTCATCGTAAACATTAATAGTCACTTATACTTACTCCAATAACAATACATTAAACCATCAACACAGTCTCGAAAACCCTAACTAACATCCCAAGGCTTTTGCGAGAACGAACTATTTACTTATCTTTGGTGGAGACGCCGTACTTCTCCTGCATACGCGCAATCTCATCCTCCTTCTTCTTCTGATCGAACTTTTTGCTCATCTTCGCTTGCTGATAATACAGCACGATAAGGTAGCGATTTGCGACATTGAAGCCGGAGAGGTGATCGACGGCGGTTTTAGCGTCGTAGATGTCCTCGTAGACGACGAAGGCCGTTCCGCGCGTGTCCTTGTTGGTGCCGATGCGGATCTGGCGAATCGCGCCGTATTTGCCGAAGATGTCGTACATCTCCTCGCTCGTTATGTTGAAAGGAAGGTTGCGTACGTACAGAACGCGGTTTACCTCCGGCGGCAGCCGCGTGTTCCCTTTCCGTAGACTGATCGCCGCCATCGACGCTTTTTGGAAGCACGGAGAGTGAGGGAAATTTTCGAGAGCGAAGAGCAGAAAGAAAAGAAGATTACCTATTGCTGGGTCTTTTAATTTATTTTGACAAGAAATTATTTACTCCGCATTTTTTTTAACAAAATTGTCCTTGTCTCTTTTTTATATTACTTGAGTGAGATCGGAAAACGAAAAGTAAGTCTTATAAATCGATTTCATTAAAATACGAAATTGCTTATGAAAACACAATTTCAATTTATATTTCTTTAATATGAAACCCTAGTTTAAAATATTATTACAGTTTTACTATTATTATTATCATAAAATTAAAGAAAAAGATAACGATGAACTTTTATTGACAAAATTAAATCATATTTCTGGTGATGATTTTACTTTTTTCAATAAAAATAGTATCTAAATTATTCATATATGTTTATACCAATATATCAATATATCAAGAAGATATTCCATCATATTTTATTATTAATTTTATCTTTAATAAGTAATTATCTTTTTAAATTAGAAGAATTGTTTAACTATTTTTACATTTTAAGTAACCTCTTTTTTAATTCACCTGTTCCATTATTTATTTATTTATTTTGAAAATAATATTTTTAAATTAAAATAAATATATTCAGTAAAATAGTTACTATAAATAAATAAAAAAAAATTAAATTTATTTTTAAATTTTAAAAAGTGTCAAACTAGTCATGTATAAAGAAAATTTACTTTATTGTACACATTTTTTTTAGTTTTATCTTTTAATAATTATTATTTTAAATTAAAATAATTATATTTTTATGTTTACCTTTTAAATAACTGTTAATTTATATTTAATTATTTTATAAATTAAAATAATTATTTTACTCCGATTTATTAAGAAATATTTTTTAAATTTATCAATTAACTAACATTATCGTTTGTAAATCTAATAAATATTTTGATTCTCAATCAATTTTATTTGATATTTTAATTTAAATTGTATATAACTATAATTTTTTTTATAAATATTTAATATTAAATAAATAAAAGTACGATCATTTTAATATTGACTATTTGATAATATTTTTTTTATCGTAATTTTGTATTATTTTATAATTAGTTAATTGATATTAAAACTGTAAGAAAGCGGGTACGAATATGAATATATACATGTTATTCAGCAGAGATGAGGATGAAACAAAAATTTGATATATGTTATGTTTGAGTGTGAGAATGACGATAAATTTTTTCTATAGGTATGAATATTAAACCGTGAAATCAGTCCTCGTCCCACCTTATTGTCATCTCTAGGGAGAATAAATAAATAGATTTGAAGAGATAAATAAAAGATTGTGATGTTTTTAAGGAATTGATGAAAAGATTTTAACCGAACATATATTGGAGTTTGTGAATAAATTGATTTTTGTAAGGGATAAAAAGAATGTTTTAGTAAATAAAACGTGTTGATTACTATATTAATCTTATGCTTAAAATAAATATAAAATAAAAATGTTAATGCTATTATTAATGTAATAATATTTATTATTATTGTTATTACTAATAAAAATAATTATAACAATTAATGATATTATTTTTAATATTATTATTACTATTATTAATGATATGATTATTATTCTTTCACAATCGTTGATTTTGGAATTAAAATTATAAATTTTTAATATTATAATTATTAATCATAATTTTGTTGTCATGGATACATAGTTTAATAAGCTGGTGCAACTTTAATTTAAAATAAGAATGAGATTATATTTTGGTTAAGTTATTCTAATTTTTTTTATTTATGTTGAATAGTAAATTCGTGGTCATCTCTTCAATATGCGAGGATGATTCATAAAGAACATTCTTTCCAATGTGTTTGCGCACACACCTTTAAATGCCTAAACACAAACACCCTTCATCCTAACACATTTGTTCATGCATACACTTCATTACTTATTCAAACATAAGGCTACATGTTAGTTTTTAGTATTTTGTCAACTAAGGAGTTGAACAAAAAATTTCTCCCATCATCTCTTATAACTTTATCATTAAGTTAATTTTGTAACTTTTTAATTAATTTATTATATGAAGTTTGATGGACATTCATAAATAAGAAAGCAACAAGAAAAAAAATATTGACATGCTATTTTTAGGAAAACTAAAATACTGATATACTATTTATTTTTAGTTTTGTGAATTTTTATATTTTCATCGAAAAAAAATAAATGAATAAGTTTTTAACACAAACTATCATATCTATTTTACCAATTCTAAAGATAGGTAATATTATGTTGTAATTTTCAAAATCACATAATAGAAGACAAATAATAAGTGGATAACCATGTTTTTTTGTCCTACTTTAACTCCGATCACAAGACATTAATCTACAAACACAAAAAAATTGTTGAGCCTTTCTTTTAAAATCTATATTTTAAGTATTTAGTGTAACAAAATATCTTGTTTTATCGTTGTTTCTTATAGTTAATTTAAACAATTTCTAGTTATATTTTATAAACTAGTAGAAACAAACAATTCATTTTGAACAATAGTAGGAGCCACATGTTCTTAGGGTCCCTCGCCATTCCACTCGGCCATGGGACAACACGAGGTAGTTCTAATCTTAAAAATTTCACAAATTCTTCAATCATGTTAGAAGTTAAGCATGAAATATGTGGTATAGAAAAATAAAATTTGTGATTTTATGTATAGTTAAGTTGTATTTTTCCATTTATCATCAGCTTACTATTCTTACTAATTGTAAGACATTTAGATGTTCATGGTAATTGTTAAATGTTAATCACGTAAAATGGATAATGAACATTTATCAGAATATGAACAAAAAACATGTTTAAAATGAAATCCTTACATAATTTTACTTTAATGCACGTCAGCAAATGAGCAACAACAATTGTATTGACCGATATTACTTGATGCAGAAAGATGTCACTATAATACCTGTGCCTAATTTTGAAGGAGAGTGGAACCAAGAAACACAAAGAGCTACTAACTATTCAATGGTTTTCGCCCAAGCTCAACAAAACAAAAAGCACAAAAAAATGAGCTTGTCTAAAACCAAACGTAGAAGTCTTGAAAATGAAGAGGAGTTTGCTATTGCCAAACATGGTCAAGCTCCGTTTCATCAGGCTTATGCCCAAGAAGATCTTATGGTGAGTTATAAAATTGTATGTGTTTCTTAAAATCTCAATGATTGTCATATTTTTTTATCGACAAATGTTAGTTATTAATTTTTGTCAGTGAAACAGTTGAACTCACAATATCTCTTACTCTTCTTTTTAAACTTACCAAACTATTCTTATTTCTCCAAATTGTTAACTCATTGAATAAATACAAATTGTATGCTTATTGAATATATATAAATCACTCATTGTCAAAATTGACATACATCCAAAAAATTAATTTAGCAAATTACTATAAAAATTTGTTTAAACTTTTGTATCATCTTGATTTCAAGTGTTTATTTTTCCAATTTATGTTTGACATATCTTATATATATATATATATATATATATATATATATATATATATATATTGAAGAAGTACAATTTCTAATTCATTTGTGTTGATTATGATGATGCAGAGAAAAAAAAGGATCATCACCTACATAAATTGTTGTATTAGGCCTACAATAGCCATTCCATGATGTTCAAATCAACAACACTATGCTAAGCATTAGGATCCAAACTTGTACAACCATACATAGATGAGATGAGTTAAAATACATTTTAAAACTCTCACAATCTTAGTATGTGTTAAGTATTGTAAATTATTTTATTTAAGTCATTTTCCTTTTTTTTTCCTATGAGTTTTAGAGAATAAAAAATGTACACTACATGAATGAGAAATGTACATTATCTATTGAAATAAACATGTCCTTATTTGGGTCAAGATGAACTATATATCTTGAACCTTCTTTCTTAAAACAATCTATTTATAAGTATTTTTTTTAATATATTGTTTATAAGTAAGATCCGTGATTTTACTTTTAAATTTCCCATAAATGTACTTGAGTAAAAAATGTCTCAATTAACATATATTTTCCTTTAAAATTAATTCATTTTTTCTTACATGAAATAAGATAATAATAATAATATATTTTTTAAATAGCATAAATCAAATTTAACCAAAATGGAATAGAATTATGAGCCCATATGATAAGTTTGTCATTGAATATTTTTTTAAATCACTTTTTGTGTGTTTGTTAAAATCCCAAACAAACGGATCTTATTTTATAATATATAAATCAATTGTAGTTGTACCTACCCATTTAGGAACATTTGATTAAAAAAAACAATCTATGAACATTCAGAGATGAAGCTAGTGAAGAAAAAAAAAATTAAGAAAACACCTCATTTAAGACTCTTTAGATAAGCATCAAGAGAAAAGAAGTATATTCATGCTTTTCACTAAGCAATTAATTAACTAATCATAGTTAAATCTGAATTAATTACAATTATGCTTAAATCAACCCGTTTCCTAGTAGAGTTAATTCAAGTTTTTATATGATATGTATATGTTTTAAAAAACATGTCAAATACCTAATTTCAAAGAGACTAAAACAACAAAAACATAAAATGAAAAATAAACATAATTGTACAAACATTTTCGATTTGTTAGATTCCTATGGAGTTTTTGAAAAGAAAATTTTTAAATGAGTTTGATGATAAAATAGCATCTTTTTAATTTATTTTCTATTTTCTCTTTATTATTATTTTTGTTAAAATTAACAAAATTGATCAATTTTGCAGAAATTTAAAACTCTAATGATATACGCGAATAAACAAACTTAACTAAAACACTTTGCTGGTAATAATGGAGAAATAAAACATGAAAAAATTAAATTTTAACATTTTTAATGAGTTTTTATATAATTTTTAATATTGTACTACATTAGAAAATCACTTTTCTTCGACGAAGCGTTCCGAAGCTCAAACTGCATTTTTCAGCAGCTATCCAAACAGGTTCCTCGTTGACAGATATAGGAACTCCGACTCTCGAGTGTGTCTGGTCGGAACAGAGAATGCGATTCGTCACATCACAATTCCTTCACTTTTTCTCTTTTACTTTCTTCACTGTCATTACCTCTTCACTTTCACAATCCAACCAGGTTCACTTCTATATCTTACCTTTTTTTTTTTCATATTTTTCATTTTGCGTTGACCGAAGAGTTCGAACTTCGATTCTCAAGTGTTTGAACTGTCTATGATCATCAGAAACTGAGCTTAGATTCTCATTTCCACTAGTTTCTCTGCTGATTTCGTGTTTGTCTTTTTCGAATGATTAAGTTTTGTGATGCTGGAACTGGATTTCCATCGTCCAAGTTGTTGATCAAAGGAGGCACCGTTGTGAACGCTCATCACCAACAGCTTGCTGATGTTTACGTGGAAGATGGTGTCATCGTTGCAGTTAATCCTAACATCAAGGTATTTGATGAAATCCCTTGCAGTAGCAGTGCTTAATTTGCTTTCTAACAGCTTCGGTTTTTGCTATTTTGTAATGAGCGATTCGGTTCCATTCCCAGGTTGGAGATGACGTCACTGTCATAGATGCCCTCGGCAAATATGTCATGCCAGGTTTCAACCTATGCAACTATAATTCATCTCCTGTTACTGTTAGATAAAGGACATGTTTGGATGCAAGTTAACACGTTTTTGAAAATTTATGATTGTCTCTATGAATGCTCCTTTTGTTAATTGATCAGGGGGCATTGATCCTCACACCCATCTAGAATTCGATGTTAATTTTACTGTAACGGTTGACGACTTCTTCAGTGGTCAAGCTGCAGCATTGGCTGGTGGGACAACAATGCACATCGACTTCGTAATACCACTGAATGGGAGTTTGACAGCTGGTTTTGAGGACTATGAAAAGAAGGCAAAGAAGTCTTGCATGGATTATGGTTTTCATATGGTTATTACCAAATGGGATGAAACTGTTTCGAGAGAAATGGAGCTCATGGTCAAGGAGAAAGGTCGTGATCTATTATTTCCTTGCTTCATTATGATAATTTGGTTGATTAGGTGGTAGTGCTAGTAGTAATCTTTTGGGTGATGGGTGAAGGGTGAAGAATTTATTCTGGAAGTATGTATTTGTTCTATAATTACAGGTATCAACTCTTTCAAGTTTTTCATGGCATACAAAGGAATTCTTATGATCAATGATGAGCTTCTTCTGGAAGGATTTAAAAAATGCAAGTCTCTTGGTGCCTTGGCCATGGTCCACGCGGAAAATGGAGATGCTGTGTATGAAGGGCAAGAGAGAATGATAGAACTTGGAATAACTGGTCCAGAAGGGCATGCTCTTTCAAGGCCTGCAGTGGTAAATTCTCAGATTTGTTCTTCCATGGTGAATAATGAATTTACTGAGTAATGGAATGCTAATATTGGCATGCCTTGTTTCATTTTATCTTCTTCATGTCTAACCAAACTAGAATGTACAATTTTCATGCTGGTGTCAAAATTTGGCATACTTATGGTAACCAGTGTAGTTTGGCATTTGTTGTTTTCCGTTCTCATCTGTTTTCATCAACATTTAGTTGGTAATTGATTATATTGATTACCTGTTTTCTTTTCCTATATTGCTCATATTGATCATACAGAACATTCCCCCATTGGACTTTGTTGAACTTTATAGGTGGAAGGAGAGGCAACTGGTCGTGCCATTCGTTTAGCAGATTTTGTGAACACTCCTCTATATGTGGTTCATGTAATGAGCATTGATGCAATGGAAGAAATTGCAAAAGCCAGGAAATCAGGTTCTTCAATCCTTTTATTGCTGGTCTCAATTTTTATTCATGTATTAGGAGAGTAGTAGATTATTATTTTGAGGAGAAGTGCAAAAAAAAAAACACATTTAACTTGAATTGATAGCTTCCATAAATTGGCTAACTTGATTACCATTTATAACTTGTTTAGTTTTTTCTAAGTATCTTCTGTAGTCATTAAACGAGGTTCTTAAGTAAAATTCCATTTCTGATATAGAGAGACTGGATTGTTTCCCTGCCTTTTACCCCTATTTCTTTGTTTCGTACTTTTCTGACTTGGAGGAGTACTTATCCTCTCCTAGGTGTACTTTTTCTCTCTTCGTTCAATCCTGAAAAAAGAATTTTCTGATGAATGCTCACAATGAAGATGAACAAAAGGATCTTTCTATGTCTCTGGATGACATTTCAAGTTTTTTTGTTCCCCCCATAACATAGTTTTATGCAATAATAAGATCAACTTTTTGTTATTGTGCTGAAGGACAAAAGGTAATCGGAGAACCTATTGCCTCTGGGTTAGCCCTTGATGAGTCTTGGCTTTGGCATCCAGACTTTGAGATTGCAGCAAAGCAAGTGCCACTTGTTTCAATGTTTTTTTACTGTTTTTCTTACATTGCTTTGAATTTTAAGAACATAAGCCTTATTCATTCTCACTTTTCAGGTATGTGATGAGTCCCCCAATTAGGAAAAGAGGACATGATAAGGCTCTTCAAGCTGCCCTTTCAACAGGAGTTTTGCAGGTTTCACATAATGATTCAGGCTTAGGTTCAATAACCATTTAAGGATAGTTAGGATAGTATTGGCTACAGAATGCATCCTAGCATATTCATTATTCCTGATCTATGTGTTATATATGCCCTGAACTGAGTTATGTGCTCTTTTACGAAGATGCTTTTTTACCAAAGGTTACCTTTCACAAATTTGCAGCTGGTAGGAACTGATCATTGTGCCTTTAACTCCACTCAAAAAGCTCGTGGAATTGATGACTTCCGGAAAATTCCTAATGGTGTCAACGGTAATAATCACAAGAAAGTTCTGGATGTTTGTGGCCTAAGTACATTGATGCTCATTTGAAATGGTTCCTTGCTAATATACATTGCAACCAAAATCTGTAGGTATTGAAGAAAGAATGCATTTGGTATGGGACATCATGGTGGTAAGACATCAACTACATAGCATCCTCTTTTTGTTAGGTTTGAGTAAAATGGTGGCGAGGTTAAGCTCTTAACTTTAACTTTTGGCTTATGCATCTCACAGGAGTCTGGCCAAATAACCCCCTCTGATTATGTCCGTTTAACAAGCACAGAATGGTATATTTTCAGTTAATCAAAGCGAATATTAGCTTCTAGTTGTTGGAAAGCACTTTGGTAAAGAGGCAAAAAGCTAAAAGAATTACTGATTTTTTTTTTTCTATGATCATATAAGCGCTCGAATCTTCAATATATATCCAAAGAAAGGAGCTATTCTGCCAGGATCTGATGCAGATATTATCATCCTCAATCCAAATTCAACCTTTGAGATAAGTGCAAAGTCCCACCACTCTAGACTGGACACAAATGTGTACGAGGGAAGGACAGGAAAGGTACTGGTTTAACTATAAACAGGTCTTTTTCGGCCTTCTCAACCTTTCTGCGCTCTTGGTCCTCTTGACCGAAAAACCAACCAGCACTTAACATAACTAAATAGAGATTAGACACAAAACAAAGCCTTCTTGAACTTTTGCCCTTCAGGCTATGTTGCCCGGATATAGACACGGGTACGAATACGACACGGACACAGATACGGAGATATGACTAAATTGAAAAGACATAGGATATGGGACACGTCGTGTATATACATATTAAGTTTGAAACTGTCAACTAACACAATATCAACTAATACAAAAATGAATCTAATCTATCTATCTAATATCCAATATGCGAAAGTTAGTGATAGAATAAGATTTGTTCTTTATTTTAATCAGCAAAATCATGTCAAAAATAAAAAAATATCTTTCAAATTGGACGTAGTGTGTCCTACAAGTATCGTACGAGTGTCGATGTCCGATACGTGTTGGACACGGGACACGCCATTAAGGAGGCTTTGCTTTGTGTCTAAATCAAGGTCCATATAAGGATTAAATTTAGTGAACTGAGTGCAACATCAATCGTTTTGGCAGGGAAAAATTGAAGTGACTATTGCAGGAGGAAGAGTTGTTTGGGAAAATGATGAAGTAAAGGTGACTCCTGGTAGTGGGAGATACATCCAAATGCCACCTTTTAGTTATCTGTTTGATGGACTGGACAACAAGGATGCCATTTATCTGAATTCCCTTCAAGCCCCAGTAAAGCGAGCCAAAGCCAGCACCTAAAAAAACATCTGAGATCCTTTTCTAGCCAAATTCCAACATTTTACCGTGTGAAAGACAATGTTAATTGTTGCTAATCCTCTGTTGTTTAATGTGGTACTTAAATCTTAAGATTCTCCCAATGGATTAGTATTTAGCTTTCTGTGCAAATAAAGAAAAATATGCATGTTGTAATAAATGTATTTCACTATACCTTTTCCAGTAATGTAATTAAAATTGCAGATATTGTGTCAATAGCGATTGGAGGAAATAGAGAGACAATGGTTATAGCCATCAGAATACAAATGGAGGGTCTGAAAGTAAAACCTTTTCACAGCACAGGTTTAAACATTATACATTTTTAGTTGATAATTAAAGTAATGTTAAGAGTGAGTGTGTGCTTCAACAGACACACTATAAATTATTGACATCATTTTTTCACTGATCATTATTATTAATTTTATTTTCTTTATATAATTTATTCACATACAAATTATTTTCTATTAATCATGACACGTAAGCAATTAATAACAATTTGATTAAGGAAAATCATCCTGATAATCCAATTTAGACACTAGCAAACCGAACCAACAACAACGGAATTTTAACCAAAGTTCGAGAAAGGCGAAAATCTATGGTAAATAGTATAAATAGACATGTCTCACATGTAAGAGTTAAGTTTATTTTTAACGCATTTACTATTATCAGAAAACACTACATAACTAGGTGTGGGAAAAAAAATCAATTTTCTTCATTCAATCCACTTTTATCCACTTTTTTTCTATTCCAATTCATTTAAAATTTATTTTATTAAATTTAGACTTTAAATTGATATACATTTTATAATATTTTTTATAATATTTTTGGATTTAATATTCATTATTTAAATTCATATTTTCAAATATGGAAAATCCAAAATATCTAATTCAACTTTTTAATCTAAATTTGTAGTTGGATCGAGTTGAAGGTCGAAATGGGTTACTCAAGACTAAAGGTTGAGACGACTCAGTATAAGATGCAAGGTCGAACAAGACTAGTCCGGGACAAAGATCGAGTCGAGTCAAATCGAACTCAAGGATGAGATAGGTCAACCCTGGCTGAAGGTAGATTAAAGTTCGATCCCAACTGAAATTCGATCGAGTCAGTTCCATCAAAATTCGGCCGTATTTTGCACATACCAAAATACGATAGAGTCGACTTCGTCGAAATTTGACCAAATTCGACTGAGTCATCCAAGTCAAATTTGGCTAAATTTGACCGAGTTGGTCCCAGTCGAAATACAAACTACTTTAGCCAAGTTGGCCTTGGTCAAGATATAGTTGAGTCGGCCCTACCAAAAAATTCAGTAGAGTTAGCTACGATTGGATTAGGTCAAGTCATTCTTGGTCGAAATTCGGTTAAGTTGATCCCGATCGAAATTTGGCCGGATTCGACTGTGTCAGTCTAACTGAAATTGAGTCGACTCGATCTAAAATGAATATAGGTTGAATCTCTAAAAATTTAATCCATAATTATCCTATATCATTACAAAAAAAAAATAACAACTATCAAAGAAGATCATCAAGAGAGATTACATTTTCCAAATAAGAATGATTTACTATTGTAATAATAAATTTTATTACTAATTTTATTTTCTTAAAAGATGCATGGTAACTTGGTAGTTAATATTAATGTTATTTAAAAGACATTTTCTGATTAAAAAATATTTTGTTATTATGTAATATAATTATTTATCTTTAACTTTTAATTTAATCGTTTTGAAATGATTAAAACTAATTATTTAGATTAAAATAATTTAAGGTATATTACTTAAAAAGTAAAGAAAAATAAAAGTTAACAAATAGAAAATATATATTACACACCATATAATTAAAATGATCTATTTTATAAATGTGCTTTTACAACACTTTCTTTGATGCATAACAACGTAGATAGAATATATGTTGTATAAATTTTAAAGACCATAATACCAAAAACAATTGCAAGGAGTGAAGTAATCCTTGAGAATACTTTAGGATTGAAAAGAAGAGGGAAATAACAGCGCTGCAGGTGTGACTAACGCAGCGGCGCCTTCACACTTCGCCGCCGCCTCTGAGATGGATCCGCCATTGTTATTAGGGTTCGAAGAAGTAGCCAACGTGGTTGCAGAATCGTCGTCGTCGTCATCATCAACTGCACGAAGATTAGTGCCTTGGTTGAATTGGGACGAGTGGCTCTTTGTCAAACGCGCTCTCTTCTCCAATTCTCCTCACTCTGTTTCATCAGCTCTCAAACGAGTAAGTTTCTCAATTTCTTTCTCATAAGACGGTGCAACTGTAAACCTAACCGCGTTTTATTTTCTGCGTTTCAGATATCCACATGGCGAAGTCGAGGTTCTTTGCCGGTTTTAATCGAAGTCACTGCTTCCATAATCGAAATTCAACTCAAAGACTCCTATTTCAGGTAACCTTAACTCCTCTCCTCTTGTACCTCTTATTAACATTTTCTATTTCAAATTAGGAAAATGAGGTATATGCATAATACATTCGGCATATGTTAAACTTTAAGCAATCTTGTTTGATTTAATTGTAGGCAGGATCAATTGAATGAAGCTTATCTTTCAGAGGAGATGCTTGCTATGCTGTATTGCATGGCGATCATGAGGTTTGCTCTCTCTGCCTTTCTTTTTGCCATTGATAGTCACATTTTGAAAACTTTTTCTTGCTAAGTATGATGGTTTTTTCTTTTGAAGGCTTGTGAATTGTGCTGTTGAGAAGACGCGCAAGAAAGAAGTGGCATCGATTGCAGTGACAGCTGATGCAATTGGTATTCCGCGCATGCTGATTGATATTCGACATGGTGAACAAGTCTCCTCCTGCTCTTGTTAATTATTGTTTTTTGTCTTGCTGATAGAATGGGACATGACCTCCGTGCTGGTCAAATGTCAAAAAACTTCACATCATTGTTTCTTTAATTTCATTATGTTTAGAGGGCATGCCTTTTTCTTATTTATTGCTGTAATTGCAGAGGGATCACACCGTGAACTTCCATCACTTAGGATTGCTCGTAGTGCTTCTGTCAAGGTATGTATAGTTCATTTCAATTTGATTGATTATCTGTCTCAACAATCTATAGGCTATTTTGTGATTAAATTCTTAGCACGTGGGCGTAGTCCATGGTTGGGGTTAAATTGTTGGCATTCAGGAAACAACTGGAGTGAATTTTCTTTCTCAATGTACTTGTGTAACTGTACTATAATAGTTTTAATATATGAAAGGAAATATTGTTGCTCTAGTAATGGTATAAAAAGACTGAGTATATGCATGCTAGTCACTGAAATATATGCTATATTTGCAATGGATTAAGTTATCATTTTCTGTTTCTAATAACTGCTTGATTGCTTTCACACATTAATTGTTTATGCAATGGCTTTTGATAGTTTGCATACGAACACTCAATATTGATGAAATTTCAGCTTGTTGTTAAGATGTAAAGCATCCTGTTTTTCTCTTGTCAATTTAGCTATTTCAGTATGGACAATTTTTTCCCATATTCTTAGCATGTATATGTTTATCTCCAAACTCATCTAATGTTTAGCAATAATTTCAGGCACTTGATTGGTTAAAATCTTATTATTGGGAACCTCAAAGCAAAGCAATTCCTTTTCAAAGTGAAGGAATAACAAAAGTCAAGAAAGAAATTAAGTCTAAGATTCGTGAATTAGCTATCTTCTTGAAAGTCAATGGGAGTGTCCAGTCTAGTTCTTTACAACTAAAGGGAAAACGTCCGTAAGCGTTTTTCATTTTCATCATATTTTGACTTTAGTCATTGTCTTGCACTTGTTTATTTGAAGTCAAATATCTTCAATTCTATGTGAAATGAGAGGTATTTAGTGTTGAAACTTCTGTTTTCCTATTTTCTGTTTCATTTAAGTGCATGAAACTTATGGCTATGGTGAAGTATGTGATTTAATGTTGAAAAGAAAATTTGATGATTGGAGGTCCTTTTCCCCATTATTTTGTGGATCATGTATTCTGTGTTTAGGATGCATGATATTAACCTTTTGGATCTAGTTTTTTTTCTCTCTTGGTAATCTAGTGTTCCATCCTGGTCACCAGTATACTATTCCAATTCCTCTTGCATCAGAAATAATAAATGTTGTAAAAATAATTAAAGAAACAATGATGTCCTTGCTGCTTTCTGTTCATTTTCAGAATGTGATATACTTTCCATGTAGTTTGTGATTGTATTGTACATTTTTTTTTTTGTATATTGTATAACCAAATTTTATCTAACCCCTTCCTCCTGTGTGAAAAAAATTTACTACTATCTAGTATAACAGCTGTACAATACAAGTAGTAAAACAGTTTACATGTAAACCTACAGCTATACAAAGAAAAGAAGCTGTACAATACATTTGTAAACCATACAAGTTAACTGCAGTGTGTATGCTAACGATAAGATGATATTCAACTGCATATTTTTCATGCAGTTATATCTTTTGATTAGCAACTCCTATTTTAACTTTTTGACAAGGTCATTGCTTTTTAAAAAGCAATTCCTCATTTTTCTATTATATTATATCAATTTAGTTATAGCTTATATAGATGTGTCCAACATATGAAGTAGGGTTAATACGCTTGTCTGCGGAACCCTATAAACATCTACATGATACAGTTTCTTTGGGACATTGTGGATTTTTGCTCGCATTAAAGTGAAACATTTCATTTTTGCTTCATATGCTTACCACCTTATGATAATATTTTATTTATTTCATAGCAAATATTTCGTCTATAGTCAGCTTTAATTGGGGTAATTTTTCTTTTAAAGCATGTACTTGCCATTTTTTGTGTCTCTAGAAAATTCTGACGTCTTGTGTATTTTCCTCTTTTAAAGGGGTCAAGCATGGTGAATTGCTTTTTGGACGAAATAAACTATTGTCTCTTATGGTTGGGAAGAGTAAACCTTCACGAACTGGAGGTATTATATTGTTCAAATTTCTTAATCCAATAAAAACTTATTTGTTGTCTTTGTGTGTGTAAAATGGCCAAGGGGTTGCAGAGGGATATAGGGCAAGTCATACTTTAAAATTGTGTCTGAAGACCCATGTAACAAAAAAAAAAAAAAGAAAAAATTGGAAAAGAAAGATGCAACACCATTTGTTTCTACTTAACCTTTTACAGGATACTGTTGTTTCTTGGCCTCTTTCTGGTTTTTAAATCACATCTTGATTTTTGAGAGTTCCTTAGTTTGTTATGCTAAGAGATTGGTTTTCCTGTTTTTGAGTGGGTGTTCTTTCCTTCTTTATCGTGGTTGTTCTGTTTTAGGAGGATTCCTGACCATCTCATCTTTTTTTCTTTCGTAAGAAACTCAAGTGTTGGATTTCCTTAAAGCTGATCGACCAAATAAATGAGATTCTTAATACATAACATGATATGTTGGGTATTCTTATCTTTGAAAAATAAGTGATACTGAACTAATTTGATGTGGAGTAATTTCAGTTTTGATTATTGTTTTAGGGTATCCATGACCTAATTACTTGTGAATTGCAATGCTTTCAGGATCTAAGAAGCAGATCAAGAAGATCTTGAAATATGTTATTCAATTATATTCCTCCTTTTCTTCAGAAATTGTTTCTGTGCTGTTGGAGTATCTTTTGAAAGCTTTAAGTTCCTCAGAGTTGGAAGAGAATGCAGATGATGTTTCTATTGGTCCAACCACCGAGAAGGTTTTGGCTGATTGGAAGCTTGTCATACTTAAATTGTGCAATAAGGAACCAGAATTACTTCTGAATCTTCTTAAGGAAGTCCTTGATATGATTGAGACTCAGGAAGATATAAAGCACGAAGGTTGGTTGCATTTTTTTCCTTGTACAGCACCCCTTTTCATTATGTAGAGTTTCTGGTTGAAGTTTAGTATCTGTTGGTTTTGGGGTACTTGGGATGTACCATTCCTCTGTGCTTTTCTTCTTTGATGCCATGTTCAGTTACTTATTAAATGCCATATACTTTCTAGGGCTTTTGCAATGTACTACTGATGGAAATGCCTTTTTTAATGGGTTCCCTTAGGTATAGCTTCCGCCTTAAGTCCACAAGAAGTCAGATATTGAGTCATTTTTTTTGTCCTTCATTTTGGTTTGGGTGTCTGTTCTTTTACTTTGATAGCACTTGACTTTAACTGGCTTAGTTTCTTCAATTGATCTCAAATCGTGCCATTTTTTTTAAAACACTCGCAGATAACCCAAATATGGGCATTTTACAATCAAGGACAGACTTTCGGCTTTCTTCTTTGTTTGCATGGCTTGTCGGAATTCTCAGTAGAGTTCCTTCTGCGGCAGCAAATATGCCAAAAGGAGTTTTGCTTGAACTTCTTCGTAGATGTCTTCTAACATCACAACTTTTCAACAAGCAGCTCATGGATTCAGCACTTCAGCTTACAGAACTGATGGATGATAACTACTTGATGGAGAAAGCTCAAAAGTTCTCTCAGATTAATTTGTCCAATTTAGAGCATGCAGATGATCAAAACTCTTTATTAACTTCAAATAACATTTTCCAATTCGAGGAATCTATACAAGAAGCAGCTAAAAAGCTAGAGTTAGTCAAGCATCAGGTTATGAAAAATAAAAAACCAAAGGCTGTGGATTGTGACACTCAAAAATCACAGACATGGACCTTAGCAAAATCATGGAACCCGTGTCCAATTGGAATGTTGCCCCGAGCTGTTGGGTCATCCGGCCGTCTTCCCGTTCTTGACATTATCAGTAATGAAAAACAGAATCAAGTATCATCTGGTTGTCTTCCCGATGTTGACATTATTAACGACGAAGAACAAGATGAAGTTTGTGAAAAGGAAGAGAATTGGAAATTGACCCCACAAGGTGCCAAGAGAGATGCCACAATAGACCTTCTGCAACTTGATAATTCAACTGTTAAGAAGATGAAAAAGACCGAAGAATTTAGTGAATTAAACATTGAATTACCACTGCAAGCGGACAAAGGATGTCTCGTAGTAGGCGGAGTTTGGAAGAAACTTACAGAGGAAGAGCTCCCAGTCATTGAATCTTCTGTTAGTATTTTAGTTTAATTTTTAGTTTAAGATTGAATTCATGATATGTTAGTTATCTGTATCCTCATCTGTTTATTTCATGAACATAAGAGAATCATCACGTAGCTTAATTACCTGCACCGCATTCATGCATACAACTGGAATTTCATTCTACATTCTTTTTCCCATGCTCCGTTTTCAGTTTTTGGTGAGTGCATCTTCAATCGGTTGCAGTTGGACGCCAACTCTGTATCGTAGTAGAGAAAAGTCCAGCAGGGGCGACCTGAGAACACATGAGCTGAGTTTTGTGAATATGTTTCATGTGATCTCAGGACGACCCTGTAGAACCTCACTACCTCAACATATTTGGGAAATGTCTTTACCTTAAACGGCAACATTAAACTTTGATTTATGTTTTTATCAAATTCAGTGAATGAATATATAGCCTTAAGCTACCCTGGTACTGCAAGGCTTGAATGTACTACACCGAAGTACTACTTCTCATAAAAATTAAGGGGTTGTGTTAGAGTACAACGTTGTACTACTCGTTTTCTCACATAGTTCAAACGGGTTGTAGTACTACAACTTCCCGTTGCCCACACGTCAATACCAAGTTGTTTCTAACATTACAGAGGTTTGATAACAGATATTGAACTCAATGTGTAGATTTTAATTTCTGTTTTGCCCACACTCGTTTATCTGGATGTGATTAGGTGCACAAGAATATAATTTCACTTTTAATAAAGTTAGCATTTGTATTAACAGGAACCGACTAGTTTATCATATATTATATTATACAGATATTCTAAATGTAGATAGAACTTCAAATAGAAAAATGTTTAAACAAAAATATTTTAAATTATAAAGTTATGATGTACCTATATTTCAATTTGGGTCATGTATCCGTGTCTGACACGTATCGTGTCCGATACTTTAACGATACTTATGAAGTATCTAATTTATAAAGTCGTAGTATACTACAATAAAATATTTAAATAGTGATCAATTTTAGTGACAAAAAATAATTAGTTAGTATATAGTGACCAAATTGACAACTAAAATAGTTCCAAAAAATTATAATTGGTATTTAAATTAATAATTAAAATAGTTTCAATTATGAATTGATTTTTAAATTGGTTACTAACATTAGTTACCAAGTTTCGACTACCAAAATAATTGGTCTCTAATTAGGAAATTTGGATTCACAGATTAACAATCATATATTTATTATGTTTATGTTTGTAAGAATTATTGTACACTTTTTAATATTTATATATCATGTATCTATCATATATCTATTCTATTATTTTGAAAATAAACGTATTAGATATGTTATATCGGATACACATATCGTATATGTGCATTATAGATAGAAAGTGAATTCAGGTAGAATTTAAGGGATTATACTAAAGAAAAACATGCGTAATTTTTTAATAGATAATTGATTAAAATTAAGTCATTTTTAAGATAATGTAATCTAATTTAATGTAAAAGAGTACATCAATTAATCCGAAAACAATAGTTAATGAGTCGTTACAAGAATCCTTACCATTTAAAATAACTTTTTATTGCAAATCTTAAGAGTTTCTTAAAATTGAAAAAAAAAACTCTCTTCAACGTAAGGGAATTTATGTTTGTGGAATTCAATTAAAATTTTACTTAAAAAGAATAAAAAATCAATGCATCATATTTATATTAATCGTGATGATTATGTAGTACACAATGGTGGATAACGAAGAACATATAAAAAAAAAGTCGTAAGGAAAGGATCTTAATGTTTTATCACAATACTTAACCATTCATTTCTGTTAATTGTCATCACTTTTTTTCTTTAATATGTTTGGAAAAGTTAGTGAAGAAAAGGAAAAAGAAAAGGAGTCAAATGTTTGATGTGTAGTCTAGCCCAAACCAAAAGAAGAAAAATAAAAAATCCTTGGCATGGGAGCAAAATTCGAACAATCGATAATCACGAGGAATTAAAATGGCATGCATACTTTCCATTGCAGAAATGCATTACTGCAGCACTTTGACTGTCACGAGGAAAAAACAAAAAACAAAAGGGCAATTGGTAAAGATTAGAGAACAAAATGTATGCATGCAGACATGGAAGAGAGTGAAAGGTTTGGTTGGAAAAAAAGCCTATGAAATTGCCCTTTCCATTCACTTTTAAATACACCACCATGCTTCATTTTTTCTAATGCTTTCTTCTCTCTGCACACTACTGCTTGACCTAAATTGTTGTCTTTCCTAGGTACAAAGACACACCATTCTCCTCTCTCTCTCTCTCTCTCTCTCTCTCTCTCTCTCTTTCTCTCCACTAACCATCACTTTTTCACCTTTTCTATGCCCTCTCCAAATAACAAAGTTCTTCAGAGAAAAAGAGAAAGAAAAACTGTTACTTGCTGCTTCTGACAATTCCTTGTTCATATTCTAAAACAAAACAACTTTCACTAAACAACAGTAACATTTTAAACTTACGTTAATCTCAGCTCAGTCTCAGTTTCATCATTTATTTTTCTCACACCTTAGACTCATTCACCCATCGACAATTATCCATATATAGATACAAATCTCATCTTACAAATTGATTCTGTATAGTTAAGTTAGGTTTAAAGCTCCGATCGTAACATTTATGACCGTGTTTACGTGAATTCTGCAGCTGAGAAATACAAATAAAGTGTTAAATATGGGACCCTTGATAATGAAAAAGAGAGAGATACATAGTGTAAACGTAACCACACTTGAGAGACAAATGCTCGAGGGGTAATGATGCAAAAATCCAAGTAATAGGAGCAATTACTTTACATATAAATGGTTGAGAGACTAAAGCTTGGTAGCATTGTCCTCCGCATGTGAATTTTCATCATTTGGCTGAGATGTGGTGGTGAATTCTTCATCCACTGATGATGAGCCACTCCATAGAAGGAATCACATATATCATTCATATGACTTTATTAAGGTAGAAACATCAACTCAACCCTCCCACTAAGATTTTCTTTTCAAAAGAAAAAAAAAAACAAATTTTGTTCCACTATCAGTATAACATGATATAATCATTTTTCATTCCATATATGCATTCTGTTTTCTGCACTTCTTAGATAATGTTTATCTTAGTAACCTCTCCAGAAAAAGAAAATGAAACTTTGATAAGATATTCAAAATTTCATAATGTCAAAGTGTGTATGTGTGTATATAAGATATATATCTTAAGTCTCTTATCTTAACTACTGTAAACTGCTGTTGGTCTTCATTCTTCTTGTACTAGTTCTGAAGTTTATTGCAACAGTGAAAACAATAGATATGATTCACTTTCTCAGAAAACAATTGATCTCGTAATCCACATAGATATGAAAACATCTCTTTCAAAATCATGACATAGTTTTTATTTTGTTTAGTTTAATTGAAGATTTGAAATAATAATACAGTAAGTTCAGTATTTAATATGCTTGGAACCAACCAGATCCCACTCATAAATGACGTGCGGAGCTGTTAAGGTATCATAGTTAGGATCAACTATGGCATCTAATTTGTATGGAATTCTATCCGAGTAAGAAAATGTCTCATTAATAATTAATTTTAGTGGTTAAAACCTTGATAATTAATGTTTAACGACCAATTTCTTTTGATAGCTAAAATCTTGATAGCTAAATTTAAAAATCAATTTGAAGACTAGTTATAATTTTTTATTCATAATAGTAGTTATTTTAATAATTAATAACTTTTTATTTTTGTAAATTGGTCATTATAATGACTAGCAACGTTTGGTCACTAAAATTAAAATTAGTTGTTAATAAGACTTATTCTTATAATGTTTTGACTCTTTAGCGATGTAGAATTATTATGAGATATCATCATTAGGGTCAATTACAACATCTAATATGAGGTATTGTACATTTAGAGAGATTTGAAACTCCATTATACTTTTATCTTTAAGAAGTAGTTCAAAGGTTTGAAGAAGGAAAAATATTTAAAATGCTCTTAACCTCAACTCACGAGACAATCAATGGAGTGTACCGGAATCCAACCAACTCTAAACAAAAACATATTTTGGGGCTAATAAGGTTTTTTATGCATTAAGTTGATGGTTATAGCTATCTTCCGCTTTTTCTTTGTACGGGTTGTTTATCCCCTCCATTAAAGGTACAATTGTGGGTGCATGTTGTCGGACTTCAATTTCTCATTTTACAAAATAAAATGACTTTCTTAGAACTCTGCAACACTAACTTCAATAGTCTTCACCAAAGAATTAGTGTTTAACTTATGGTTTAGAGACATTTTCAGTGTAAAAGCAGAAAAGAAAGTTGGATGGTTGGTTTTCAAAACACTTCAACTTCCAAAGAACTCTCACACTCTTTCTCTCTCTCATACACACAGTTTCTGTTCTTCAAATTTCAAGAGCGCAATCATGGAATTTAATTAACCTGGGTGTTAACTTTTACAAAACCTCTAAGCTTTCAAACCTTCCCTTTTTGTTAATTAATCCAATAATAGTGACTTTTGGAGGCATCTTCTGTACATTAATTTAGTTGCAACATGCTGATACTCACATGTTATGCATTTAGATTTGTGCATGATACATAAAAGACAAAACCCTCTCTCTCTTTCTCTTTAAAAAGGCATGCAGTGGGTCACATGGATGGAGATGGATCATGTGATGCAACAACATACATTGCCCATTTCTACTGGAAACTCTAGGTGTACGTTGTTGGTAACATTAACTTGTAAATATTATTATTAGAATCTTCTCCTTATTCAAACATTATTTGAAGCTTTCAGATTCTTTGTTAGCAGTGATATGCAGGCATTTTAGAGGCTTCCTAATCACACATTGACCACCAAACAGTATCCAAAAATTCAAGACTCAAAAGCATTGTTACAACTCACACTACTTAATTTCAACAGATACATTTTCAAAGTAATAAAAGTGAGAAAGAAGAGAAGAATGTGGGAAGAAAGAAAGAAAGAAAGAAAGAAAGTAGAAAGAGAGTGATATGAATGTGACCTCTCCAACAATGGAATCTAGAGCTAGAAGGTTGTGCACAAGATCATTTTCTTCCTTCTCTCATGCATATGTGATTAGAGATGCAGCATTGAAAATTGAAATATATATATATATATATGTATATGTACATACCTTATCTAGTCAAATGACAGAAGATTCACTCATAATAATTGTGCAGTGTATATATAAATACATTATTCCATGATTGATGAGAGTAGAAGGAGCTACTTCTTCTGTATGTGTAGGTCACGGGTGTGCTTTGGATTGTACAAAAATGAATAAAGGTCAGAATGTTCTACCTTGAAAACTAGGTACAAAGCACTTTGAGAGTTACAATTATATAATAACCTCATTTTCTATATCATGTTCTATATTTATGTACAGGAGCCAAACTTTGACGTATAGCTGTAGTGGGAAAAGATTTTAAATGGTCACCCTCGTGATCACAACCCAACAGTGATCCCCACAAATATCCCTATGAAATAAGAAAAAGGTTTTTCTTTAGAAAATAAAGGGTGGAATGGAATGGATATGATAGCTGAGAAAAAGGGAAATTACAACCACATAATTCTTCAACAGTGTTTATCTTTTCTGGTTTCTGAGACACTTTTCTCATGCTGCAAATCAAAAAGTCATGATTTGGGTGATCTAAGAAAGTTTCTATCCCATCAATCCTTATTAGCACTTTATTTGAATGAGATTGTTGTGAGATTAACTTGTGTGTAATTCTTGTTATGGATAACAATATCTGATGATGATGATAAATAAAGAACAGTGCTATATATGCATAAAGATAGTTCATTTAACTTTTAGTATTTGAAGTAGAATTTATCCTAATTGATCCCATGAAAGAATCATTCATTATTCAAAAACAAAAGGGTGGATGGAGATTATACAAAGGTGGGAACCTATCTGATTAAAATTGAATACAGAAAAAACCAGTTCAATTAACATTCAAAAAGCTTGAGAAGAGTTGAGAATATCTCCTCTTTTATTGGACAAAAAAATATGCAGCACTGCAGGCTTTGGTTCTAGTTTCCAAGTAAAGACGAAGGTGGAGGAGAGGAGGGACCAACAAATTGAACAACTTCTGACATTGATATAATAGTGGGCCAATGAATATACATAAAAGTAAGCATATTTTCTTTTTAATTTCGAGGACTATCACAACCTTCCAAGTTTCAGTTCCACACAATAGTGTGTGTCACACAGACAAAAATACTTAAAATATCACCTTCCAATTTTAATTATTATTCTAGGAATTTGCGGAGGACATGAGATCTTTGTATCCACAGAAAAAAAGATCACTGTATTATTATGCAGCCTTCAAACTTTTTTAACTTCAAACTCAAATGAACTCATCTTGCAACCCATCTCAGTACATTTTTAAGTTTTGATTAATATACCCTCTTGCACCTTCTCTCCAAATTTTGGAGAATATTATATATATATCCCACTGGTATGACTCCAAATAAAAATAGAAAGTAGCTCACATCTCTAGAAGCATCACACTGCATCCAAGAGAACAATCAATAGCTAATTAATAGCTCATTGGATCTTATTATAGCTTATCCTAGAAAAAAACATTGTTTTTACTGACATGGTCATATGCTTCTTAAAGTTAGTAAACTAACTACACACATGATAGAGGGGTTCGGACAGAGAATAGTTATTTAAGTAAATATGTCATATGTTTCTGTTTCATGGAGTTGTAAAACTATGAGTAATGATAGTTGCATATGTGCTTAGTGTACACTTTGTTAGCATCACATCATGTTGTTTATTATACTTTTTCTTCTGTGTCTGTTAATCTCTCTTTAGGGTCTAATAGCATAGTAGCACATAAGTATGCATGCATCATATAATGTGAGAGAGAGAGAGAGGTTCTTTAAAACTTGGTGGTGTGTGGTAAAAGTGAATGAAGAGAAGAAGAGCTCCAAAGCATAGTATTGGAAGCAGTGATGGCTTTCACACTAGAGAGGTGTGAAGATAGCATGGTGTTCACCATGGAGTCTCAGAAATCTGTGCCTGCTCCATTTCTGACAAAAACATACCAACTTGTTGATGATCCTCGCACTGACCACATTGTGTCTTGGGGTGATGATGAAACCACTTTTGTTGTGAGAAGACCCCCAGAGTTTGCTAGAGATCTTCTTCCAAACTATTTCAAGCACAACAACTTCTCAAGCTTTGTTAGACAGCTAAATACCTATGTGAGAATAATGTCTTGTCTTCTGCATATATGCACACAACTTCTTTGTTCTATATATATATATATATATATATATATATATAT
>Ga0214543_1000966_pt1 | contig 53372 bp, 21 predicted proteins | sample CNSS2metaG_FD_160094 | JGI IMG/M metagenome (GOLD analysis project Ga0214543, IMG submission 160094) | Root nodule microbial communities from cowpea collected in UCLA plant growth center, Los Angeles, California, USA - CNSS2 | ecosystem: Host-associated > Plants > Roots > Nodule | place: USA... | reverse complement strand
TCGCTCGCATCGTATGACGCTTGTTTTCAAATAATTCAAAAACACCAAAAAATATATAAAATTTTAAAAATACAAAATATCGACATTTTCCAACATTTTTTTAAGAACTACGTGATCCTTGATTCTCACATGTGAGATACGTAGGAACAAGGCCAGTCCTTGTCAGGTTCACCTCTAAAAATCAAATTATTTTCTCATTTGTTTCTCATATCTTTTAAAAGAACTACGTAACCCTGATTTCTCATTTTGAATGAGAATACGTAGGACCAAGGTCAATCCTTGTCGGGCCCAAAAAGGTTAAAAAATATTTTGTTTCTCTTAGCATTTTTGTCTCATTATTTTTGGGGAAAATTAATATTTTGAAAACCACATCAACTTTGCATTTTTTTAATTAAAGGTACCGCCCTTGGGCGGGCGCGGTAGGGTGCTAACACCTTCCCTACGTGTAACCGACTCCCGAATCCAAAATATGGTTTTTCGCAGACTTGTCTTATCTTTATGGTTTTCCATAGTTTTCCGGAATAACTATGGTGGCGACTCCCAAATCTCTTTTTTTAAAACCCGTTTTCTTTTTTTGGTTCGTCGTCCCGTCGCGATTACGGTTGCGACAAACCTCTTTACAAAACTGGGTACCAAATTGAACATTCCTAAAGTTCGGGTACCACATTGAATTTTTCGAAAAAGTTTGGGTATCAAATGTGTATTTATACCTTTAATATATCTATGAGATATTTTTTAAATGTTTATTAAGAATATATTGTATAGATGAGGTATGAATCTACCCTATTTAAGATTTTTTCTCCATTTTAAAGTAAATAAAATCTTAAGACAATGAATTTATGAATTTTTTTTATATGCTTTTTAACTTTGTTACTTTTACCAATTGTTAAACTAAATTTGTTGTAGATTGTTCTTAACAATCCACCCTTTTAAGAATGAGTCGTTTCTCCTCTAATGTACAATAACTTATACTGATATATGTGTTGTAGTGGTTGTTGTTATTGTTGTTATTGTCATAGTGAACTAAATCGGTCACCAAGATGAACTCATGACTATGATATCATTAATTGGTTTTCTTAAGATATAAGAGATATTTATAAACTAAAAGATATTTATCAAATTGAAAGATTTATAAAAAGTAATTTAATTTAAATAAAAGAATATTAAGTAAATATTCTAAAAAATTATTATTATGACATAATGCAAATAAAATTTCACATAAAATAAGTTAATATAAATATGTCAATTTTAAAAAAAACTGTTGAAAATAAAACAAAACAAAATTATTCTACCCAATAACTAGTAAAAACACATGCTTCACTTTTTTTTTATGATATACAAATAATAAAATTTAATTATAAAAGTATGTGTAAATAGTTTTTACAATTTTGTAGACATTTTTATTTATTTACTAAGGATTTTTTTTATTAACAGTTTATTAATTTAAAAACATTAAGTAAGAGAATAGTCAAATTAAAAAATGATTAAATTTAAAAAAAAAAATCCCTTAAAAAATAAAATTAATAAATAATAACCCAAAGAATAAAATTTAAAGACAAATATGTACAGGTAAAAAAATATTTTTGTACAATAATATAGATGTACTAAAATTTACAAATACTACGAATTTATTGGTATAGTAAAATAAACATTATATTACATATGCCTAAACATTCTAAAATTATAATATATTATATTATATTATATATATATATATATATTATACTTCTACAATTCCAAATCATAAATCTGTGTATGACTAGGGATGGCAAAAATACTTACGTTCGCGGATATCTGCGGATAAAATATGCGACGAATAGTTAGTACCCGCGAGTATTTATTATCTGCGGGTAGCAGGTATTTTAATACCCGCTTATAAACGGGTCGGGTGCGGGTATCATACTATCGTAATCGCAGGTACCCGTTACCCGCAAAAAAAAATATAATTTATATTTTATTAAGTCAAATTTAATTAAAATTAAAATTAACAGTATATTTTATTATGTCAAATATAATTATAATTATAATTTAATTTAATTTATTTATTTTTATAATTTTATATTAAAAAATTTATAAAATATATTTTTTTAAAAATATTTGTGAATATTAGGTACCCGTGAATTTTAAGAATATCTACAAATATTTTTTAAGAAAATACCCAACAAATAAACAGGCGGGTGGCGAACAAATTTATTTTTACGGATCGAATTGAGTTACATGTAAACACTATCCCTACTCGACCCAACCCGTCTGTATAACGGAAGAACACATTAGTTGTCAAATAATTCACAATAATTAAACTTGCTAATGTATTATGCTTTTATTTAGCCATAGAAATAATAAAAAAGAAAGAATAAGAAAGAAAAGAAAGATAATAAAGAATCAAGAAGGATTACTTGGAGAGGCCTACAAGTAGACGCGCTTGTGAAGCACGTACAAATTAACTAGTTGGTACTTGTAGGTCAGGTCCTTCAATCTGATCCAATACCGAAACTCCGCGCGTGCTATAATCGTTCGCTCTTCTGCCATTGTAGCTTCATATACAAGCACGAACCCAAAAAACCCTAACCCTAACTACTCATCCAATCATGGCTACGGATGCCCGTGACTCGCGTCACAAGCATCGCCGATCACCCTCCCCGGAGGACGTAGACAGATCCTCGAAGCGCCACAAGCACCGCCACCACGGCCACCGCCACCGCCACCGCCACGGGAGCAAAAAGCGCGACGAAGATATTGAATTCGATGATCGAACCATTGCTGCTGTTCCTTCTCCAACTCCGCATAGACATCTCCCGGAGGACGATGTGGAGGAAGGAGAGATCCTCGATGACGAAGCTCTCGATAGTGAGGTAGGGAGAAAAGAGACGGAATCTGATGTCGAACCTGGTGAAATCAAGGTGACTGGAGATCGAGATGTTCAATCTGATAATCAAAATTCGGTATGTTTCGATTGATTTCGTTTATTTTGTTTTAGTTCACTTGTTTTCATTTTTGTGTATCAATAAACGTGATATCTGTTTGGTCTCGGAGAAAGTAGAGGCAATTGGAGTAGATTTGAAAGAAATTTCTGTTTTTCGTAATTCTGTTTTTTGGTTCGAAATGGTTTTTCTGTCTGAGTATTTTAGGTGTTTCGGTGTATCTCACTTCCTCTCGATGACCAAACAGAGCACAGCGATTCTTTGTTTTCGGACGTATAATGAGTTTTATTTTTTTAATTCCTGAGAGCTTTGGTATAGTACCCTGTCAGTGTCTCATAGATATGTAAGAACCTGGTTGCACTACACGAACATGAGTGAATTGCAAAAGAAGTCTCTCTAGGCGTTTCAGTGAAGACTGGTGGCTTACAGTTAATTTGTAAGAGCTGGTTATGAGTTTTGTAAATTTAATTTTGCTCATGGACTGATTTTAACGCACCGTTTATTTCATTTGGCATCACCTCCAGCACTTTGGTTTTCTGCATGTGCACTCAATTTTTCATTTGTGCTGAACAGGGACACCTGGCTGTAAATTCAGAAACTAATGAGGACATCAAGGTTCATAAATTTATTACTCCTGCAACCAATGCAGATGGTGTCTCTCCTAATCGTTTAAGTGCCGAGACTCAAGATGGAAAGCTTGCTACAGATGGTCTGGACAATGGTTATTTGAATCCTAAATCTTCCAGGGCGGATAAGTGGCGAAATGGGGAACCTGGACATTTTAAAGGGAATGAGAAACTAAAAGGTGACTTTGATAATGAAGCACTGGAGGTTGATGTTAGGAAAACATATTTCCATAGGAATTCGTCATCTGAAAGTGGAGGAGACAAAGGTAGAATATCAGGAAGTTCTCCTTCTCATGGCAGATATAGAAGTCGATCAAGATCAATTGGTCATACAAGAGACAGGTCTCGTTCTCGTAGTGTCATTGATGAATATGTTCATTCCAAGAGAAGGCGCTCTGACTATGACTATGATGAGGAAAGAGTGAGGGCACGAGGAAGGGAACATGGTCATGGAAGTGTGGTAGATGATAGAAGGGAATACAGTAGTGGATATCACAATCGCGAGGCCCATGATAGAGATAGGAGTAGGGATAGAGACTTGTACAGAGAAAAGAAACAAGAGGAAACAAGCCGGGGTAAGGAGATTGAGAGGGACCGCCAAAGGGGAAAGGAACGTGAAAGGAGCCGTGAGAGATATAGAAGGGATGTAGAAAAAGATAGGAGCAGGGAAAGGGAGGATAGGGACAGGAGGCAAGAAAAGGAAAGGGATAGGAGCTGGGAGACAGTATTTGAGAGGGATATGAGAAGGGAAAAGGAAAGAGATAGAAGTAGGGACAGAACAAGAGATGCTAAGAGAGATAGAGACCTGGAGAATGAAAGGGATGATAAGAATCGAGAAAGAGATAATATAAAGGAGAGGGAAAGGCGAGATGATAGATATAGGCACAAAGATAGAGACACTGCAAATGGTAAAGATAGGCACGTGCGTCATGAAGATGGTAATGACAATGGAGATAGATATAGAAAACATTCGAGACATGAAGAAAATGATTACCATTGGGATAGAAAAAGAAATTCTGGTAATCCTGTAAAGGATTATACCTCAAGGGTAAGTACTGCAGAAGTGGATGAAAGCAAACGAACAAGGTATGTTTCATAGACTAAATCCCATTTTCTTCTATATACATTATTTTTCTCCACTTTTCTATCACTTTTAGTTATTTTTTAAACAATGCACTCAATCTTTCTTATTTTTTTATTTTTATTTTTAGAAATATTTATTTTGTATATGTATATTGAATGCAGCAGTGAGGTTGAACCAGATGACTTAGAGGAGGATACATTGCACTTACCTGACCAAGAAGAGGAAGATCTCAACAGGATCAAAGAAGAGAGTAGAAGAAGAAGGGAAGCAATAATGGAGAAATACAAGAATCAGCATCAGAAAGTAGAAGTGGTTGGAAATGAACGAAAAGGTTTGTTTTCCTCATTTCTTTATTGATCTGTATGATGGGTGGATAGTATCAATTAAATTACCTCTGGTCACAAGTTTTAATTCTGTCTTCATCTATAGTCTTCTTGTTGTCATTTTGATCTTTAAATGATTACTCGGTACCTTAATTCTTGCATAGGAAATTAGCCTTTTTCAACAACACAAGTATGGATGAATCCACAGGGAACCCCCCACCCCTAATTTTTTTGGGTTTTTTTCCGAACATTTTTCATCAAAAATATTGAGTATTTATGTCTCAAACTCTCTCTCTCTCTCTCTCTCTCTCTCTCTCTCAATATATATATATATATATATATGTATATATATATATCCTGTAAAAGAAGCATCGGAGCGTATGAAATATTAAATATTAACATTACATGTTTGGGTCGCACCTGAAGTACACCATTGAAGATTCATGTGACCATTTTTCTAGTTTTAAATAGTTATTGATGTTTTATTATATTATTACCATTATATTGAATTATGAAATTAGAAGATTTTTTTAAGAGAAGATATGTGAAAAGTGTTGATCATTATTTCATTTTCCCCTTGTTATCTCCCTACTTGGACTACTTTTAGTAACTTTGTAATGTGCTCTTATTAGACAAGGATGCAGACATTCACACTGAAATCTCTGAAGCACATGATGGTAAGAATGATGATGCTGATTATGTGGAGCCATCATTTGCTGTTGGAAAATCTCCTGAAAATGTGAATGTTGCTTCTCAGAAGATATCTCTCGCTGGAGGCCTAGGAGAGGGTACTCCAAAGGTCCGCCCTTATTTTGAAGTAAAAATTACTTTACAAGTTTGAAATATATATATATATATATATATATATATATATATATATATATCTGGTGGATTTTTTAATTTCATTTGTCATACTCACAGAGTGAAAGATCAGAGGACAAGTACTGTGACGATATATTTGGGGAGACACCAACGGGAGTTCGAAAATCAGTAAGTGTTCTGGTCATACTATTCTAATTTGTATTATGTGTGTCCCTGAATTGTAGTGTATTACTTCATAGTAGAGTGTTGAGACACGGAATGTACTATACTGTGATATCGTTTCTCGTTATGGATGGATCTAATATATCTGGTTTCTGTATATTTTCCATCACATACACTCTTCGATACAATTTCACCACACTTATTACAGTTGCTTCTGGAATTATGCTCAGTATCTTTTTCTTGAATTTAAACGTTAAACCATAATTGTTTATTCATATGTTTGCTCTTACCTTAACTATTAAGATGTACTACCTTCTTTTTCAGGGAAAAGGTGATGGTTTAATGATTGAAAGGGTTGGCCTACATGACAACTGGGATGATGCAGAGGGATACTACAGTAAGTAATTCGTTGGATTTTATGTATCTGTTTTCCTAACTTTCTTTTAATTTGTTGTATTGAGACCTGAGAGTTTGACGAATATTTTTTGGCTTGTCTTTGCCGGAAACATTATTAGTTGTTTACATAACTTATTTATTGGTTGGCTATTGTTAACATGTCTTTATATTTGTTCTTTCAAAAATGTAACAGCATTGAATTTATTTTTAATTTTTTTTTTGTTTTATATCAAAGATGTTACATTAATTTTGTTGTTTTTGGAAGGAATGACTGGAGATAATCAATACATGAATGCAAGTTCCCCCTGCCCCCCTCCCCCCCAAGTTGAAATAGCTTCAACTATCTTTTAGTTTTTGCCTAAATGGTGCAATTTAAGACCCAGAGTGGTCTGTTTTGACATGTTACACGTCTTTATTTACCTGTGGCATTTACCATGGATCTATTGTCGAAACCTGTTAACATATGGTAGAATCTTTGGGGGCTATCAGATTTTCTTGCAATTGTTGGAATTTCTCTGATACATTTGTTTTTCTGTTCATTGTGTTATGCTGTGACGTTGTTATGCAGGCTATCGAATTGGTGAAATACTTGATGGCCGATATGAAGTCGCTGCTGCACATGGGAGGGGTGTCTTTTCAACAGTTGTTCGGGCAAAGAATCTGAAGGTGGGAAATGGTGAGCCAGAGGAAGTAGCAATAAAAATAATTCGTAATAATGACACCATGTGAGTGATGTTTGTTTCTTGGGAATCATCAGTGAGCTCTTTTTCTTTTGGGTCGTTTTTTGATTTTTTGCTCACTGTTCTACATATGTGACGTGCCAGGTACAAGGCTGGTATGGATGAATTGGTCATATTGAAGAAATTAGTAGGTGCAGATCCAGATGATAAACGTCATTGTGTTCGTTTCCTTTCAAGTTTTAGATACAGGAATCATCTTTGTTTAGTTTTTGAATCTCTTAATATGAATCTCCGTGAGGTTTTAAAGAAGTTTGGTCGCAATATTGGCCTTAGGCTAACAGCTGTGAGAGCATACGCCAAACAGCTTTTTATTGCCTTGAAGCATCTCCGGAACTGTGGTGTTCTTCATTGTGACATAAAGCCAGATAATATGTTGGTATGCCCTAAAATACTTGCTTTTATAACTTTTTTCATAGTTTTGTGCCATAATTTCAAGAAAAAAATCTATAGTCTAACTTTTTTATCTTCAATTTTCCCTTCTGATAAGGTAAACGAGGCTAAAAATGTTTTGAAGCTTTGTGACTTTGGTAATGCCATGTTTGCTGGTAAAAATGAAGTTACACCATATCTTGTGAGTCGTTTTTATCGTGCCCCAGAAATAAGTAAGTTCCATTCATTCTATTTACGATTTTGTGATTCCTAACTGCTTTTTTCTTGTTGAATGTCTGATGGTTGCCAAATGTTTGGGCTTTTGAATGTTTGTATGCAGTACTTGGCTTGGCATACGATCATCCGTTGGATATTTGGTCTGTAGGCTGTTGTTTGTACGAGTTATATGTAGGTAAGGTTCTTTTCCCTGGGCTTACTAACAATGACATGCTACGACTTCACATGGAACTGAAAGGCCCTTTTCCAAAGAAGATGTTACGAAAGGTATACATTTATTGTTTTATTTATTTATTTTTTATTAGTGTCCAGCCACAGTTTGGTTATTGAGTATGGATTATTTCAATACTTGATACAAGTTTGATATTGTGTATCTATTTTGACTTTAGTTCCTAAATCACTCCTTTTATGTGGCTGTACCTTCAATTCAACTTTTGGTGTAAATAAATTTGTTATTATTAATGATATCCACTTATTTTTTTATTATCTTCCTTACAGGGAGCATTTACTGAACAACATTTTGATCAGGACCTGAATTTTCTTGCAACCGAGGAAGATCCTGTGACAAAAAAGGTAAGGCAGACTTTAGATTGTATTTCAAGCTGGTCTATTATCAATGGTGAATGGGTTTTTTGACTAGTTTGAATAATGATGCCATAAATATTCCTCAATAGGCCATAAAGCGGCTGATTCTCAACATCAAGCCAAAAGATATTGGGACACTCATCACTGGCTCTACCGGGGAGGATCCAAAAATGTTAGCCAACTTTAAGGATCTTCTGGAAAAAGTTTTTGTCTTGGATCCAGACAAGAGGCTGACAGTGTCACAAGCTCTGAACCACCCATTCATCACTGGCAAGTGAACAATGTTGCTGAAATTGACTCCCAAAACTGATATTTGTACATAATGATCCAACTGATGTTGAGGTTCTAATTTTATTTGGCACTATCTATCTTCTGTGTATGGCCCAAGGAGTGTCATCACAGTTGTCAGCATGTTGAAGTGAAAAAGGGTGATGTCTCCCTACAGGCGTACAATTTACTGGCGGTTCTTTCAGTGGAATGTACTGTTTCTATTGTAAGACAACTTGCCAATGGCAGTTTCCTTTAGTGTAGCTGTATTTGTACTTCAAACATTCCTCTTCCAATTACATTCTCGGAAAGTTTAATTTTTGTATTTTTTGATAGGCTGGTTCATTCTTTCTTCACTCTTTTCAATTTTGTGTAACTTTTATTTTGTTTTGCTTATACTATTTGCATAGATTATATTCTTGTCACCCTTGGTTTTCTTTATTACTGTCAATTCATATATATTCCTTGGATTCTGGAGATTCTAATTTAGTTTCTCATTCAGGACACAACTGGTTTGAGGCATCCCTTCATGCTTAGATGCTTAAAAGGAACCCAGGAGAAGGTACCTTGGCTTGTTTATTGGGAGATTAATTTCACCGTGCTGGAATGAGTTTTGATTTCCATTTTTATTAACAGTGGTAATAGAATAACTACCACATTCGAGTAGGAACTTATTTCAATGAGCTTGAACTGTCTATTTTTTTTAGGAGAACCAGTGGTTGTTGGTGCTGTTTGAGCACGTACTCACGTTAATTGTTGTTGTTAGCTGGGTACATGAGTTAAGGGGAGGGAAGTGGTCAGTGTTGAACCTGCTTCTGCTTCTAGATACATGTGCCACTAGGCCATACGCTTAGTTTTTACTGTCTTTTAAAATGTTTCATGGTCGAATTCGTAAGCAACAGCTTTTTCCCCATATTTCTTTTTGTTTTCAGTCATGACTTAGGTGTGTTGATATCTTATTTCTTGAATTGTACTTGAGCATGCCTTTCCATCTGTTGTCTTGTGTTATTTTTATTATTACTTTTTTCCCTTAAATTTACCCATACACATATCCTAATAAACTTGTGTTGCATCTTATCCATGGCGGGTCATTTTGGAGGCAATTCCACTGGATGTCTTTGGCTATGTTCTTGAAGCAAATTCGTTTTACGGTGAGCAATTCAAATTCAGAAACTATTGTTCTGTTAAGCTTGTGGTATGGATTAAAATTGCAAAATGAATCTGATTCTTATTTCATTTTTAAATCTTAGGTACTGCATCTTGGTCCTGCAATTTTTGTAAGTATGTTCAAGTCCAAGTCCTTTCTCATCATTGTAAGTGTTGAAGGCATTGATGGTCCTTTGCATCCAGTTTTGTACAATGTGAACCTAGTCTTTATTCCTGTTTCTGAATTTGTGGAATATCCATTTGCAATTTGCGTTAAAACTTTCTTGCTGCTTGTTTCCTATGTTGAATGTAGATGGCGCTTAGGTTTGATTGCCGGGCAGTGTGCCTTACTTCCTGAGTTGTTTCTTCTAATTAAATTGTGTTTTTTGCTATGCTCATGTTTCATGTTGTCCTAAACACCTAATATTGTTTTTTATTGGCCAATCTTGTTCTTTTCCTTGTGATTCATTGACGAGCACGTTGATTTCATGTTTTATTTATTTTTTAGAATGGAATTGAGTTTTATTTGTCAGTGGAATTCATTTCTTGTAGGGATGACATACGCATACGTATTTTAAAATTTAGTAGAATTTAGTGAAAGAAGATGGTCGCGAATAGGGTTGGGATGCCACCATAAGGGGACTAAAAAATAACTCAATGCTGTTAAATTATCGTTATGGTGCTGCCATGATGCTATAACGTGTTATTTTCTTTGCTTATTCTTTCTGTTCTTCAATTTAGATATTCGTCATTTCTTTTTCACTCATGTTTCTCGATGCATATATTTATGTTCACCATCAATTCAATGATACTGTGCTGAGTGTTTTTATTTTTGAACTTCTGAAACACGTTGCTTTTTTTTAATTAAACCTATGTTGTTTCCAATAAAAATTTCAGTTCAAGGACTATGTGAAACACACTGAATCAAATTCTTTCAAGATTTGATTCCAGTCTATGATCCTGTCGTTTTAAATTTATTTTTGCAGTCTTTTTTGTTATGCATTCTCCATGGCTTCCATCATAGACTGAATTTGGAGTTTTTTGTTGGGTTTTTTGGTGATGCCCTTCTGCCGTGCCTACAAAATAGACTTTTGATATTTTAGAACATATTGAAAGCTTTTTTAATATTCCAATATTAGTATATTTTGAAAACTCAGCAGAGACAATACTAAAATCTCAACAGAGTCTGGGCAGAAAAGGTTGGTCAATTCTTTTGCAGTCTTGGGCTGGCTTCAATGCATGTACACTTTAGCTGTCAGTTTAGCTTTTTTATATTTTAATTTGATAATGAATAGAAAATAAAACGGCTTTGCAATTTAAGTAGCAAAAGAGAGAGTCAAGGTTTACATGACTGCCATATCTTACTAATTTATGACTATTCTAAAATTGGAAAGATGAGACTACCATTTTTCGGTAAATGTTGTATACTGGAGAACAAAGCAGACCTGCCTCACCCAGTGAGAAAAAGCTTTACTTGATTGCTATAGCTTTACCAATTTAGGAGTTCTGAAACTTGAAACGACTTCCTATTGACTACCGCTTCCTATTTTCTTGGATAATTGTATAAAATGTATCTTGGAGAAACGTAAGACCTATCTCAAATATTGACGTAGTAATGTAGATATACCTTGGCTGTACAAATCAATGGTAAGCTTTTGAAACGAGATTGTCCTCGGATGTGTATATTGTGTACCTACAGAAAACTCTTTCGCATGATATCTGTGAACCGTTTATTCATTCAATATCTCGATCTCTTGGATGTGTAGCTTAAATAGCATGTTTCATGAACCATTTTTGGTGAAGTATCCAAAAGGAAAGCAGGTGCTATCTAGTCGTTTATATGGATCCAATGGTGGCGGTTTTTCAGGTAAGTAATACTGGTATTTTGAGGGAATATTGGGACAGCTAACAAAGATATTTTAGGATAGTTTGCTATATTTCATGTGTGAAATCCTAGGCATGGGAAGTTATCTGAGCAGAATTCTGGCCTTGCCGGTCCTAATAACCGGGCAAAAACACTAGGTCCTCGTGCATGATCTAGATATGGAAATAAAAATACGATCTGGTGGAGTTGGTGGACCCATAATAAATGGTTTGATCGGCAGTGGAGCGGTGATGTAAGTGAGTGGGAATAGTAGAACCGTCTCTTCGATTTTTGCTTTTTACTCAACTTCTAAGTAGTCTTTAGTTCTAAAACAATATATTTGGTAATTTATAATACGATATTTAGAGTTGTGGTAGTATTTCATTACCCATTTCTAAATCAATTAATGTTAATATTATGAATAATTCTGACTATTATTTTAATTTTAATGTTAGATATTTAAATTAGATTATAATAATTATCTAATACCACAAATAATTGTTATAGATCAAACTCTTCGGAAGCATTATTTTCACTGATTTTAATAATGTAAAAAATGCAAGGAGTATTTCAATTTTATAATAAAACTTTAATACGTTACAACTATAGGAACATATAACAAATTTAAGATTGTTTTGTTTTAAAAATTATGTAATAATAGGTTAAACACTTCATAGTAAGACAAATAAGGTTTGCTACATAGATTCTGTACTGCACTACTTGTAACTATAAAATAAGATGTGCATGAGTGCTGATGTTATTTCTTTTGAAAAAAAAATGGAACTTTTGATTTATTAAAACAAAATTTACTTATTCGGCACACCTTATTTTTAATTTTTTGAAGTGCATGTATGCACAACGAGCTTGATACTTAGAAGGACTTTTATCACTACATGGTCGATGAAATCAAATGGAAGTGATTAAAGTTTAGATTGATTACCTTAAAATATTTGGAGATCAGGCTTTTTTTATTTGTAAACTAGATGAAATAGTTTGGTGTTGAGTAAAAATTAAGCGAAATGAAATGGAGGTTGCGAGTATTTGTGAAATAGATGAATAAGATAGCTTAAGAGGAAAAAAAGTCATGTTTGTGTACTTATACTTAATGGAATTATAAAAAATACATACACTGGAATTCAGCTAATTAAAGATGCTGACCAGGATGTTGTGTAACACTGAGTGACCCTAGTTATGATACACCAAACATTATTTACAGAGGGCACCAAAGAAATTGACCAGACAAAATAATTCGGCTCACCAGAGACTTTTTAACACTCAAACGAGACAAATCTGAAATTAAGGTTAACTTTGTTACATATTCCTCAAATTTGTTTTAATCAAATTAATTATGTTTTCCTCTAAAATAAACAGACCAAAAAATCACTTGGAATGTCCGTATCTCAACAAGGCTGATTCAGTGAGAGGCAATTACAAAAGAAATTCAATCATAAATGCAGTAAATTTTTGCTGTACATGGGGAAATCAAATTACAAAAATCTTATGCTCATGTGGGTCTCTTGAAAGCGATACTTAGCTCCGTGAAAAACGAAATATCCTTTTGATAATTGCAAATTTAGGGAGAGGAGTAATTTGTTGAGAGACTACTTTACCAATAGTTGTTAATCTAAAAGTAAGCACCACCTTTTTTTCCAACACATTCACCACCACTGACTCCGTTTCTGCTGAAAAATCATAACATCTGCCCATTAGAATTACATCTCAAAAATATTAAATAGAAAAAGGTGTTTCAAATTTTAATCTCATTTGTTTATTGTCCAAATAAAAAATAAGCGCAATGCTAATTCTAAGAAACAAAAGGTTATATCAAAGATAATGCTTAAACATTCTTTATGGTAAAATAAGTGCAATTGTGGACTTGTTTTTTTTTTTTAAAGGTCAATTATGCTTGACAAATAAAATAAAGCTTATTTTAACTTTTTTTTTCAATTAAAGTATTCTTTGTAAATATGACTCTAATGTAAAATGCTCACAACTTCACTTTAAATAAATAAATAAATAACTAAAATACTATTTTTTAACCATAATTTCTAAATAAATGTTAAAGGACATTAAAACCGTCCTAAACAAAGTACAACTTCAATACCAAAATAAATAAATAAATATTACTTTATATTATGAAGTATGATCTACCATATACATAGTTTCTTTATCCAAATCCTAATTTCCAAATAAAATTGTATGGTGGTTTGTAAAAAAAGTTTTAACCTCCATTCCATGATACACCAGACCAATAACATTTAATAAATGTAAAATACTTGTATCAAATTAAAATACTTTTACTTTAAATTTGTTGAACTTGCATAATGTTTGGGGGAAAAGGCCAACACAAATAAGAAGGTAACAAAGTTGCAAAAAGAAAAAGACCAAAAACAGAAGAAATAACAGTTGTTGGTTTAGTACAGAGTACAGATATAAATAACAGTGTTCCCCAGCCTTGCAGCCGAAACACATGCCACCCTAATCAAATGTGACAACAAAAACAGTATGGGCCAATGAACTTTTCCTCTCTAACCATTTCTCAGTGTAAAAGATAATTAGTTAGAAATTCTGAATTTCTCAGTCATATGAAATACCAAACAGTCAATTCTCTGCAAACAAGTAGTCATACTAACCCTCAACAAGAACGGTGAGATCTCTCAGTTCTCTATAGAGCTTCAAAGCCAATCATAAAACAATGTCCAAATTTTGCAATCACTAATCCACACTCAATGTAAAATAGAGGCCTACCATTCATTTTAGCAATAATATCAGCTACCCTCTTCTGGCACTTCTCACATTGCATATCAGCAGAAAGAACAACTTCCTGAACCTGTTTTCAACTCAAGAACCAAACTGAAATCAGAAACAATTTCATGGTCAATTTCAAAACTGCAAAAACAGAGTAAGGAAGGAGTTTACAGTACCACTGGCAAAGACAAGGACTCCATAGATGCAAGAGTAGTCCTTGTAAGAGGAAAACGGTTGGAGATTTCAAGACCAACTTTCTGTAGCTCCTTTTTGGAACCATCTTCAAAAGCCATAACAGCATTAATCTAGCAGACCCTATGTATTGCAGGCTCAATACCATCCTACATAAAAAAAAGACATGTGCAGAAAATGATGTATGACTGTGAAAATCACTTTCTACGGTGATAGAACAACTTCACCACCACCTGGGATGCTTGTTCATGGTGGGCAGAAAATGGAGAAAGCATGATAGGAATGAATGGCAAAGAAAGTGAAAAAAAAGATTAGGTTTTGAGGCTATTTTAACGGAGATGATTGATTATTGTTTCACTCTGGAGCATGCCCCACATAGTGCTTGGTTGGTTTTTTTCTACTTACCAATAAAGTAACTGAACTGTTCCGCTACGCTAATGATGCACTTAGTTGACTCTGCTAGGCTTAAGCCAGTGCAATTACACAACCGTTGTATGAATACACTTTACTCTAAATTTTTCTGGTGGGAGAGTAAAGGAAGGTAGAAGTTTGAGTATTTATTGTTTAAGTAATGATGGTAGATAGCTATGACTATGGTGAAGATTAAAAGCATTGGATTCATTATCGTAGGTCCTCTTTGTGTAACTAAAGTCAAACAGTTGGTTCCAGCAGGGTCCTTTTATACAGATTGAAGTTGTGGTATTCTACTTTCAAAATGTCTCTGTCATCAAGCTAAACACGGCAAAAATAGGCCAAATGTGACAGTTCTATGTATAAACACACCGATCTCCCTCTTGTTTCATAATTTCAAACAATTTCTTATTGCTTATGCTTCTACGATTATTTTCCATGATGTAAAAGTGTTAAAAATGGATTTTATATTTAACTCCGTTAGAAATCTCACGTCAAAATAAGATAATCTAGAAAAGACAATTTCACAAAGATAATCTAGACAATTTTATAATATATAAGTAAAGTACGTATCTCAATTTACAAACTGACTTTATAGAATTAAACTTAAATTCGACCTTCGATTTGGACAAATATTTAAAGAGGTCATACAAAATTTTCATAATTTAAAATATTTTTTAAAGAAAAATATATGAATTCTTTAAAGAAATATATAGATTAATAAGTTAGTTTCTTTTATGAATTCTTGTATGTATATAATATAATATAATTATACAGGATCATTACATAAAGATGACATCAACTATCCAAACATTTAATATGATAATATGATAAAATGGTTTCAATTAATTTCATCATAATAAATAAATTATTGTGATTGTTTCTCAAGAATTTGGCTCCATGTCCTCAACAAATTTATTCCATAATTCACTCATCATGCATGTGCATGCATGTGCATGCTTACATCTTTTTTATACCATACATTGATCTATGTCTAGATAGATATTCACACGAATTGAGAATCCTAATTTCATGAATTAAGGTAATTTGTAACTGTTTCGGGTGTGGCGACCAAGCACCTACAATCAACACTCAAATTACCTTTTTTCTCCTCTTGTCTGACGTCCTCCTTAGCGAGCTTATACAGTTCTTTCTCTTGTTGCTTGGTCGTCCAGTCAAGATCTTCTCGGATTTGCCCACAGTTAACATCTAGGTCCTGCATTTCGCTCCGTAGCTCGGCTCTCCTCCCGTTCGCTTGGTCGGGCGATCGGGGTACCTGTCTAAAAGGCTCCGATGCTTAAGTCAGTTTAAGACCGATCAGTAGATAGCAGTAAATGCTGTAATAAAATGCGAGTTGAAGGTCCTTAACAACTTACCTTGGGCTTCTATTTATAGTTTTTGGTTTGGGCCTGTGATTAGGGTTTCTTAATCATGGCCCAATTACGTTTTAAACCTGATTATTGATCTAGGTTTTGGTGTGGCCGCCCGACCGATAGGTCGTGCGTCCTGTCGGTTGTCTTCATAAAAGAGGATCCGCCTGACCGATGGTCCTTGGTCCGCCTGACCGATGGTAGGCCATACTGTACACAAGCCCCCCAAGCCTTGAGCAATGTTAGAGATCAAGCGAAAAGGGTTTATCCAAAAGCCCGATCGAGGCACAGTGAAAAGATAGGATTCTTTGTTGATGACGATCAGCTTACGTGTTTGCCTTACATTGGTTATTTATTTGTTAATCAGCTCACGTAGGGGCATTCGTTGTAGGGGCATTTGTTTTGACAGCGCATACAAGTTTGGTTCGAGTCCCTTAGGGAGCCTTGGTCGGCCTATCGGCCCATCGGCCCATCGGCATTGAAAAGCTATTTTTAGCTAAGTTATTGTAAAGCCCTGTAGGGGCGTTCCTTTTGACAGCGCGTGTCGCTTATACCCTATCGGGGTTTCGTTTGACCGCTTGGGTCGATGTTGTTCGAACGGGGCTTTCGAGAAAGCTCACCGCTTGATCGAACAAGCTTGGTTCGAGTCCCTTAGGGAGCCTTGGTCGGCCTATCGGCCCATCGGCCCATCGGCATTGAAAAGCTATTTTTAGCTAAGTTATTGTAAAGCCCTGTAGGGGCGTTTGTTTTGACAGCGCGTGTCGCTTATACCCTATCGGGGTTTCGTTTGACCGCTTGGGTCGATGTTGTTCGAACGGGGCTTTCGAGAAAGCTCACCGCTTGATCGAATAAGCTTGGTTCGAGTCCCTTAGGGAGCCTTGGTCGGCCTATCGGCCCATCGGCCCATCGGCATTGAAAAGCTATTTTTAGCTAAGTTATTGTAAAGCCCTGTAGGGGCGTTCCTTTTGACAGCGCGTGTCGCTTATACCCTATCGGGGTTTCGTTTGACCGCTTGGGTCGATGTTGTTCGAACGGGGCTTTCGAGAAAGCTCACCGCTTGATCGAACAAGCTTGGTTCGAGTCCCTTAGGGAGCCTTGGTCGGCCTATCGGCCCATCGGCCCATCGGCATTGAAAAGCTATTTTTAGCTAAGTTATTGTAAAGCCCTGTAGGGGCGTTTGTTTTGACAGCGCGTGTCACTTATACCCTATCGGGGTTCCATTTGACCGCTTGGGTCGATGTTGTTCGAACGGGGCTTTCAATAAAGCTCACCGCTTGATCGAACAAGCTTGGTTCGAGTCCCTTAGGGAGCCTTGGTCGGCCTATCGGCCCATCGGCCCATCGGCATTGAAAAGCTATTTTTAGCTAAGTTATTGTAAAGCCCTATAGGGGCGTTTGTTTTGACAGCGCATGTCACTTATACCCTATTGGGGTTCCATTTGACCGCTTGGGTCGGTGCTGTTCGAATGGGGCTTTCGAGAAAGCTCGCCCTTTGATCGAACAGGCTTGGTTCGGGTCCCGTAGGGAGCCCCGGTCGGCCTATTGGCCTATCTTCCATCCTCTGCTGCAAAGCGCTAATCATCGCCCTGGTGTCAACTTGATCATTGGCCTTTCCTCCTCCTTCTAGCGCCAGGCTTAGTTCGGGTCCCGTAGGGAGCCCCGGTCGGCCTATCGGCCTATCTTCCATCCTCTACTGCAAAGCGCTGATCATCGCCCTGGTGTCAACTTGATCGTCGGCCTTTCCTCCTCCTTCTGGCGCCAGGCTTAGTTCGGGTCCCATAGGGAGTCCCGGTCGGCCTATCGGCCCATCTTCCATCCTCTGCTGCAAAACACTGATCATTGCCCTGGTGTCAACTTGATCGTCGGTCATCCTCCTCCGTCAGCGTTACTGGTCCTGTTACTTGTGGTCACCATAAGGGTATAAGGTCTATCGGCCTATCGGCCCATGACTGCTCGGCCCCACGGTGGGCGCCAAAATGTTTCGGGTGTGGCGACCAAACACCTACAATCAACACTCAAATTACCTTTTTTCTCCTCTTGTCTGACGTCCTCCTTAGCGAGCTTATACAGTTCTTTCTCTTGTTGCTCGGTCGTCCAGTCAAGATCTTCTCGGATTTGCCCACAGTTAACATCTAGGTCCTGCATTTCGCTCCGTAGCTCGGCTCTCCTCCCGTTTGCTTGGTCGGGCGATCGGGGTACCTGTCTAAAAGGCTCTGATGCTTAAGTCAGTTTAAGACCGATCAGTAGATAGCAGTAAATGCTGTAATAAAATGCGAGTTGAAGGTCCTTAACAACTTACCTTGGGCTTCTATTTATAGTTTTTGGTTTGGGCCTGTGATTAGGGTTTCTTAATCATGGCCCAATTACGTTTTAAACCTAATTATTGATCTAGGTTTTGGTGTGGCCGCCCGACCGATGGGTCGTGCATCCTGTCGGTTGTCTTCATAAAAGAGGATCCGCCTGCCGATGGTCCTTGGTCCGCCTGACCGATAGTAGGCCATACTGTACAGTAACTCATAGCATTTGAAATATGTAATAAATTCTCATTTAGTTTTTTTTTATCACATAATATTTTAATATATGTTATTTAAAATTGAAATTTGATTAAAATAAAATATTTCTTTTATAGATTACACTGGACATTCACAAACTCATCTCATTTATCATCTGACTGTGACTTTAATTCTATATATTTCACTATATTCTATATATTCATTGCATAACTTATAACCAAAGGAAAATCCATCTATCATTGAATTATCAAGTCAAGTATGAATCTTTATTGGTGTAAATTATATATATTTTTATTTAAAATATTACTTATTTAATAATGATAATATAACTTTAATTTGAAAATATGGATTGATGAAATTATATTAGTTATACTTTGTATAATATATACTGTATCTATTAGTTATTCATTAATTTTAAAATTATTCATTATTCTAGTAAAATAACAACCTTAATTTTTACATATATTTTAAGCACGGTGCTAAAGATTTCACTTAATAGGTGAATTTTACAAAATTAAATTAAGTTTAACTTTTATTCTATGAATTCTCAATATAGAAGTCCATCTCCATTCATCCATGTGCTCCAGATATAAGAATTTCCTCTACCCACCATAGTACTGATCCAGCATTATTCAAAATTTCAATTCAATAGTAAAAAAACAATTAACTATTTTTATTGAATTATTAATTTAAAAATAAATTTATTATGTTTTTTATTTTATAAAATAGGTACCTTTTGATTTTCATTTCTAAAAAAATTATTTAGATTAAAAAAATTATTTTTTATCCATAGTAATTGTTAAATGTTGAAGAAAAAGATTAATTACCACTCCAATTCAATACCTCTTGTAATCTAATACTACTGTATATAACACGTTAAAAAACTTCAATCCTTTATTATAAATACTGTTTATCTATCTTGAAAGTAACAATAAAAATTTTAAAAATAAATTTAAATATTGAAAATAAAAAAAAAAAAATCCTACCCAAACTAAAAACCAAAATTTATACTTTTGTTAGACTAATTTTGTTATTTTGTGGATACGATAAAAAAAAAAAAGGAAAAGTGGGCTAATGATCCAAACAAAAGCAATCAGCAGAACCATGGGCTAAAGGTACCTATTTTATATATGTTAAAAGTCCTTAATACAAGTTGTACCTCTGTACAATTTATATATTACGTAATTTTATTTAACTAAAAAATTATAGAAACTAAAAGTTAACATATTGACTAAGTTTAGTTCACAATTAAAAACTATTAATTTTAATTATCCTTTCTAGTTTCAAACATCAAAATAAAGTTCTTTTTAACTAAAACTCGTATGTATATCTCAACTAAAACACATAAAAACAAGTGCAAAACATAGTTAATGGATATAATTGGATTACTTATAAATAATCAATTTTATGCATTCTATACGATTATCTTGCTTTTGATTTGATATACATACCTAATTGATATTTATTTTATCTCCTAGATTTATGTTAATTTAAGAGAATAACATCTCTCTTTTATCTTCTAGATTTTTGGTACCAACGACTCTTAGATATAACACATTAAATGCTTTTTAGATTATAGTTTATCAACTCTCAACTACTTAAACACGTAACTTAACAATATTTTAAATTTCAAGTGCTATAATTAATAATACTGGAAATCAAATTAAAATACATGAATAATGTGTTTTTGAAAACCTTACTAAATTATAGATTAAAAGATTACTAATTTGTTATAAAAATTACTTCAAATAGAAACATTTCTGAAACAGTTAACGGTCTATTTTTTTTCTATATAAATTAAGAGTTTTAAATTTTGTATGAATTAAACAGGTTATAACAATTCATCGACCAATTAGACTAAACTATTTAATGTATAAACGAAATGTAATTGTTATATTACAGTTTGTAATGCATCTATAAATTTCTTATTACCATGATGATCTTGTTTAATGATCTAGAAATTGTCTCGTTATTGTTTTTATTTGGGCGATAAGTACTAAGTTAGCGAGGCTTAAATGAGATAGAAATTCCAAAGTGTTGATCGATATTTGAGGGAGCGAATTGAGAACACAAAGAAGTGAGTGAACCAACTAACAAACACTTCATAGGTGTCTCCGCCTTCTCTTTTCAAAGCAACGATCACAATGGCATCTCTCCCTAACACCCTTTCCTTCTCCTCCTCCCTCTCCACCACCGCCACTCTCCTCCCATGCCGCCGCTTCATCGCATTCCCCCGCCGCCGCTTCTCCGTCCAAGCAAAGATCCGCGAAATATTCATGCCCGCCCTCAGCTCCACCATGACCGAAGGCAAAATTGTCTCCTGGATCAAATCCGAGGGCGACAAACTCTCCAAGGGCGACAGCGTTGTCGTCGTTGAATCCGACAAGGCCGACATGGACGTCGAGACCTTCTACGACGGCATCCTCGCCGCCATCGTCGTTCCTGACGGGGAAACCGCCCCCGTTGGAGCCCCCATTGGCCTTCTCGTTGATTCTCCCGAAGAAGTCGCCGAAGCAAAAGCCAAAGCCGCCAAATCTGCTCCTTCTCCCGCCGCTCCCGCCGCCGCCGCTCCCGCTCCCGCTGCTCCGGAGTCTACGCCGCCACCAACTCCTCCGGCAAAGTCCGTTTCTGATCGGCCAAGGAAGACCGTTGCCACGCCTCAGGCTAAGAAGCTCGCGAAGCAGCACAAGGTGGACATTGCGACGGTCGTTGGATCCGGTCCGTTTGGTCGGATTACTCCTGCGGATGTGGAGGCTGCGGCCGGAATAGCTCCGTCGAAGAGCAATGTGTCTCCGCCGGTGAGTCCTGCTCCGGTGGCGCCTGCTCCTGCACCGAAATCTCCAGCTGGTTCTGCTGCACCGCCTCCCATTCCGGGTTCGAGTGTTGTTCCTTTCACTACGATGCAATCTGCGGTGGCGAAGAACATGGTGGAGAGTCTATCTGTGCCTACGTTCAGGGTTGGGTACCCTGTGACTACTGATGCACTGGATGCTCTTTATGCGAAGGTATGGATATGCTTACGAGGAAGTGTTTGGTTTATGTGAATTATGTTTATTGGAATGAGGAATTTTTAATGGTGTGTTTGTGTTGTGTTCTTTCTGTTTGTTAGGTGAAACCGAAGGGTGTGACTATGACGGCTATTTTGGCTAAGGCTGCTGCAATGGCACTTGTTCAGCACCCTGTTGTCAATGCCACCTGCAAAGACGGTAAGAACTTCGTCTATAACAGTAACGTTAATGTTGCTGTTGCCGTGGCAATTAATGGTGGTTTGATCACTCCCGTTCTCCAGGATGCAGATAAGGTGTGTGGCTTCTCTATCCCAAATCAAAATTACTGTGTTTCTTGTATAATGCTGTGTGCTGTAGCCAGGGAATTTGATCAATCTTTATCGGAGTAGCTGACCTCACCTAGGAAGATAGGGCTGTTGTTATTTGTCTAATTTTATTGGGTACTTGTTTTTGGCTGTGGCAGTTGGACTTGTATCTTTTGTCCCAAAAATGGAAGGAGCTAGTGGATAAAGCTCGTGCAAAGCAATTGCAACCTCATGAGTATAATTCAGGTTTCTTTGTAGTTATTGTCAATGTGGGCAATTTGTTATCATTATGTGGAACTTGAGTATTTTAATTCTGACTCAAATTTGATCGTGCGTGCAACAGGAACTTTCACACTTTCCAATTTGGGTATGTTTGGAGTTGACAGGTTTGATGCCATACTCCCACCAGGCCAGGTTAGTGATGACTTTTGGGACTTTTGAAGTCTTATGCTGTTGCTCATTTTGTGGCACGTTTTTATTTGGGGGTTAAACTTTGCCTTGCTCTTTATTTCCAGGGTGCTATCATGGCTGTTGGAGCATCTAAGCCCACTGTTCTGGCTGATAAAGATGGATTCTTCAGCGTGAAGAATAAAATGCTGGTGAGTTACTTGTTATATCTTCTTTTGTTTGTTTACGCACTTATGCTTAGAACAATGGACATAGTCCAGGGGAACACAAACAATTTTTTAAGGAAGTAGAACCTTTTTTGCAATGCGCCAGAATTATCATGTAGGCAATTGGGCATAAACCTTATACTGTATTTGCATGGCGTTATACTGCATAATGATACTTTTCTGAAAGTTCAGTTGTCGGGCCATAGCCTAAATTTTGGACATCTGCATGGAGCTGTGCTACATGATTACATTTTTGGGTAGAGTTAATAAATGGGTTTAAGATTTGATTTTAGATTACATCTGTGCGGTGTTATGCTTCAAAATACATTTTTCTCCAGATTTAATTCAATGGGTTGTCTAAAATGTTGACCATTTTTATTATTATCTTTAAAAAATTTGCTGGATTACTGTCCTTAAGAGAAAAACCAGAGTCCATCCTCTGAAGTCTCCATTTCTTGAAATTTTGTTTGCTGCTACTTTTACCTTGCGGATTTTTGTCCTTACAAATAAATCATTCTTATCTGGCTTGGAATGTGTAGTTCTTCTCTCTTGAAGAAAGTGTTATCTAAACTTTCCCCCCTGGTCTTGGATCCTTAATTTGCTTAAGTCTTGGCCTCTCATATCAAAAGAATTACTTTTTCAAATTAAAATAATCATCGACATTGTTACCAAGACATCCTTTAACATCCTTTATATATAGAAGGTAAAGGCCTGCAGAAAGCTAGATACAGACAGTACTAGGTGTTGACTTGTGCAACAGTCGCTAAACTGAGTATTTTACTCTCAATAGCCTAATGTTAAAAGTAGATTTAATTAGTAATTTAGTCTCTATATTTAAGCCTTTGATTAAATTGATAAGCGAGCTACTAAACCTGTTACTAAACTAACAGTGATTGTGTACTTACTCTGACACTCTGTTACATTCCTTGACCCATTAAATGACCGGACTTTTTTATCTTTGGTGTCGAAAGAGAGGGACTTCCAACCTCCAATATGAATATCCATCTAGATAGCATGCCTTTAAATATATAACCACAACCACTAGAGCCTTCACTACAGGCTTTCGCCAATTGATGATGGAACAATCATACCCAAGCCCTAGTTTTTATCCTGTTTTGAAATAGCCTTTGTAAAACAGCATGCTATTGCGCAAGGTTTCCACACAATAGGTCAAGTTAAACATCAAATCTTTCAAGGAAATTATCATCTTGTCCTTGCACAGCATTCGTATAAGGGAGAGCTGCCGTGGTCACTTTTTTAATTGTTAAATTTCCCAATTTATACAAAAGTATAATCTATCATCTGAAAGTTGGAGGATTGTTTCATATACTCCGGAGAAGTTTAACATTTTCTTTCAAGCTTAAGTTCTTCCTAGGAATGTGAACTTAGGAAGACAACATTCCGACGATTGTTAACTAGTTTAAAAAAAAAAATTCCTAGGCGTTGTTGCTCCCGAACAATGTGTTATCCTCATATTTTACCTGCATATTGGAAATTACAATATAACTTAAGTACTCAACAACGTTTCCTTTCTGCTCTTTACCCTTAAGATGCATGGTTGCATTACCATATTTAATGTTTTTGTTTTAAGTTTGTAGAGCTGAATTTGAACCATTAAATGCGATTAGAATTGATTTAAACTTCCTTTTTCAGGTGAATGTAACTGCTGATCATCGAATAATATATGGTGCTGACTTGGCTGCGTTCCTCCAGACATTCTCAAAAATCATTGAAAACCCAGAAAGCCTGACATTATAGTCATTATGCACTTCCAACATAAAAGTATGGCCACCACCGGATCACGACTTGACACTTTGGTGAGAAGCTGTTTGGCTCAATGCTGAACATTTTCTGATTTTCCCCCCTCAACTTTCATCATGTTTTATCTTTTAGGAGCTATCCTGAGGACCATTTACTAGATTTTTTGACAGGGAAAGCAACGTTGTAAGGCAATTATGTTGACAATCTATTTGTAAGCAGTAAAGCAGCTTTAAAGGTTCGATTTTTTAATAAAAAGAACATTTTACTTCTTGATTTGGTATTGGATTCTCACTGGTCCATTGGCACTCATCGTATTTCGATTGTTTTCTTCACCTTCAACAAGGGCCATTAACAAAAGAATGTCCCAAATCAGGACATGTGTCATCTCATCGTGAATTTCTTTCCCACCAAGAATACATTTCAGCCAATGCTTTCTTTTCCTGCATGGTAAATTGGTTAGGAAGGATGGGAGTTGTGATGCGCTCTTCCTTTCTCCAACTGATATCATCGTCTCTCTCTTATATCTTTATCCTATTTTGATTACCAAATGTTTTTTATGTGTTTAGCTCAGTTGGTTCAACTCACTTTAGCCAAATCAATCATGTTTCTAAACATGCTGGGTTATTTTTGTATTTTATTGACTCATTACATAACCAACGTGCTAAACTCGTGCGTCTTAAGTAGTGACTTATTTGTCTAACTGAGTAATCTTATCAAATTAATTCGGTTTTAAGAACATCACCTCAATTAGTGAACATGTCTAGACAAGCGTAATAGTAATTGTAAGCTCTTTTTTCATACCTATTTTATATTAAGATTGTTTAGTGTTTTGACTTGATTCTTAAAAATATACCGAACCAAACACTACCTAGTCACGAAGCTTACCTTGTGTAAAAAGTTTCAATTGTTTATATATTTTTTAGTCTAAAAGGAAAGTCACAGTTGATTTAAACAGGGCCAGGCCTAAGATAAAGTGAAAGACCATTTATATATGTAAAGTTTAGCAATAGTTTCCAATACACATTTGCCAAAAGGCAGAAGATTATATGATTTTTATTTGTATATTTCTTTTAAACCACTAATAAAAAAATTGAACTGGTGTAAGTTTAATGAAACTTGCACACCTTAGTTTATGAATGTTTGATTTCATCATTATAAGAAAATTATACAAATTTTAACCCTAGTGTACAGGTTTCGAGTGCGAATTCGATGCCCCTGTCAACAATTTAAAAAATCACAGATGAATAAAATGTACCGAATATCAATTCATCCATCAATAAAACCTGCATATAATTTTCGTCGTAAAATGCTAATTTGATATTTGGTAATAATGCACCAAATGCGTCGCATCCTCATTTCATAATTGTACTTTCACAGGATTCAAACGTAACGGTTTCTGTAGTTCTAAACAAATTATGTATACGTGCATACAGAAACACAAAAACTATAAACCAGCTGAAAATTTCGCATGCATTTTGATTGTAATTTAGTACAAATCTATTTGGTATCTCTAAGGGGCCAAGAGGCGTCGAGTAAAACTAACATAATTACATCTTTTATATATATAGTACAAAAATCGAAGCATGTGTACTTAGGTTGCTGATATATACAACAACACGACATTGCCTTCTAACAAATAGAAAGGGCATTCAACTTAGTAGATTTTCTCTTTTTCTTTTTATAAACTCACCAGTCCAACGTAATATTTCGAGAAAGGTACAGACTATCAATGTATTCTATAATAGGATGTGAGGCAGCAATATACCTTTTCATCTTCTTCTCGGCTGATTGCTCTGCAAAAAGAATTTATGATATTCTGTAAGAAGGACTGGTGCAAGAAAAATCTATCTAAATGGTAATGGGATAAAGTTTGTTTAAAAAACCCTTTGCTCATATCAGAATTTATGCAAATTTTTTTTTTTATAAATTTGAAAATAATTAAATAGAATATGCTAAGAAGGTAAGTTGTTTAACCCCAAAATGAAAGCCAACAATAATGAAATTATACAGCGAATAGAAATATGTTGTGTATAAGTTCAAATAGGAAATTCAAAAGATGACTAACATGTTAGGATTAACGACAAATTCAACAGTAAGTGGTAACTTTTAAACTATAACAGCCAACACACATATGGTTGTAGTTTTTCAATGGATTCACTTGAGTAGAAATAGATTAGCTCACTCCATGAGCTTTTAAGGTCTTATATGTCATGTCGGACCAATGCTTTCTAAAAATTTAGTTGGACATTAAGTAACAGTGATTTTAATTCTCGTAGTTTTTCATTGCTTTTACATTTTTTTACTCTATCATTAGCCTATTTAGAAATAGGCCAAACATAGCTATTCTAAAATAACTATTATAAAATAAAATTCTAACATCACAAGACAGTTTCTGAAAATGTCAAACCATACTTGAAAAAAAAAGCTATTACAACTTGAGTTTTTTAAATAAATCTATATCTATCCAAACAAAACTATATTCAACCCAATCTGTTACAACACCAATATATCTATTTAAACACATCATATATTTCATTGCATATACTTAATAAGCACATCACCGAACATAATAAAACAATGCAAATTACCTGTTTCATTGAGCTTCATCAAAAGTTGTTCTCTCGTTGGAAGTGTATACATCCCAGCGTACACAGCTGTTCGTACCGCCCATGTGTGAAATGGTGCACAAACCTGCCCATAAGCTGTTGAAGCCACCTCTTTTAGAGAAGAATCTCTGAAAATGCCAAAATACAAAACAGATATCACAACTATCCACAAGGCACTTAAATTAAGAAAGCAAAATGATAGAATTTATGATGTGGTGCTTCAACGCAGGCGAAACTAACAGACAGGAAAATGGTACTCTTTTCTTTTCTAAAAAAAGTTTCTTCTGACACCATTTCACAATGGTTAACAGAAGTTATTTTTTATATTTCTAAAGAAAAAGTGAAAGGTAATAAGGACTAGTGTGAAAACCATTTCCTTCCTTTCCTAATAATTCACACGGAAAATTCAGCATTGTATTTATGTTGTTGTACACAAAAAAGGTTTCTTACTCAGTGGATAAAAGTTGTTCGAATATAGCTCTGACGAGATCAAGACCCTGCCGAACTCTACGCAGATTACGGGAATAGCTTCCAGATTGTTTCACTGTGTCACTGGCAACATCAACTTCAAGAATATCCTTTAGAGTGGGACATGTCTTTGATGCTTCCAGTAGTCCTTCTAGCTGTTCATTTCAACATCGTATGTTCATAAAGTTAGGAACAATGTCAGACATTCAAATTGAGCCAGAAAACAGGATGAAGTGAAAATTTTAGGAGGTAAAGCAAAGATGATGCACTGAATATAGAGAGAAACTAGTTGGATGAAAATTAACTCTGAAGAAACCAAATGGTGTACACAACCAGCGTGGTTAATTGCAAAATGTAGGAGCTACTAAACGAAAGTTATGTGTTAATTGCAATATTTAACACCACAATATCCGAGTTTATAAGTGCATGATTTTTTCAAACAATCCAAATTCAATATGATCTAAAAAATTGAAAGGAAAAACAAAGATAACATGATTTTGACCACAAGGAGTAACTCGAGGAAAATAGAGATTAAAATACACTAAATTCTGCAATCATAACTTTTAATCGCCTGAGCGCAAGAATCACCGTTTTCAGTTTTCTTTTTATCATTTTTCACATGCACCATTTATCTTCTTCCAACCATTGTATCTGGAATTCAATTATTTAAGTGAAGCATTTTAAACAAAATAAAACTACAAGATTTTTTTTTCTTTATTTTCCTAAAATATCCTCCTTCCAAATAAATTTTGTCAGAGACACAATTCAACACTACATATTCTCCAGAAAACAAAAACAAAATAAGTACCATGATTGATCGCGTCATGAAAACCCAACTCTCCTCAGTAGATCAACAGTCACAGTTATTAATTAGAGAAATGCAAATCATGCTGTGATTATCTTCAAAATTAAAAAAAAAAAAAAGGATACTGTATGAAATTCATACGAAGAGTCGGTTGGAGTAATTTGTTAAAAAAAAAAGGACTCAAAATAGAAATAACTACACATGTCTTCTTCATCGAATGAGGACCACAACGGTCAATCTCGTGTGGTAGTTTTGAAGTTTGAAGAGAAGAAAGTGTGATTTACGATTGAAGTAAGAAAAGAAGATAAACCTTGGCGACGTATTCCAATTCAGCGAATTTGAAAGCGAGGCCGAGACAACGGAAGAGAACGGAGACGAGAGAGGCGGCCTCGCAGAAAGTGTCGAGGCGAATGTGTTTGCCGTCGTTATTCTCCTTCATCCACTTCGACAGCTCCTCAAACGCCTCTGCTATGGCCGACAGAGGTTGATCTATAACCTCGCCCTCATCCATCTCGGGCATCCTATTCTTCCTTCGATAGCTGGATCGCTTATCGATTCCTTTGATCTCAATGTGTTTGCGAACGTCTCAAACGTCAAAAAGGAATTGGAACTGGAATTCGCAATGGTAAAAAGCAAAGCGCGTGTTTAGACGCTGAGGGAACATTCGCTACAAATGCGCTCTGCCACAACATTCCTTGCAATTCATTTCCCTCAAACTCCTGAAAGACAAATGTCCACCCCTGCTAACTTCCTGCTCCCTTCGTATTCAACATTCGCGCGCCATCGCCTCCTTATTTTTCCTCTTTCTATTGGGCCCTGGCCCAACCTATTCTCTTTTTAGGATCATTTTGTAACACCCCATAATTACTTGTAAAGAAAGTTTCTTAAATTAGTTTGAAATTTACGAACTATGATAACATACGAAAGATATGTTTTTCAAAATAAAACATGTCCCAAATCCTTTATGCAGTTACTTGATCATTTTATGAACATTCAATTTTATCTGCTCTTATATTAAATAGATTCATAACAGTTATCATATAACAAAATAACAAACAATAGTCAGCTAATGTAAAATAATCTATGGTGTACATATTCAGTTATATTTTATATTATGTAAGCAACCATTCTTATCTCGAAAAAAAACATCCAAGTTTCATAATTACACATATTCGTGAGATCAATGGAGGTCTAAGAAAATAATATCCATGTATTATTTTCTTACATGTATAGAGGTGTAATAAACTAGATCATCAATTCTCATCTTACGTCATGATGGTAAAGGACTAAGGAATAACGATGCACTCAGGATTAGAGCTGTCCAAACGAATAACCTGATTCGACCTGGCTCAACTCACCATGGATTGATAATTTAGTGAGTCAACCCAATCCAGCTCACCTTTTAACGAGCCAAAAATATTGAAATCCAACTCGATCCACTACGGATTGACAGGTTAAACGGGTTGGCTTACGGGTTCATTTAATTAAAAAATAATAATTTTTATTTATTTTTCAGTCAAAACGAAATTATAATTCTAATTAAAATCTAAATAAACTTTAATACAATCCAAATATAAACCAAAATAAAAAAAAATACAAATTATTTATGTGTTGACTAAAAAATGCAATCTAAAGTCCAACTTAATAAAAAACACTAGTGTGACCCTTTTATCTGCGGGTTGGCTCACCAACTCCGGCTCATCACGGGTTCAACCCGGATGAGCTAGGTTTTAAATGAGCCGAATCAAAAATCAACCCGTATATAAATTTGTAAAAAAATTTCAACTCAACCCGAATTCATGATGAACCAGATTGGCTTGCAGGTTCCAACCCATTTTGACAGCTCTATTCAAGATGATAAAAGTCAATTCAAATCATCACTAATACTTAACATTCTGTTTATTTATTTCTTATTTTCTTTTTTTCGTGATAATTTGTGAGATGGATAAGAATGGGTAACAAATGAATGAGGGAGATGGACTGATCAGAATACTAATGATTTGTCAGGCAGAGGTAGACGTGGACTCATAAAAATAGCATCGCAGGGAAAATTGGTGACATATACGAGTCTATAGGGGCGGTGGTGATTCAACGGATAACAATCACTAGTTAGTAGTTCCAACAGCTTGTTAAAACCGAGTGTCAGATCAAAATCTATTGTGCCTCTATTTTTGTAAACCAATCCTGACAACAATAGCCACTATACTTCCAGAAACCAAAAACTCAAATTAATTATTGCAACCAGTAGCTTTATATTGAAGTCTACATGGCAGCGAGTACACTTAACGAGGCACATAATTTATAAGTTAAATCATGTTTACATTAACTATACAGAGTTATCCCAGTTCGTTTTTTTTTTGTCACCCCATACAAAATTACCTAAGTTTCATAACCGTTAACGGAAAAATTCAGTACAATAAGAAACATTTAGAATATGGTTGATTTGATTTTGAATAAATTCTTAACATTTTAGCTAATTCCGACATCTATTCATATTAATTTTTACGATAAATACTCAAGATGATAACTACTTTTAAATTATTTCCATGTATTCAAAAGAGGACTAATTTGGCATTCATCAACTACTGGCATATAAAACATGCAGAATCTCAAACGTTAGAACTAGAAGGGATGCACAAAAACCCAATAAGTTGGGGGCAAACAACTATGTATATGAATACTAATAAAATCTCGAGGGACAGGGAGGAAATGATAAATACAAGGGCAATAATAAAGGAGAGGCTAAAACTTATCCACTTGAGATTGTCATTATCAAACATCAACTCATTAAACATCGAGTGTAACAAAGACCCATCGAGAGAAGAAGTTGAAAAGAAATAATTTGGCAAATTGGAAAGTAGATCTATTGGTGTTCATCGAATTCGTGCATGTGATCTATAAGGTAGTTCGCAGCCAATTCCTCATTTTTGTTACACGCGAAGTAAACCTCCAATACGATCGCACGATCAAAACCCATTGCTTCAAGCTGAAAACAAAAACCACAACTCAGATTTTTATAAATTTCAGACGTATCAGCATATATACATCACATCCTAAAAAGAAGTCAAACTTACACGCTCAATAGCTTGGCGCTCCTCAGGAGTGACGGTCACTGCTTGAGGCATGCCACCAGCCATCTGCCCCAATATATTCCTGAAGCACATTAAATGAAAAATATAATTCAGTGAACATGCAAAAGATATTCAGAAAAGATACTTCCCCTCCTATCTATACACACTCAAAATTACAAAAGAACATCAGATGATCCCTTACCCTTCGCCACCTTCCACAGGTTCATTTATCAGGCGAAGGAAATCAGCTTGATGATCTCGAATCAACCTCATAAGATGAGGATTTTGTTTGCCGAGCTCCTGTAGCATAGGCTGCAGCAAGAACAAGAATCGGGGAACTATCAAGAAGACAACATATGATACAGTGATACACTACTGAGCAAAGAAGAAAACCTGCAATATTTGTGGATTAGCCTGCACCATAGCCCGCAAGGCTTGGAACTGAAATGCGAATGAACATAATTGAAATATCTATTTAAAACATATCTATGAAGCAAGAAATTCTGGGGTAAATGAAGAGAAAGATAATAATACTTGTTGACTGTTGCGTAGAAAATCCAATGAGCCAGCACCAGCAGCACCAGAACCACCCACATTAGGAAGGCCCTGTTACACAAAGTTCAGTATACAACAACCAAAAGCTTTCATTCTCTCTTCAGTAATAAAAAATGTAATAGCTACCTGCGGAAAAAGGTCTAAAGGATTAGCATTAGGCCCAGTTGAGGTAACCGGAGCAGGTTGTGCTGTTTGTGGAGCAGCAGCTGCAGGAGGATTTGCGGGTTGTGCACCTGCAGGAGCTCTGGCTACAAGTGGAGCTTCAGCTTGCTCAGGGATACCCTAATGTTGATGAATGATATTTGGATTTAAAAAAGGAAAGATGGCAAGAAAATATCACAAAATAAAAGAGTCCACCTTCCACCCAAATAACTACGATACTATATTAAGCTAACTAAATGCGACTGAAATACTTGTAGGACAAATTCATCAAGCACAGTATTTAACGTCTAAAATTCACATACCGAATACAAATATTCAACAGCTCTCTCAGGGTTGTTATAGGCAGCTCGAAGAGCACGGACAACAGTATCCCTGTCCCAGCTCCCTCCACCCATGTCAATAATTTGCTGAATAGTTCCCTCCAAATGACTTCCAGCAACGAGATTGGATGCCGCCTGCCCATAGATATCAGACCCCTCCCTGATTAAAAAGACATTTTTAGCAACAAAATTTAAAAGAAGAATCAAGCAAGTTGAAGAGTTCTGTCTTTCCAGATACAAAAATAACAGCAACTATAAACTCTACATTCTACACAGGGCAGGAAGCATAACACATACACAGGAGTTCCTGAAGAAATAGAAGCAGGAGCTGGAACTGAAGGTGTAGATACAGGTGCAGGTGCAGGTGCAGTAACAGTTTCCGGCCTGTCGAATTGAAATGAAGCCTTTATATAGCACATAATACACATTAAAATAGTTTAAATTGACATTTATCTAAACAAATAAAAAATATCCTAGAAAGATTAGCAACTCACGGTGCCTCAGTTGCAGCTGGAGCTTGAAGAGCTGTTGACACTGGCGCTGTTGAAGTAGGAGGTGCACTAGTCTGTGGTGTCTGGAATGAATACATAATTTTTAGAGAATGTTTAGATAACGCATAAGAGACATTATGCTTGTCTTATCATATCCCATAACAGGGTAAAGTCTACATGATAGAAATATTGCAAAAGTTTATAACATTTAAAAAGTGTTTTCACCTTGGTCGATGGTGCAGTTGTAGTAGATCCTTCACCAGAAGTGCTCTTACTCTAGCATATTTTAAACATATAATTCTAATTTAGTTCAACATAAATTTGAAACAGAATATGCAACATATTATCATTTTAAAAATAAATAAATAAATGAACCAAAGAAACTACCTTTGATAGCATAATTACAATGAAACTACTTTCAGCTACGTTATTATCCTCCAAGGTAGTAGCATCCTTCAGAACTTTCCCTTGGTGAATTAGCATTTGCTGGGCAGCAGGATAAACATCTGCACCCTGAACAGTTTCAATACTTTTCTTCACTTCAGAAACCTGAAAAGAATATTCACGGTTGAAAATAATGTGACAAATCAGTTATTGATGTTAAACAAACCAGAAGAAAGTAGAAGTGAATCACAAAGCCCTTAAAAGATGAAGCGTTGACAAATTTGATTATATAGAACTCCACATTTAGGTCACATCAAGCATTTAGAAAAATTGGATTGTTAGAAACGTGCAACCCCGAAAACACTAAAAAGCGCTCATTATTCACATATCAACTGCAGTCCTAGTTACCAAGATAACATCCATTCTGAGAATAAGGTAATAAGTCAGTTTTTGGAGCAAGTGTTAGCGGTAACAGTAAGATAAGCCGGGCATTTAAATTTCCATAGATATGAGTAGCAATTAGAATTTAGAACCAGTACTTATCAAAAAAAAAAATATAATACAAACTGGTTTGATATTCCTAAGAAGTAATACTCCAGATATTGTCAATGCGGAACTTATTCACTATCACATGCCCCAAGAATCCCAAACATAGAAAACAGATTTCCCACTAATAATAGAATCATCAATAACAAGTTTGCCACCAATTCACACGAGCAATGATCCGGAAGACAAAAAAGTTATTAAAAATATGGTTATCTAGCTAGAGAATGTTGTTATGACGAGAATAATAGACTTCATTCGTTCCCCAGCATATTCCATATACCAAATCAATAGTCACTCCAAAAAAGCAGGAATTAACTTTCAAGTAACAAATTAAATCCAAATTGCCATCAAAATTAAATTAGAATTCAAATAAGTGAAACCCTAATTAACACTCAATCTCAGGTTCTAGAGGGAGGGGAAACCTTTGAAAGAATTCAAGAACAGGACGCAATTAGCGACCGAAATAGAAAAAGGAAAATCGCAAAGAATCCAAATCGATAAAGTTTGGAGTAACAAACCGTATTCTGAGGCTGCACTTCGATTTCGAAGTGAGTGCCTTTGAGAGTCTTCACGAAAACCTTCATCTTCGTCACCTATCGCAGTAAGGCGTCACAAACAGCGTCGGAAGTCACGCCGGTACGGTAAAGTTCCGCCGATCCGAATACACCAATTACAACGTTGTAGAGAAGAAAGGAACAAGAGAGAGTGAGCCAAAGGCGCAACAAATGTGAATAAAAACCTCTTTTACTGAAATAAATAAATAAATAAATAAATAATTGGAAATATGATATGATATACCCGAAAATATGCTAGTTTATGTTAGTGGTTGGGTGAGGAGTATCACACGCTTTTTAGAGCGTGATTAGACGCGCAGCTTCGGTGAGTTGAGGTGGTGACGTGGACGATGCTGAAGAATTGGCGTTAACGTGGAAGAAGAATGGGTGGGAATTGAGATGAGAGAATTAGCTAGATTTTTGTGTGAGAAGACCATTGTGCCTCATTGTAAACCTTTTATAAATCTTTGGATGATGTATTTGTTTTTAAGATAAATATCATTATTCTTTTTATCTTTATTTTTTTTATCTTTATTAAGATTAATATCATAGATTCTGTTATTGATCTGTATAACGATTTTTTATATATATTATTTAAGATAAAGATTAATATTATTACTGTTTTTTTTTTCAACATTATATTTAATTTATTGTTATTGTTATATTAAATTATCTACTATTTCCTATAAATAATAAATCACTATTTATTAATTTTTCTTATATTACTTATATCACATGGTTAAATAAATAAAAGTATATATGATATATGGTTTATATACCCAAAAATATGCTATGGTTTATATATCCGGAAATATGGTAGTTTTTACTCTGGCAGTAGTTGAGTGAAGACCATGACGCGCTCTGTCTTTGGGGATGATTTTATGGGCCTTGATGGGCTTTAGGTAACGACCATGGTTAAATAATTCGTCAACTATATCTTAATGTGCATTCTCAACAATCAAAGGGATTTTGTAAGATTTTAGATAAAAGATAAGAAAGTAACTTTAAGGAGATTTTGTATATATAGAATATTTTCAATAAAAAATTATTAAAATGAATTTTTATTATTAAGAACATAATTTTAATTAAATTATTGTAAATATATGTTCATTAAAATTGAAAAAAAAATTATAAGACATGAATTTAAATAATATTTCTTTAATAAATAACCTTATTTTAACAAATTCTCATTAAATTTGCTCTTATATAACTTATATATTCCACTAAGAACGAAAGAGGTGAAATGTTTTTCAAAAATATATTATGTAACAAACCTTTCTTCTTCGGTTTTTTAATGAATATATAATTTGATCATATTTTAACATTTATTAAAAATATGTCAATTATGAAAAATATCGTTGACCATTTCATAACTTTGTGTTAGTTTCTTAAAAAAATTATAATACAAGTTACTTCTATATTAAATATTAAAATATATGTCTTAAATTTGTGAAATAATTTATAGTGTCTTCCATATCAGGAAAATTATTGTATCTGAGTATTATACAAATAAAACTATCACAAAATGCAAAAAATTTACCATAAGAAAAAAAAAAGTATACAATCTCAAATAAAACCATCACATAATGGTTTCTTAACAACTATACAAACGAGCTGTTAATAACTTGATATTAAGCTTATAAATTTTTAATTTTACTCATTTAAATAATTGAATCCAATCTCAAAATTGTATCTATTTCCGGAATTATTTAGTTAAGGTTTCCAACATTTAAAAAGTCAAATTCAAATAATTCATACATCTTGTTTGTTTTGTAGGTAACTTGCTTTTTGGGCTGAAATAGAAAAACTGTCGTGGGCAGGGCTTACACTTTTCGAGCCCATACCAATGAAAGACACCAGTTTTTTTTTTTTTTCAACTCGAAATTTTAGCTCTATAATTTATAAGCACAATCAAATGAATTAAAATTGAAAATCAATTAAAACATTACATCAACTATTTCAATTTTCAATTAAGTATCCTTAAAAAAATGATCGCAATATTCAAACTAGGTATCATCATTCGGACGAGAAACGAAACAAACTAACGACCTTGGCTCTACATCAATAATCTTTCCTCAAAGGTACAAAAAAAGGCCTTCCTAATTTTAAATTTATTGTAACTATTAATATAGCTTCTACTCCATATATTAATAAAAGGATATATGTATTCTGTGCTATTATTTTTAATGAAAATAGAACTTGTTCTTGCCAATAAATATAAACCGATGCGGTCGATACTCGGCCCGTATCTAACGGGCCAGACTTGGGCCGAAGTTGCAAAACTCCTTCGCTATCGAATTTTTCTTCCTCTTTGCTCTTAGTTGTAATATTTTTTCTTCACAGAAATTAAAAATATACCCACGGAAGTATTTAACTTTTTTTTAAGTATATGACTCCGAAAAACTACAAGCACCAGCTTATTTGTCCTTAGACTTTGGTATAAACCAATAAAAAATATATATAATGTATCTACACATAATTTTTTGACATGTGACACAATTGTGACTTGACACATGGATAAATTCTTTGAAATTTAAAAAAAAAAACAATAATAATTAAAATTTAAATTAAAAAAAAAATTTGTGACATGTATTATTCAAAAACGTTAACTATTTAAACACCGTCAATGAAAAAGACTAAATTGACCAGAATTTGACAAAAATAAAGACTTAATTGAACATAAAAAAAATGAAAATCAGATTAAATAAAAACAACAAAAATATAGACCAAATATATATTTAAACCTTTATTTATCCCCTATGGATGTATTCACAGACCAAAAGTTAGAAAAATTATTTGAATATGTCATACCAAAAATATTATTAAAATCATTTTTGAACCGCTATTTTTAAATTTATATTAAATTGATTATACTGTTTTAAATGCATATATTTATTTATCTGTCTTACTATTAAATATATTGGTCTGTGTAAAAAATAAACATAAAAAGTTTCAGAATAACTTTATATATAATTAAACAGTCGTATTAGAACTTTTAAACAAGTCATTTTTTATTATAACACCTATACATAAATTATTCGACATATATGGTATTGTGAGAAAAATGTAACCACTAAGTAGTTTGCTTAGCGGAATAGTACACCACAAATACGTCAGTCTTTTAAAAACTTTATGATAAAACAGATTTTCTTTTTAAATAACTTATAGGTAAGACTTTCATTCAAATGGCACCTCTGAACAAAGTGTGGGGTGGAATAACTAATGCGGAAATAGGGTATGGTCTATATGTGTAAAATAGAACAAAAAAAAGGGTGAGTATCGAAAGAGCTTAAACTAAAATGGTGACGTAAATGAAACATTTATTATGTGTATACTTTTCAATAGTGGTGTGCACCATCATTTTCCTTAACGGGATTAATCCATCTAATTAATTTTCTTTTATTTGGGTGTGAAGTCGTGTTGGATGAGTTAGGTTTACCTATCATTTATGCCTACCATAACTCTTCTCCATCGGTTCACATAACAAAGAATATGTAGAAAAGGAAAAGAAACCTAAAACCATGTCCTTTTCTGTCTTCCAAATACAACGTTGTTTATTTTGTAAATCTGAATTAAGTTTTGCAGTAATTGGTGAGGTGTGAGCCACTTGTAAAGCTTATAGAAGCTACAGTTGTTTACTCACCAAAAATGGCCCAAGTTAAACGTACGGTGCACCAACAAGTATGTAAGTAAAATGTGCAAGAAATACACAAAAGTTAGGCCCAAAATCCACCATCCTCCTTTCTTCGTCTACCACCCAAGATTAACAATGGCATCATCACGTGCTATACTTTGGTATTGTCATTCTTCTCAATCAAATTAAAGTATCTTTCAGCTCCCAATATATCGTTGTTTTTAAGTCTACCAAACTTTAGTTTTTTTCTCCCTTAAAGCAACCAGAGATAGATTAATTTATAGTATATCAAAATTTGTTATTTGTTAAATGTATTTTTCTAACTACTATTAATATATTATCATATTAAAAAAAAAATTATACACGATCAAAACTTACAAAACGAAACGAGAGAAAATAAGAAGTGTTTTTCTCAAAAAAGGTATACAGTGAGATGAAAAAAAAATGTTTTATTCATTATTAAACACTTGTATATCATATGTTGTATCGTTCTTATAAAATGAAATCTAAAAGTAATTATTATAGTTTTTTTTTTTCTATTTGAGGTATTAATTCAAAGTACTATGTTGTATATGTTGAATTTATTATTTGTTTATACAGGACTGGTCGGACACTTTCTTCAAGTTCATGTCTTGGTCTCCGATTGTTTTATCTTCTCTTCAAAGGATAAAAGATAATTGAAGTACTTTTTAACAATTAATTACAAACATTTTAAGCGTGCTAACTAAAATATCCCAATATTTTAAAATGAAAAATTCTATAACTAGAAATAGATATTATTTTTCTTCTAGAAAAATAGAATCCCCAATTCTCTTCTCTTTCTAATAATAGAAGTTATAATCCATTTTTTTTATAGAATATAGAACATAAATAGATGAAAAAAAATTGAAACCAAAAAAATTATCTATAATATTAAGATCACTTAATTAGAAAACACAACGAACCAAAATTTATAAAGCAGATGAATACCACTTATTAAGAAACACAAATACTAGTAGCCATTGTTGCTAAATAAAATAGAATTTGATAAAAATTGAAGAACAAACCATAAAATTAAATCAAATATTACTAATAAATTCTTTATCGTATCAGTCAAATATTATTTTCTCAGTTTTTTTTTTTACTTTCCACGCCAAACTAAAATTCAAAATTTTCAAGTTGTGTTTCTTCAGTCTAGCAGCAGTTCATCTAGCAGAGAAGAAGAGAGATACTATTTTCCAGTTCTTGTAATTGCAAAACCAAATCAACATTTTATTTCAAAAAATCTGTTGGATAATTAGATTAGACGTGCAATTCAGACTCTAGATTTTAATATAGTGAATATTCCAGTAATTTACTCCCTTCATAAAGTATTAGAAATATAACTAAGCAATTTCCTTTGCATCTGTTATCCTAAACTTCTTCTGTAATTCCCTTCATCAAGAAAAAAGGGAACAAAAAACAGTGAAAAATATGTACATCTCTAATACTTTTATCTTTTTATCTTTTTTCTTTTTCCTTTTAATTAAATATCTATTGTGTGGGCAACGTCTCATGCCGCCATGTATCAGAAAAATCAGTGGAATCATAATACACATCCGAATGATCGAAAAGTTTCTCAAACGCAGCGTATTCCGTAGCAGTATCGCACTCGTAACCGAATCCCATTCCCAAATCAAACGAATCGTATCTTGAACTATGGTCCTCAAACTCCCACAACTCGCCGATTCCTGACGAGTCAGACGCCACTCGGATCAACTCATTCTCCTCGTTTTTCTTCTCCGGCACCGACGAGTTTCCGGCTGGAGGAAGCCCTAGCTCGTCGTCGGAAGCCTCCAGGAGGTATCCGATCTGCGCCTGAGACTCGCCGGAATCTGACGTCACGCCGGAGATCTCCTCCTGCAGACTCTTCATGACGGAGTCAAGGTCCTGAGTGGACGGCGCATCGTCGGCGTCGTCGAAGAACTCGAGTAAATCGTCCCTGAGTCGCTTTGCCTCGGGCGATTCCAGAACCGAGTCGTCCGAGTCATCTCGGACACGCTTCTTGCAACCTGAATCGCTATCACCCATACTTAGAAAGGAAGGCCAAAACGGTAGCGTTTTGGGAATTAGATTTAAGAGACACGTTTAATCGGTGGTGTTTCAACGAGAGTTGACACGGCGGGTTGTGGTGGCGAAGAGATCTCGTGAGGCTTATATATAAAGGGGGACAATGGAGAGAGAAAGAAAAGAAAGAAAGAGAGAGAGAAAGAAAGAGTACGGTGTAATGATGCTGACGACGCAGGCGCGTGGGACCGAATTCTTAGCCCATTACACACAGACTTTGATTTTGCCTTTTTGTTTTCATGTTTCTTATTTTTTATTTAAATATTTATTTTTAGCTTTTTATGGTTTTGTTGTAAAAAGAATATGGTGGCTGCTTTTTCCTTTTTTAAAATATTAAATGGAGTTGAATTTGGAGTTGGAGTCCGGGTCAGTTGCGTGGGTCCCACTCGCCTAGTCAATGACCGCTTTTGGTGCTTTATTCGGCCCGGTTCGGCTGGTGTTTTTTTAGGTGTTTTGGTTGGTACCAAAAGGAAAAGAAAAAGAAAAAACGGACAAAGCAAGGGTTAAGTGTGAGGGTGTTTTGGGAATTAAAGCTTTTTCATTATTCATTTTTTTTAATTTTATAACAGTGATGGGATTTGTTTAGACTTGAAAATTGCATTCAAAATTGCAAACTTGGTCGAAGGGAATTATGGGTTGGCCTTCTGAGAAGCTTTGAAATGAAAGGTTTACTTGAGTGGTGGCAACGTCAATAAAAATAAAATTAAAATTAAAATAAAATAAAAATTGCATTAAAAATGCCTACGATAATGTTGCCCACTATCACTGCCTCAATCAATGGGTTACACCAATTCTTATCTTCTCTATCTTTATTATTTATCATTTTAACTATTCCTATTTCCTAATTGCTAAAAAGATACACCTTTGCTTTCCAGATCTCAACGTTTCTCATGTGCTTCAAAACCTCTTTACTTCATCATCTTCCCTTTAAACCAACTATTTATTATTTTTTAAAAAGCTTACTAATAAAAAATAACAACTAAATCACACACATATAGTAATTTATAATTACTTACCTTCTTAAGTTTATATAATCTTAAATTAAGGCGTTTCAAAATTTTCATGTTGCACTATTTCTCCGAGGCAGTTTATTAATATGTATTATTAGTCATTTATAAACATATGTAAATTATATGATTTTCGCTATCATTTTTTTATATTTTTCAAAACACTTTTTTAATTTATTTCCTAAATTTAGACGTTCTCATAAAATAAAATGATTATGGTATCCGTTAATTTTAATTTTTTTTAATAAACATCCTTTTAGAAAATGCATCGCAGTTTTAATTTTTAAATTGGTTATTAGTTCTTATACTATTATACAATATTTATATTTTTTATATTTTAAAATAATACAGCAACATAATAAAAATAAAGTTTGAATTAAAATTAAAGTAAGCTTGATAAACTTACGGTCGAACCGGTACGATGCCACCTGTATTTTCGTTAATAATTTATAATATTTTTATAGCATATGAAATTTAATAGATCTTCGCATACTCTATTCATGGTGATGCGTTACTTCTTATAATTAAATTTAATTAATAATGTTTTTATAATCCGTCTAGTTTGTAAAATTATAACTAAATGTCATATATCTCATGCTATTTTGAATTTGATGCATGTTTTTCGGTAAAACTTAGTTGTTAGTGTTTCATTGTAAGCTACAATATTTTTCTTAACAATAGTGATAAGAATTAGTTATGTTTTATAAGTAGATTTTTAAAATAATTACAATTAACACTTACAAATAGAAGTTAGGTATTATTTTTAGTTTTTTTTTTATTTATAGATTTTTTGCATTGATTTTAATAATTTTAATTAAAGATGTCAATGAGTCAAACTATGAATTAACCTATTTCATTAAAAAAAATACCAAAATATACACGTGGTATAATTTTTTATTTCAAATTATTATATTTAGAAATCAGAATTAATTTCATAACCTAAGTTTTAAAATACATGTTTTATTATAAATTTCGTAAACTAAAAATTCATTGTTAAAGCAAATTAATTTTTTTTAGTTCAACATTATTGTCAAAAGCTACCTAAAATGATGTGGTTGATAGGTTTAGATATTATAATATGTGTAGAGTTTAGATTTTTTTTTTTGTCTTTAAAATACACTTATGTTAATACTTACATTTTTTTTTAACATAACTTTAGATATTTTCTTTAACATGTCTTAAAATATCAAAAGAAATGTTTATCGGTATATTGTAAATGTACAACAAAGAAATAACACAAAAAATTAATCAAAAAATTAAAATTCATTTAGTAATAAGTACGGTGTCTATTTATTACTGATCTTATCTAAATAAAATTTAAAATTAAGTCTTTAAAATATAAACTTAGATAAAAAATAGTAATTTTAAAGTACAATTAATAAATTTGCATACTAAAACACTAACACAAATGAAATTAGTTATTTTCTGAAAACAAATTTAAATAAGTAGACCTAAAATATAAGTTTAAAAAATAACTTCAATTTTATATCTTTAAATAAAAGATAAAAAGTTATATGAAATCAAACTTTCAATCATTATTCAATAACTCAGCGAATATTATATACATACAGGTTGAATACCATAAAATTTGTTCCTTAATAATATTTGTTAAATACCCATACTAAATATTTACATATATCAACTAAAAAATATCTATTTTTACAAATTATATCCACAAATATTCGCAGTTATGTTTTTTTTTTTTTTTTAATTAAAAAACCTTAAGTTTTAAATTAAACCTAAAATTCATAACCTGGTTAGAATATTATGAACTCGGTCCCTCACTTTAACTCTTTTGCTCTAAACTAATAGTAAGTTACTAACTTATCGTTAACAGTTACATATAAGAATTATTTTTTAATTCAAGTCATGCATGTAAATTTGGAGATTTAAGATTTTCACACTAATATTGGTGTGTGGGAATTGTGATTAGAATATTGTTAATCTAAAAAATATAGATTCTTTGGATTTGATCCTTCATTAACTAGCTACTATTATACCTATATATTCCTCTACAAAATTATCGAGTCAAACTCGTGTGGTCGTGCGTGCTTGTAGCATATCTTAAAAAGTTGTGTATATTATTAACACATTCCATCTTTTAATCCAGAAAATATTTTGGGTACACGATTTAAAATAAAAGATATTATCACTTTTTTTTTTCATTTTCATGCCTTGTATATTTTAAAAATCTGTTACAGCAAGATTCACACGTGCAATAATAGTATTTATCGGTCATATATTTCTCATTAAGTGATAACGTGTTCCTTAAGACAGTGAAACTAATAAAAACATTCTGAAAAAATTCTGTAATTGTTTAAATTATATGAAATGTAAATATATAAAAAATTGTCTTACATCAGCTTGTGTAGTCAATAGTTGTTGTTAACTTGCTATTATGATAGGAAAGTAACTTGACTATTGTGATTAGTACCTTACTTTACAATGCAACAACGAAACCTAAATTGTTTTAAAACCTGGGGCAGATGGGTCAGTGTTGGCTTAAATTATTGCAATAATAACACGTTATGGACCAGAAATGGAATAAAATTTCATCCTTAATGATTTGCTTAGGCCACACTATAAGGGGTTTGTTTCTTGATTAAAATTTATTTAAAACTTTAAAAAAATATAAAAAAAAAATTAAATAAGATATAAAACTTAATAGGTTTTGATTTGAATTAAAATGCGTTGGAACAGATTATATGTTTGAGGGAGTTGCGAAAGAATTAAGGTAGAAGAAAAGGTGGTTGGGTTTCTCAACCACCACGTGAAGGGAGGAATGAAGTAGAAGTAGCAGTAGTTGGCAAGGTGAGTTCATGCTCCCAAAATATCTATACTACCATTTTTTTTTTTTTTGAGATTTTCTTAAATTAAACTAACATACCAATTTTTTTTAAATTATGCATAAATTTCTCATTTATTTTAAAAACATTTCATTATCTTCCATTATAATATAAATGTATTTCATGATTTTAAAAGGACCACACATATCTTCTAATCTTGTGTTATATGTAAGCATTTAGAGAGTTTATTATAAAAAAATGGTGGGTATAAGAGTATTTTGAAAAAATTATGATGAATGTTGGTGTGATTTACTCCAATATCTAACAAGTTCCCTCCATCGGCCCACAGTGCAGCAACGACCACTTCTTCCATCCCCACTTCACGTGTATGGTTTATCGGTAGGTTTTGTTTGTTTTTAAGAATGGATCGAGAGAATAGAGAGAAAATTATTGAGTTATTTGTTTCAAGGATGGACAGACTAAAATGAAGATATTTGACTAAAAAATTTATGAAAGGTTTTAATGGATAGGTTAAATTATCTGTTTGGTTTTCATTTTTTTTTAGGAAAATATCGATTTCATTTTTATTAGTTATTCAAATGTAATAAAAAATAATAATAATACAATAATTCTTTTTTATATTATTCAATAAATGAAAGGTTTATACTATTAAACATATCTCTTATAATTATCATATCTCTTGTATCTCTCATATTTTTTAAAATGTTTACAAATTTTAAACCTTCGTAATATTTCATATTGTAATTATATGACCCATCATATTTTATATTGTAATATGACTCTTAATATTTCATATGTCTGTATTCCAATTAAGTCTGGATCAAATTCTCAAGATCAAAATATAAACTTAAGTGAATGTTTACTATATATAGGATAGGGATAGGTATTTTGGGGACAGAAACGGGACAAATATGTACAACCTCATCCTATCTTCATACCTAATTGAAAAAAATAGAATCTTCGGTGGTAGATCTTGGTCCTAAAATTTGGAAAAGCCAAAATAATATACTTAAAATTCATATATCTCCCAAAAGAGTTAATACGAAACTCCTATCTTACAACTATAATTCTTTTAATTCTAGATAAGGTTCCCTCTAATTCAAAATTTGGATTGTGAATAATTCAAAATTATGTAAAGTAAAATTTATCTTGTTTTCATCTCTACAGGTATTTTCTCTTATCATTCCTAAACAATAACATATTATTTTATTGTTCATTTATATATCTATTTAAAAAAAAGTAAAAAACAATTTATCAAAATTTAATACAAAATTGAAATTTAATACATATCTTTTTATTCTATACCCATAAAACAAATACAAAAAAACTCACGAGATAAAAAAATATACTATTTATTGAACTAATATTTTCCTATAATAAACAAAAAAGAATTACATTTTCTATTATAACATATGAGAAATTAAAATACAAAGGATGAGTTAGTGTTTGTCTAACGTCTTTTTTTTTTTTCATAAACAAAAGAAAATATACCAGAGTAGAAGATAAATACAATATGTGATAAAATCATAATGAGAGAGAAGACACAAAATATTTTAATAATTTTGTTTTTTGTTTAATTTTATATTTTATCATTTATTAACATTAAATGTTATAATTTATAAAATAAATAAATTATATATAATTTAATTTTCATAAATAAAATATGTACTGCATATAGTTAAAAAAAATTGGGAGGAGGACCATGACTCCCTACGGATTAACTAAGACCAGCTGATGCCAATACCCATATTCATACCCAATCAATAAAGAGAAGTCCTGTAAAAACAAAAATATCTCCAAGGACAAACTTATTTATGATCTTAATTGACATTAGTTTTACGGGACAATTTCATATTTTTAATTTGTTAACTCATTATATGGTTGGTATGACTTAGTGAACCAGAAATAAAGACGACGTATATTCAACATTTTTTCTAAATTAAAATAAAAATAGTAAAAAAAAATTTTATTATAATTTTTAGGAGATACAAATATATAAAAGTATTATAATTTAAATCCGACTAATTTAAATATTAATTATAATTAAATAATTTAATAAGTACACATAATAATAATAATCATATATATATATATATATAACAAAAAATAATATAATTATAAAAAATTTAAACAGGTCAAGATTCTAATGTCACTTTACCATTATAGATCTGTAAGTAAATTAGTCTCATTTTTTTCACCCCATATTTTGCCAATGAAAATGAGTCTCAATAATTCCTTTTGTCATTCTTAATTATGTCATTTGTTAAAAATTTAATGATTGAACTAAAGTTTAGAGTTTAGATGTACATCTTTAAAAAAATAAAGTTTAGCAGGTTAAATAATATTAAATTTGATTAAACTAATTCATTTTATAGTTTATTCTTTTATAATTTATCGAAACTCTTCCTTTTATGTTAAATGTAGTTGAATGGGTTAAAAAAGAATAAAAGAATAGTGATCAAATGGACACATGGTAAACGTGCTCAACTAATTAGACAAAATTGATATGTTGGTTGTTTATTTTCATGATTCTTTATTATAAGTGTTATATAATATTACAATTTATCGTCGTAATTGTGAATGACAAAAGAATTTTTTTTATGTTTATATTATTTGAATCTGTCATGATTTTAATCGAGAATTCATATATTAACTGAAAATGAATACAAATATTGATAATACTTAGATTTTTTAAATTAGCTACGGATAATATGGACGAATAAGTGTATTTGTGTCATTATTTTTCATATTCATTTCCATTTTAATTACTAAAATGTATTTAATTAGATAACTTAACATACTTATATTAATTATCTTTTATCCTAAGTTTTGAAACTTATTTCTAAGACACTATAATTTCTACTCTTCTTTAAAATTATTTTACCTCCATCAAATTATTATTTAATATTTATATAATTATAATTTTATTTATTGGTATTTTATTATAATAAATAGAATATGTTTTTTTTACGTTGAATATGAAATAATATCATATTTTATTTGGTGTAATATTTATTTTTTGTAAAAGATATTTAATTAATATTTGATAACAATAAAAGGATGGGTAGGGTATATCGTTTTTGTTAAACGTTTTTTTTTCTTCTTTTCTTCTAAATTTCTAGAAATTTTTTTTATATAATGAAATAATATTTATACACAAATATTAGAGAATATAGTAATATAGACAAAAAAAATGTTTTAAATAAGTGATTGTTTTCTCTCAAATATTCAAGTTTTCTTTTTTGTAACAGTTAATATATAAATAGTTTGGGTGCATGTGACATCTAAAGCAAAAATATATGTATTGTCTTTATAATGACCAATTTAGATATTAATTTACAAAATAAAAAAAATATTGGTTACTAAAATAATTACTATTATGAACAATGTTTGGATTACAAGTCCGATAACATGGTTGGAATCAACCACTATGTTCTCGAAGTATTATTCACTTTGAAGTGTGGATATTTGTCACTGTTTTGTCCTTAAAAAATGTCTCAGGGTGGAAGGATGAAGAAGTATTTAAATTGCGTCTAATATCGACTATTAAGTGATATGAAACTATTGGATGTATCGTAACAAATAAAAAATTATAATTGGTCACTAAATTAGTCATTAATTAATCAGAAACTACTTTAAAAATGAATTTCTTTGGTAGCCAAAACCTTAGTAGCTAATGTTAGTGATCAATTTATAAACTATTTTTTTTTTTACAGTTAAAACCTTGGTAGCTAAATTTTAGAGAGAAATTATAATTTGTTATTCCTAATAGTGACTATTTTAATAAAAAAAATTATTTTGTAAATTGATATCTAAATTGATCACTATAGTGACTAATCATATTTTTTTTCACTACAATTAGTTGTTAATGAGAGATTTTATTATAATGATGAAAACAAGTTATATTTTTTCTCACATTTTTACTTTGAACAAATCATTAAAAGAAACATAAAGTAAAGAAGGAAAAATACTTTGAATTCAATTCTAACTTATGAAGTATTTTATATTGATATTGTTGATGTCAAATTTTGAGATGTTTGAAATGAATTGGGTAGTATTTTTTATGATTAAGTATGTTTTTTTGTTCCTTAACTTCAACTGAAAGTTATGATTAATCATCTTTTCTAAAAATGCATGAGTTTAGTTCTTTTAACCAAATTTTATTAAGTTTATTTAATGTTTCAAATACGTTTCTCAGCTAACACTATAATAAAAATATTTCAAACTGTGTAAATAACTAAAATGTTTTCATCAAACGTATTTGAAACGTCAAATAAACTTAACAAAATATGTGTTTTAGTGTATGATATCTTAAATTAAGTGATTTGAGATCTAACACTTAGAATAATATATTAACCCATATAACCTTGGTTATCTTTGTTTGCAATTTACATTCTTACATATTCTTCACCATCACTCTCTTCTTCATATGCAATTCTTCACTTTTTTATTCCTCCACTTTTCATCCTTAATAATAGAAAAGATACAAAAATATTGTGATTTTAATCCACAAGTAAATTGTCTATGAAATTTGTTTTAATTGTAGATGCATAAAACACTTCAAAACTTTGAATGAAATCGAAAGACGTTAAGTTTATTAGTCCACTAAAGACATTGTAAGCATCAAATCCTTTTATATATATATATATATATATATATATATATATAACGTAGAAACTCCCAAAATCGGATAAAAACTACAACCAAAAGAGGGTAACACTATATGAAAATTTGTATAACATATATACTCAAACTTCACATCACTTTATTACAAGAGTATAAGAAAAGTTAAATACAAGTTTTAAAGTGTGTTTGACTAGGACAAAGAACATCATAGACTTAGAATCCATTATATAATTACTAGTACATATCCCCTTAATTATCCTAGACGATGTGGTATTTTCAAGACATATTATTTTTATAATCACAATAAATAAATATATATATATATATATATATATATATATATATATATATATATATATATATATATATAAAAAAATATGATATATGTGTGGGAAAGTAGATAGAATTGTCGATCCACATGACAACGAAACGTGGGTAGCATTATTATAAGAAGAACGCATACATTATTAAATAAATAATTGGTATGATATGAAAATCAAAATTAGATTTTTCTTATTTTTAACATAGTTTGCATCATTTTGATACTTTGAATTGGTTCATGTCTCGAAAACTTCTAGATAAAGATGTTTGTTAAAGATGTTTGTTGCCGTTCGTACTTAACATGTGCTTGGCTTCACTTGTATTATCCATAAAAAGATTAAAATACCAACTAGCATAATTTTAGATTAATTATGTCAGGTTTCATTTTCAGTTAGAAATAATTTGAAATTTAAAATCATTTCCAAGTTAAAAATTAACCTTTTAAAATTTGTTACCGAATAAAAAATTGTCTTAAAATTTACTATTAACTTTTTTTTAAATAAAACATCATTTGCAATATATGTCAAGGAAAATTAATTTATAACTAAATTTTTCGGGTACTTTTCCAAACATGTATTAAGGATGTCAAAATGAACTGTCTCAATTAAAAAATACAGGATGAATAATACATAAATAATTAGATGAAAAAAGTGCATGCTTTGATAAATTAATTCATACACATACATGTCTTATAATTTTGCGTTGGACTTCATCAATATTATCTTCTTAATCATGCTTAGAAGATGATAATCTTGATTTTATCCTTTTTTTTTTTCATTTGATGGTTTAAGTAACTCTTGCAGTGTTAAAGAATATCTGAAAAATCGTCTTAAAAATATACTCATGCAAAACAAAAATCCTCTATAATTATGCACCATTCATTCACTCTTTTTCCTCGTTTATCTACCAAGCCAAACACGCTCAACACGCGGAATGGTGAAAAAATCTAACTAAACTTATCAATCGCTTTCAATCTTGTAAATTCACTATTGTGACGTTAAGGATGTTTTTTCATCGATTTTCTTCCATCTACAGACTCGAAAAATTGACATAAATAATTAATAATCAGAATCAGCGTTTATTTAAATAAATTCATAAAAAGTGTTTTTTTCTTTAAAATAGTTAATTTCTATTAGAAGCCAGTTTTTATATAAAGAAGTGAATGAAATTTGAAAATAATGGTCGAGGTTCTATAAATTAAATTTTTCCTGATTTACAAAATAATTTACTATTTAAATTTCAGTCGATGTTCCAATCATCGAAATTATTATATGAATAACTTAATTCTTACAAATTAATTGAAATTGAAGAAAAAAAGTCTGAACAAAAATAATGTAATGCTATCTATTCAAGATATCCACCATGATACTTGTCTCATATTTAAACCATTTAAGTCACTCTCACTACGTCACGTCGTGTTAACTCATTTGTGTATAATTTTATTTAGTGGTAATAAAGTTTAGTGAGTGAAACAACCTTTTAGAATTGTTTATTGTCTATTTTACAATCAAGAGTTTTGTTATAATTTTACTTTTAAAAGACGTCTTAAAAAATTAATGAAGAAAAAACATTTAAATTATAATTAAATTTCAAAGTTTCAATTTATTTAAAAAAAGAGAGTTTGTTTTTCTAAACTTTATATTGTTTATGAGACCACATGAATGTAAAAATAAGATTATTAGATCGAAGTGAGAGTTTTGTCTCACTTAAAAACAATATACGTAAAACTATTGATGAAACAATATAAAAGGACATAATAATTAATACAATAAAAATGAAAAGTAAAAATATTTATTTAAGGAGTAAATAGCTAAAAAAATTGAATACTAAATAGATAAAAAATGAGTATCCTTAATTCCACCGATTTCTTATGAAAGAGAAATTGCTTGAAGTAATTGGGTAATTGCTTTCAAACTTGGTTACGACTTTGGGTGATTAAGTATTCGCATTTACTTGGTTTTGAAGGAAGTGGCATTGATATTTAGCTAACTTTTGACAAAGCATTTTCCTATTATAACCTTTTCTGTGTTATTTTTCAAAGAGGAATTAGTCACAAAATATATATCACTGTTATTCAAACCTCTTTCTCAATCAACCCATCTTGCTTCCTATCCCCGTTTTTCAAGTTCAACTTTAAAACTTTTAATTTCTTCCCATTTTGTCCTATTCAACTACTGATTTTACCAGAATCAACTAATACCATTTTGTTGAATACACTCAACTTATTGAATTTGATGGAAAAAAATTGTACTTTGACATTCCTATTTTGATATCATAATTTCTTTTACATTGACACTGTTTATCTTCATTTTTATTTTCTATAAATATAAAAAATAATTTTTGTTAAAACTTTTAACTTTTTGCTTTCAATTTTTTTTTTGTAAAAATATGTTTTTTTTAGCAAATATGTCTATATTCTTCAAAAATGTCTAATACTTAAGTTTTGGATATTTTATACTACTAATTTATAGTATTTATTATTAATAATAGTAAGTTTAATATTACAAATAAAAATATTGATTTAATATAATTAAGGTAAAAAAAATGAAAAATTAAAGTAACTATATGTTTTAAAATATATAATTTAATTGAATAGTGTGTGTGTTATTTTTTTATCTTTTTATTTTGTTCTGACCTGACCCAAGTCGATCTAACAACATCATTAGGAACAAGGATCACGTTCCTAAGATATTGTCCGTTTTGGAGTGTGTAGTTCTGTTACAATTTTGTCTTTAAAAAGTACCTCAGACGATGGAAGAAGAAAAAAAATATTTAAATTGCACTTGATCTCTGACTCCTACATAATATGAAACTATTACTTAAACATATTTGATAACCTAATTTAAAATTTTACTTTAATTTAAAATATTTATCTTAAAATATATATTCTTGTTGTTGTGTAAGTCAACAAAATAAAAAATAATATCCTTTTAAAGATGTAAATGTAATCTAAGAAATATTAATATGGAAGTCTTGGGTCAAAGATTCATTTTCTTTGTTTTTTCTCTTATTTTTATTTATTTTTGGAATTTTTATTCCTTCTCGCCTACACTTTTTATTCTTTTTTTTTTCTTTAACTTCTCCTTTCATTTCTGATACGTTTTTCATCTTTCTAAAAAACAAGTGGCAACTAGAAGGTTGAAAAAGGTGAAACATTTCTATCCATTTAAATTCAAATTTGGGTTTTTTTTTTTTCCCATTGCAATATGTTTTCGCCAAAAATTCTTTGATTTTTTTTGTACTATAAATATTTTGCAGTTTTAATAGTTCTATCAAATAAAAAGTACTTTAATTTGTGTTTTTATTGTTGTGATAATATTTCTAGAAGTCTTGATTACTCTTTTTTGTTATTCTCTATAATATTACCATTAATTGTTAGATAGCAAAAATTATTTGGAATTTGATTTTAAATCAATAAGTTGTTGTTGATGAATTGTTGGTATTATGTTTTGAAGAGTTTTAGTTAAATTAGTTGTGACTGTGATTTCATTAATTTAAAATATGACTTTAGGTTTGGATATTCAATCTGAGTTATACTTATTATATAATTAAATTGTGCTTTACATATTTTAAACATGTTGGAATGTATGAAATAGTTGCTTTTAGAATTGAAATTGGTTTTGAGTAATTGGGCATACTTTAAGATTTTGCATAATTTATTTGGTAGATGCAATTTTGCTCAACGAATTATGAAATTAATTTGTTCAATAAATCACTAAGCCACCAAAAATTTATTTATTTATATATATCAATAAGTATTAATATAATTCTACGATTTTTTAAATTTGTCACTTTTTATTTTAGCTTTCATAAATATTTTTTATTTATTTACAGAAAGTTGTTTAATAAGAAGATAATAGGCCTTAAGAAGCACTAATTTACGTTAAGATGTGAAAATGTTTAACATTAATATATTTTTATTAGACAAAACAGTTTTAAATAATTTACCATTTAACTTGAAAAAGTTGCTAAATATATAAAAAAAACAAAGTAGAAGTGACAGATAACTTTTATTTAAGTTATAATTTTCAATTTTTAATCTTTAAATTTGCTGAAACAACTTTATCTTAAAAATAACTGACAAGTTTTAGATAAGTATTAATTGGACAAACCGTAATATACAGACATGCTTGATTTTGTCAATTCAATTTACTTTTACAGTTTTTCTATCTAACTTTTGTCCAGAAATAGGCATTTCCATATGAAATAAAATAGTTCTACATCTTAAATTGATGTTATGAGCTAAATATATCTCTTATATATGAATTTCATACATCTAGATATAATTATTTACATGGTTAAAATATTTCAAAATTTTGGAATACCATTTTATTTTCTGTTTTTTTTTAAAAAAAATAAGCAACCGTAATAACACCTATCTAATATCTAGTGAATATATTCTAGAATAAAAATTCATGTGCACATAAGAAATAAAAAAAAAAAAAAAAAAATAAAAAATTATGCAAA
>Ga0214543_1000960_pt1 | contig 53477 bp, 21 predicted proteins | sample CNSS2metaG_FD_160094 | JGI IMG/M metagenome (GOLD analysis project Ga0214543, IMG submission 160094) | Root nodule microbial communities from cowpea collected in UCLA plant growth center, Los Angeles, California, USA - CNSS2 | ecosystem: Host-associated > Plants > Roots > Nodule | place: USA... | reverse complement strand
TCAAATGTAAATACCACGTGGACACTGTACAATTATAATTTCAACCACTCATGTCTTATTATTTGACACGTATCGCTTCTGCACTGCCACCTCACCACTTTCTAAACGCCGTTTCGGAAGATTTAACGGTTTGGACTCAATTGGTGCACTTAAACTAATTTGGGTACGTAATTGAGACTTTTTTAAAACCGGGTACCAATTAGAAACTTCAGTACCAAACTGGGTACTATGCGACTAATTATACCAAAATAAAATTAATAAGACAATTATTTCTTTCAAAAAATTAGTTATTAAAAATAAAATTGAAAAATAAAATGTTTACATCAAACTAGTTTATCTCTTTATGGAATGATATAGATTATTATCATTTTATTTGTTATATTATATTACAGATATAATATAATTGATTATCATATATTATATATTAATTGATACTCAATAATATAATAATACATAACTCAATAGATAATCAGTTGTAATTGATTTTTCTATATATATATAATCAATGTTTTGTATATAGATATTTGTTTTTTCAGGACATTTGAGTTATTATTGCCCTTGTTATGATTTTTTTGACTAATCTTTTTTTCACATCAAGGTATCTCAAGGTGTGGTTGCTCGCACTCACAATTTTGTTCCTAAATATGTGTTTCTCTTGTTCTTATGTAAAAATTTCTCACCTAGAAATAAATTGAATTATAAATGTTTGTGAATTTTTTTTATATTAAATGTTTTAAAAAGGTGAAATAAGAAAGTACAAGAGAAATGATGAAACAACTAATATCTTGTCCGAATTTTTTTCAATCATATTCATTCAATTTTTTTTTTCTCATTTTTTAAAAACTCATATTTTTGTATAAATTTTTAGAGGAATCTAGTCTTAGTAAACTTATATTTATAATTCATATATTAAGACATTAAGAGTTAAACATGGAGTAGACTCTCTAAATTTTATGTTTTAAGGACCTAGAAAATTGATAAGAAAATATGGATAGTCATTTTTAAATTTAGTTACTTTAATAAGATTAAATTCAAATTATTATAACTTAACTCTTAAAAGTTCTTAATTAAATCTTCTATAAAAATAAATTTATATATCTCATTTCATTATAAATATAAAATTATAAATTCATTAATCTCATTCTATTGCAAATAAATAATTTTGTATAAACAAAATTATAAAATACTTTATAAATTTCATATAAATTTTCACTAATAGTATAATAGACTTCTCACAGACAGTCCCACTACTTGTTATCATGGTTTAGGAAACTTAAGAACACTTAAAAAAACTAACATTAGAAAAAAAATTGTATCTCAATACACTTTTCACAACACATACTTATTATCCGAATAACTTTGATTCAATGTGTTCTTTTTCTATTACGTCGAAGGGGCATGTGTTATGAAGTAGATAAGTCCCACATCGACCAATACTATAAAACAGAGATAAACTAAGATGTATAATTATTTAAAGTTTTGTATTTTGTAAGTATGATCCTTCAGGCAGTTAATGGGATGTGATGAGTGGTAAATACTTGCATTTAATATGCAAGAGGGATGCCCGCTCCAGCCTGGTTACGACTGTGTGGCATTCTCGTTCTGACCTTTCTGATCCCTAATTCATGCCATTTTAGTTTGTTTTAAAATTTAATTAAATATTTTATCTGATGTTTGATTTGTTGTCTATCTTTTAAGTTTTGTAAAATTTTAACAGTCTTATTAAAATATAAGAATATTTATTTTTTATTAATTTTTTTTATTTTTAATTATATTTTAGTTTTAACAACATTAAAATTTAAATATTTTTTTAAATATATTATCAATCATGGATAATATTTATAAATATTTTTATCTTATAATTATTAATAACACTTATATAAATATTTCTGTCTTTTTAAAAATTAATTTAAAAAAATAAAAGTATACTAATAATTATTATTAATATCATAATTTGGATATTAAATAACATTTTTAATTATATTTAGAGTTATTTCATTATCTTTTTATTTAAATTTTCGTGTTTTCTGGGAGAAGTCTTTACTCATATTATGTTAGTGGTGACTTCATATCTTTATATTAAGTGATAACCCTAATCTTTTATTGGATGTGTTGAATTAAATTGTGACTTCTTAAAAACTTAATAAAAGGTGGGCTATGTACACACTACCTAGTATAAAATCAAGGTTTTCCTCTCTTGTTCAACTTTTTTTTTTTCCTGACACTTAAAAACTTGAACTTTCACAAAAGACAGTACTTGAGAAGGTATATTAAAAATATTTTCCGTTATTAAAAATATTCCGTTTAAAATATGGGAAAATGAGAAATAAAAATAATAAAAAAATAGAAATGAAACGTATATTTATAAAAATTCAGTAATAATTTAATAGATATAATAAGTTTTGAAAAGTTATAAAACAATATATTTATAAAATGACATTATTTTTATTATTATAAACTAATTTTAATATAGGCTTAATATTTAATTTGGTCATCTAATTTTATTTGAATTTTTTAATAGACACAAGTTTTTTATTTGTTTAATTCAGTCCTCTATTTTTTTTAAAAAAACATTTTATTTGATTATCTTTGTTAATTTAAAATAAATGACATGCTATTAAGTAGAAATCGAAAAGGTGACGTACTTACTATCTTTTTATAAAGAAAAAATGTGAAAGTTGTACTAATCCATTCTAGTTTGTCTTTATCTTAGGGTTTTGGTTTACACATATTTAAGGTGAGTTATGATTATGTATCCTTCATTTTCATCTTGTTCATGCAATCCTTAAGGATGTAAAATCATAACATTTCCTCTAGTGGTGTTGGGTCGAGGGGTTTTAGGATAACACACATTGGTAATTATGGAGAGTTTGCATTGTTGAGAACGACAAAGACTATAAAGAATGCGGGAAAACAATTTTAAGGTTGTCTTAACTATAAGTTAACATTAATGAAAAATTTCTTTTGTATAGTGGTTTGTTTTACCTTTGTCCTAACCCTCATGTTATGTTTTCTATTGAATAATATAGTGAAAGTGAAAATTTTGTTGGATACAATTACTTCAAATGGTGCATTAAAGATGTTAGTGACCAAATGAATTTTACCAGTTTGAGACAAAGGAAGAAGATATTTAATTTAGAGAAAGATGTTAAAGTGTTAAAGAAGTGGGTGAAAGTATTGATAGGGATGTTTGTATTTTTGGTATATTGAATGTGACCCTATTGTCAATATTACTGAGAATTCTACGAAAAAAGAATGGGTTGTATGAATGTGAATGAAAAGATTGAAGTAGTATGTCCCTAAGTAGGTTCTAAGTAGGCCATGTATGTAGTCTAGGTGTAAGTTTATTTATTATGATCCTGTAGTGATTGTGTTGCATTGTTTGCATTATGATGAAAAGGTTAAATGAATGGAAATTTTGTGTTTATAGAAATCTATCAGTTATGGATTTATCTATTGATATAAATCGGAAAAGTTTGTTATTCCTTCGTAAAAATCTATCATGGCAACCTGAATATGGAATTTAAATATGTCCTTATCTTTAAAATAAAAGTTCCAAAATAATATTCTTCCATGTTGTTGATAAACACTAGGCAAGTAGCTAATTTATAGCTACTCCATCCATTTAGTATCATTATCGTATCTATCGGTAAACACTATTTAGTTCATGAATAATTGATACATAGCAGCAACAACAATAAATTTTATAACACTTCCATTTAAACATAAAAATTGTTTTGGAATTTTAACAAAATACATTATATGTTCATAAAATTCGCAACATTGAACATAGATGTCCATAAAAGTTGCAGCTTCAAAAAACACATAAATTCATAATTCATGGTTTCTAGACACGGCCTCTTATGTTTATGTCTTATGTTGGATGTGAGGCATCTTAGGTTTGGGGAATTGGGTGTGCCTCATCTTGGGTTTGGGGAATGCACGGAACAATGTACCAAAAGAAAAGAAAAAGCAATGCTTCAACACACCATGCACATGAAGAATAGGAGTGATAATATTAAGCATGATGACCCAAAACCTCGACTTGCATAACTCGTACTCTAGGTAAAAAAAAAACTTGCATTTTTATATATTGATTACTTTTTTTTCTGAATTTTTGCATGAACATTCTAAATTTTTGTATGAGTGAAAAAGAAGTGTTATGTATTTTTAAATATGCTAAAATTTGAAGAATACACTGTGTATTTCAAAGTACAAATATGAATATGATGGAAATGTTGAATTATTAATTATCATTCAACTTTCCAAAGTCTTTGTTTAATTTTGTGAACTTGTTAACGTTTCTCAATTTGTTAAACAGTGAAAGTTATATCATAAGAATTAAGAAAAAAAACAAACCGACTCGCAAGCCAGAACTTATGTGAGACGGACCAAACTTTTCAACACGGGATGGGCCAACCCAGTCCACAATTTGTAGGTCAAGTGTGGGATAGGCCTAAACGGGTCGGATTGACCCATATTGTCATCCATAATAAAGAAAACATGATCTCACTTTAAACGAAATTGAAAAATATGTGTATCCTATAAATCTCCACCTTTCTTTACTCTCAAATCTGTCTATTAAAACTCAAATCTCACTTGCTAATAAATCGTTTTCATTTCCTCTCAATAGTTACTCACCCATAAATGAACACATCATTAATCTTTGATATTTGTGAAAATATTAGTTTTTGTAACCATTGCCGTATGTTTTTTTTTATTATTATTTACTCTTGGAAATTATAGATGATATTTCCTGAGTTTTAGAAAAAGTTTATAAAACTCGTACAAGCACAATTCAATTTTTTTTTTTATGTTTTTATTTCTTTTGTTGTAGGGTTTATAATATTTGCTTTTTTTTCTGTTTGGTTTGGATATGCAAAAAAGTTGGGTTGCACTCAATGCAAGAATCTATCCAATTAAGTTTTTTGTGTGTTGCCATGAAGTTGACTTGAACTTTGTTCAATTCATCCTATTAAAATGGTCCAGTTTCTATCAAAGGGAATAAGCATATAATAAAAGTTCATTATATTTTATCATAGGAGGATGTTTCATGATTGTATTATAGAAGGATCTTTCATGATTGTAATGTCAAAACGTCAACAATAAAAGAATGAAGTAATTCAGTACATAACTTAATGAAATTGGAAGATATAAGGTTATATAACATGTCATGTTGGTATAAACAGGAGACACACATTACATGCAAATTAAAGAACAACTTTTTTTATATAATATATTTTATTTATTAAATATGTATTTATAAGTTTCTATTTATTTATTTTAATAATACATATTTTAAAAATATGAGATTAAATATTACCAAAAAAAAAATGTAGTCAAAATGGACAATATATATTTAAAGATTTATTATCATGCTTTCCTTTTGAAAACAAAGAAGACATATTTACTACTTTTAAATTGTGCATTCAAAAGATTTGATATCACTTTTCTACATTAATTTTCACACATTAAATATATGTTGTTGTTTTAAAAATAAAAACAAAAAATAATTGAAATGATACTTTTAAATAAAAATAGAAAGATAATAAATACAATGCAAAACGTAGTTTACAAATATTTAAAACTAAAGGCGTATAACATTAAATTATTCATGTCACAAATAAATATATTTATTTCTTATTTATTCCTTATCGTACTTACTTTCTTAATAACTTATTCAATGAAAATAAGGTTGACGATGATGATTTTAAAATTATACATAATTATTTTAAGTCAAAATTATACGAACATAATTCTGTAAACAAAATTTACATTTACTTTTCATTGCAGTAGAACAATTATTTCAATTTAGCAAAAAAAAAAAAAATCAATTTGGACTGCATTATGCTCTATCTTATTTCTTTTTATTGAAATTATTTTAAATATTGAAATTATTTATTACGATTAATACACAAAGTTACATAAAATAATATATATTAATTATTTTCATTCGCTATTATCTCTAACAAATATTTTAACTGTGATTAAATTGTTTTTAGCCCTAAGAGTGAAATGAAAATGGCTACACTGATTGGAGGGTGGAGAGCGCAATGTAGCAGTTGAATAGAAAAGAAACAGAACAAAGACACTGACTCACAGAATCTTTATGTATGCAAATAATATAAACTTCGTGAGGAAGTATCCGAAAACATAAATCGGACCACACTTGACTCGTCAAACTGCAATTCCACTGCCCAATCGCAATCCCTCCACACCTTCAAACACAGGCAGGTAAATCGCTTTCTATCTTCATAGTTCACTTCTCTTTTTCAAATATGCATACATTGTGAACCTGAATTTATCAACCATTTTCTAAACAAAAGGGTGTTATTGCCAGTAATACTCAGCGTTTCTTGATTTGATAAAAACGGTGTCTTGACTTTAGTTTCGTTAGTGGGTAAGCTTTTGGCACTAATGGGCTCTGCTTTCTTCTTTTTGTCTGCAGATTTTCTTTTTGGCATTGGGTTTGGTATTTGATTGTGTTTTGAATTGTGGGTGTCAGAATTTTATGATAGGAGATGCATGTTACAGCCATTTGATGTGGCCCCTAATCATAGTTCAAAGAACAGTAATGGAGTACCAAGAAAGAAACTAATTGTATTGATTAGAATGATAAAAGATTCAAAATTATAGAGAATTAACTCTGTTTATAGAACAGATAGTCTAACAGTCCGACTAACTACGATTTTCAACTAAATGAAACCCAAAAACCAAACTAGTTAACTAGTTTTCAATTAATATCTCCGGCAGTGAGTACTCCAAAAGGCATTGTTGTCAAGATTTCTTGTTAAGTAACTGTTAAAGTCTTTCTTATATCTCATTATATTCTTGTAATTTTATTTCAATTATTGATTTAGTAGCTGAGCTAGGGAGTTTTATTTCAAATATTCATTTTCTGTTTTGTTATGAGTTTTCTTTTTGAAGATATTTGCCGTGGTTTCCTTCTTCTGGATTCTACTAAAAACTGCGGCCTTATGATGTCAAAAATGTCAGAAGTTGTGGCCATTGCCCCTCAGTTTGAAATCTTTTTTAAAACCTTGCATTCAAAATCAATTTGCCATAAGCCCATCCAAACACATGATTAAAACCTCTGATTTGTAATTATTTTAGTCAATCTGAATCTTAATAATGTAATTATTTTAAAGAATTTTAATCAAATTCTTCTTGATTTGAGTTAAATTGTTTCATTCTTCTGCTGCACTATAAACTGTTAGAGTGAGAAATTTTGTTCTCATATTTTAGTCAGGCCGTGATGGTCTGTTCAAGGTGCAATTTGTTTCTGAAAGGTTAGTTTTATTAGTGCATATTTTTTTGGAGCATAGAAATAATGTAGAAGTGGTGAGGTAAGATATGTGGTGACTGTCTGTGAAGAAGGTTTTCCTTGATAGAATTTTTTGAAAAGGTTAATCTAACATGCAAATTTTTGTGGCTTAGAATTTGCTGACTATTGAGGCATGGACGTAGAAGCAAGTGATAACGATTCAGTGGTGACTCAGATCAGCATTGGTGGATTTGGCAGTGAGGTAAAAGCAAGTGATCTGGTGAATTATTTGGAGGATAAAATTGGACTTGTTTACAGGTGTAGGTTAAAGACTTCTTGGACCCCTCCAGAGTCATATCCAGAATTTAATATCACTGATACCGCAAAGATTACGAGAACAGATGACTATATGAAAGTCAAGCCTCATGCCTTCGTGCATTTTGCATCTTCAGAATCTGTGACTGCTGCCCTGAATGCTTCAGGTAGTTGTGATATGTTTTTAAAGAATGAATCCTTAAAGGTCAGCTGTGGACCAGAAAATCCATACTTCCTGAATAAAAGGAGGAGAACTAAAACTCCTTTTAAGATGTCTGATGTAATTGTTGAAATTGGGACATTGGTTAGCCCATGGGAGTTTTCTGTTGCTTGGAAAGGACCTGATAAAGGAGTAAAATTTCTTGTGGATCCTTTTGATGGCATGTGCAGGTTTTGTTTCACTAGAGATACTGCATTCTCATTCAAGGGTATAGAGAAAAAGGCAGTTATAAAGTGTGATTTTCAGGTGGGATTCCTGGTTAGAGACATTAATGAGATAAGGAGATATAATGATACATCGTATCTCGTTGTTTTATTACACCTAGCTTCTTCACCTTGGGTTTGGTACAGAACTGCCGAGGATGACATTGAAGATTTAGTACCATATGATTTACTGGATGATGATGATCCTTGGATTAGAACCACTGATTTTACTCCCAGTGGGGCAATTGGTCGATGCAATTTTTATAAAATTTCAATCCCTCCTCGGCATGGTGCAAAATTGATGAAGGCCATGCTTTATCTGAAAGCTCAGAGAGTGCAAACACAAGAGCTTCCACCTAAACAGACCACCCTAAGGGCACTGAATGAACCTGATTTTGGCAGGCCGATGTCAGATGCTTTCTTTTATGTAGATTATCAGAAGGACATTTCTTTTGACGTAATGTTTTTGGTCAATGCTATCGTACATAAAGGCATATTCAATCAACACAGGTTGTCTGATGGGTTTTTCGAATTGCTAAGAAATCAATCTAAGGAGCTCAATGTGGCTGCCCTGAAGCATTTATGTTCTTACAAGCGCCCGGTATTTGATGCAACTAAGAGGCTAAAATTAGTTCAAGAATGGTTGCATAGAAACCCAAAACTTTATCAGATCTCTAAAAAGTTGGATGATGTGGTTGAGGTTAGAAGATTGGTTATTACTCCATCAAAAGCGTATTGTATACCACCTGAAGTTGAACTGTCCAACAGGGTTCTCAGAAAATTCAGAGAAGTTTCAGATTGTTTCTTGAGAGTCACCTTTATGGATGAAGGCATGCAGACAATTAATGTGAATGCCCTTAACTATTATGTTGCTCCTATTGTGAAGGAAATCACATCAAACTCTTTCCCTCAAAAGACAAAAATATATAATAGGGTAAAGACCATCTTGGAAAAGGGATTTTCCTTTTGTGGCCGAAAATATTCATTTTTAGCCTTTTCATCCAATCAACTTAGAGATCGTTCTGCTTGGTTTTTTGCTGAAGGAAAGATAAGATGTGATGAAATACGGAGTTGGATGGGCAAGTTTAATCAGAAGAATGTTGCAAAGTGTGCTGCTAGGATGGGACAATGCTTCTCATCTACCTATGCAACAGTTGAAGTTGTTGCAAATGAGGTGAACTTCTCGCTACCTGATGTTGAGCGGAATAATTACGTTTTCTCTGATGGAATTGGTATTATCTCTCCTGATCTTGCAAGGGAAGTAGCAGAAAAATTGAAATTGGACAATATACCCTCTGCTTACCAGATCAGATACGCTGGTTTTAAAGGGGTTGTGGCTTCTTGGCCTGCTAAAGGGGATGGGATCAGACTTTCTTTGAGGCCTAGTATGGACAAGTTTCAATCTTCTCATACTATCTTGGAGATCTGTGCTTGGACTAGGTTTCAGCCTGGTTTTCTTAACAGGCAGATTATAACATTGCTTTCAGCACTGGGTGTGCCTGATGATATATTTTGGCAAATGCAGGAGGCAATGCTTTGGAAGTTAAACCAAATGCTTGTGGATGCAGATATCGCTTTTGACGTTCTTACCAAATCATGTGCTGAGCATGGGAATGCTGCAGCAATAATGTTAAGTTGCGGCTTCAGTCCCCTAACAGAACCTCATCTTAGAGGTATGTTAACTTCTACACGTGCTGCACAGCTTTGGGGACTCAGAGAAAAGTCCAGGATTTTTGTATCATCTGGGCGATGGTTGATGGGAGTCTTAGATGAGTGTGGTGTGCTTGAACAGGGGCAGTGCTTTGTTCAAGTGTCTACTCCTTCTCTTGAGAATTGTTTCTCAAAGCATGGGTCAAGGTTTTCAGAGACAAAGAACCTGCAAGTAGTTAAAGGTTTTGTGGTTATAGCCAAAAATCCTTGTCTTCATCCAGGTGATGTACGAGTTCTGGAGGCAGTTGATGCCCCCGATTTACATCATTTATGTGATTGTCTTGTTTTTCCTCAGAAGGGTGACAGACCACATACAAATGAAGCTTCTGGAAGTGACCTTGACGGGGATCTATATTTTGTCACATGGGATGATAATCTCATTCCACCTAGTAAGAGGAGCTGGATACCTATGGAGTATGCCGCTGTAGAAAGCAAACTTCTGACACGTCAAGTCATGACTCGAGTACGTGTTTTTTTGAATGTCATTGCATTAAGATCTCTATTAACTAGCAGTATATATATATATATATATATATATATATATATATATATGCTTTGTTCTATACACGGAGAACATTAAATTAGTATTGTTAATTTTATGCATAAATTATTCATAATGTCACACATTTGATTAGTAATTTGAATGAGACTTGGATCTAATTCTACACACAGTCACATGAAATCATAGAGTTTGAGGTATATGTTGCAAATGTGTTCTCTTGCACATGTTTATATGCTCTTCATCTTGTTCTCTAGTTTGTCTTGTATCACATATGGTGTGATTTTTCTTGTTGACGATGTATTGCAAAAATGAGTCCGCAATTTAAAGAGTTTTTGTCTTTCTCACTGCAGGACATCATAGAATTTTTTGTCAGAAACATGGTAAATGAAAATTTGGGTGCTATCTGCAACGCACATGTGGTGCATGCTGATTCCAGTGACTATGGTGCATTGGATGAGAAATGCATACACTTGGCGGAGCTAGCAGCTACTGCTGTTGATTTTCCAAAGACCGGGAAGGTTGTCACCATGCCTCATCATCTGAAACCAAAACTGTACCCTGATTTTATGGGGAAAGAGAATCACCAGTCTTACAGGTCGAAGAAAATTCTGGGTAGACTTTACCGGCGTATCAAAGATGCTTATGATGAAGATATTGATGCACCCTATTTGAACTTTCTGACTGGCGATATACCATATGATAAAGATCTTGAGGTTCCAGGATCTGCTGATTTTCTTGTTGAGTCGTGGGAGCAAAAATGTGCATATGACGGCCAGTTGAGTGGGTTACTTGGTCAATATAAAGTGAAAAGAGAAGAGGAAGTTGTCACTGGACAGATATGGTCCATGCCAAAATACAACAGTAGGAAGCAAGGGGAGCTTAAGGAGAGGCTGAAGCACTCCTACAGTGCCCTGAAAAAGGAATTTAGGCACATTTTTGAGAGATTGAGTTCAGATGTTGGAGATTTAAGCGAGGAAGAAAAAAATTCGTTGTATGAGCAGAAAGCTTCGGCCTGGTATCAGGTGACATATCATCCTCATTGGGTCAAAAAGTCCCTTGATCTGCAAGATAAATCCCCAGGGAACCAAGAGATTGATAGTTTGGGAAGCACGGTGATGTTGAGTTTTCCTTGGATTGCAGTTGATTACCTAGCTCGCACAAAGATAAGGGAACGCCATCGGAAATCTGGAAATTTTGATTCAACTAAGCCAGTTGATTCTCTGGCAAAGTATCTATCAGAAAGGTTATAGTTCCATTGATCTATCTTGCTCCTGCCACAAGGCCACTCTGCCATTCCCGAATGTTTTCCTGAGCATGTGTTGTATTGTATATCACTTATGATGTGTCTTCACTTAAACTAATTTATTTGTGTCTGGGATTGTTTCCAAGCCAGGAATTGCATTTGCTTTTGAGACTGTAGTTAGTTTCATTTGGTACGTTGAGTATATGTTCTACTACTAGTCTTTTGAGTGTGATTTCAAATATTATGTTGCTTCAGCTTTCTAAACGTACATTGTACCATCAGATCTTTGTGTGAAGTGTTCATATGTATTCTAGCCAATAGCTTATAATTATTGTTAAAATTCTTAGAACTATATGCCATAGAATTAAAGCGGGTCATGAGTTAGCAGTGAGGTTCATGTGGCAGAATTACATTGCACATGTATACATTTATGTTTCAATTTGTGCTTTACTAAGTACTTTACCTAGGCAAAATGTACAAAATATATTATTATTTTAGGTTAAATATGTTTTTTATCCCTTAACTTTGAGTAAAGACTTAAATTAATCCATCTTTGAAACTTTTGTTTAATTTAGTCTCTCAATTCTAGAATTGTGTGTATTTAGTCATTTTAATCAAATTTTATTAAGTTTATTTGACGTTTCAAACATTTTTCATGATACATTCTCACTTTAATGTTAGCTCAGAGACACATTTGAAATGTCAAAATTTAGTTAAAAGGATTAAATCTATGCATTTCTAAATATGGAGATTAAATTAATCTAAAATTTCAAAAAATGACTACTTTCAATTTTCATTGTTTCATTCTCTTTACAATGGGTGTGTTTTTATTTTAGTTTCTGCATTTTTTTTATTTAGAAATCACTTTTCAATATTTATAAAATATATGAACTTTCTTTTTAATATTTGAAAGATATTTTTCCTTGTTTTTCCTCCTTTAAAAATTTAAAATCACTAATTTTTTTTATCCCTAATGTCTATTTAAGGATAGATAAATAATGTAAATTTTACACATCCTAAACTTTTTTAAAAGTATTGCTTATTTATACTATATCACAACACTAAAAATGTGTTTTTATATGTCATTTTAAGAGAACTTGGAATATCTTAGGACAAAATATGTTGTTTAGATAAGGAATTTTGAAACAAACTAAAACTTTAGAAATTCATTACAGTAATTAAATTATTCAAAATAAAAGAATTTTGAATTTCACCCAAAAAGAAAATTAAATTCTTCATATTTTCAAATTCATATTTTAGTTTTCACAATTTGGGTCAATCTAAGTCTGAATCAATCATGTTCAACTTGGGTTTGAGTAAACTCGACTTAACATGATGTGAGATCAATCCAATTTAGTTTGGCGTGACCTCAATCTAGTGTTACAACCCAACACAGACCGAAGTCAACTTGGCCAAATTTGACTCAATTTGTATTAGTCTCACTTGGGGTCTAACTAACCTAATCTGAACTTGATCGAACTTGATCCGACCTTTAAATAATAGTAAGTTAATTCAAATTTTGGTAACTAATGTTAGAAATCAATTTAGACTCTAATTCACAAATCAGTTATATTTTTTTATTAATAATAAAAACTATTTTAGATATTAATAATTTTTAGTTTATAAAATTATGTTTAACTTAGTCAAAATATAATGATTAAATATTTTGTCTCTAAAATTTGATTGTTATTTAATAATTTTGTTGAAGTATATATTTAGATGCTTAGTTGTTTAGATAACTTTAATTTAGTTCTTGTTTAGAATTCTTATGTATATCACTTTATTTTAATTTTTGAGAGAAACTTGACTTATTTTATTTTATTTTTCTTATAAATATTTGTTAAAAAATCATCCAAAGTAAGTAAATTGACATCATAAGTCAATTATGTATTCGGCTCTAAGACTCAAAGCATAAATAAATATTTTTAGACTGTGCAAATTGGACTGAAAAGAGCTTATGGTTGGTATCATGTGGTTTATATCTGCACAAATATAAGAGACTTAAATTTTGTGCGTACACATCAAGAATGATATGTTGGTGGCTGTAAAGTAATAATTGATGTTAATTAATGTTGTGTGATATAATTCACAAATATCTATACTTCTTATGCATGTAGTAAGATATTTAATCTTGATGTTTATATACATATACATATACATGAAAATACATATTTTAATAATCTCCTAGATGACTTAAAAAAAATCTCAGAAATGGGTGTCATAACCTAATTTTCTGTTATATATTTATTATCACGTATCAAATATTAACAAATTTGATGGGCTTCTTAAATTTATATATAAGTAGTTGAATACTTTATACATTTTTACTACATATGTCTTTTTACTGATTTAAGTATCAAAATATTTTTTGCATATGGATATCTCTTCTAGTTTTGTTAGGAATTCGATTTTTTATTTGAAAAGCAATCCGTCTTTCTGAGAATTTCATTCACCTCAGATATTGTCATAGGTGAGAACAATTTATTTTACTTATTTAAATATAAAATTAGAGTTGCGTTATGTGTGGAAAAAACTCATTACTAAAAGTATGATAATAAATACATATAAAAGAAAAAAAACTCTTTGTGATTCTCTTATCCACGAAGGTGCATAGTTTTAAATTATAATTGGAAATCCATTCATTGTTGGATCTGATTGAACAAGTTCATGTGATTTTTAGTTTTCAAAGGTTATTATCGATTAGAGATATGAAAAAGAATTGTCCACAATAGTGATTCAATTTTGTAGGTTTTAATTTGTAGGATTGTCCAAAGACGTGTAGAGAAATCTTCTTTGCAAGTCTTGGGATCTTTTTGTTAGTTAGGAGTCTCAAACCTCTCTATATATAGATCACTTCCCTCTCTTCTGGAGCAGCCAGTTATGCTCAAAACGCAATCAATCTTCCAGCAAATATACTGGACAAATGTAGTACAACAAGTGTCGTATCTATATAGATTTAGAAGAATGCATAATGTTTAAAACTTGTTTGATTGGATTAAAACAATGGTTGAGTTGTGTGAGAATTGAACTAAAACATATTGTAGTTAAAAGAGTTGAAATATAATAAGACATGTTGAGATCTGATTTCGCCATTTATTTCTCTTGTACTAATCATCTTTTAATACATCAAGATGCAATTATTCATGTCTCCAAAGTGCTCTTTAAATGTAACTCTAGATCTATTCATGACATCTAAAGCTTAAGATCATCAAACTTCAATATGATTCTTTAGTGATTGTTTGAATGAACCACTTGCTTCACGTTCAGGATCTATAACTAGTTAGGGCCTTAGATATATTCCTAACATCTAAAATTAGGAGGAGAATTAGTTGGACCATCACTTGAAACCAATTCTCACTCAATCCCAAGCGAGTGATATAAGAGGAGTGATCAATTTATCTACAATATGCATAAACTAATTTACAAACATGTAGACAAAAACATTCTTAGATAAATGAAACAGGACCAGTACAAGAGAGTTCAAAGGGTTACATGATCTCTCAACACTAGAGAGTTTAGCTTCTCATGATGATAACAAATACAAAGCTTTGAGTGGCCATAATTTTCTAAAAATATACTGTAGAAGTTCCTTAAGACTCTCCTAAAAATTTCTACCAAAGAGCTCCGAAAAAGGACTCTCCAAAAGCTTTGTGGCTCATCATTGCCGCTCAGCCGCATCAACACAATTTAGCCCAATTTTGTAGTACTTTTGTCAATTTTTCTTATTTTCCTTTGATTGTCTATTTTGGTGTTCCATTTTGCAAAAACAAACTACATTGGGGTTAATTATCATAAAACTATCAACCATCAAAACTAGTTAAGTGCCAAAATCATCTTAATTTTTGCTCAATATGAGCACTTGTTTGAGACACATTTGCTCATCTCTTAACCACTTTTCTTCTTTCTTTTTATTCTTTTATAATCCTGAATTTACTTACTCTTTAAGAAATTATCTTACTAGTTATGAGTTTTTCGAGAATAATTGAAAAATTCTTGTTATATTATGAGGGATTCACAATACATTATGAATAAGTTTTTAAGACCACTGAGCATATACGCCACAAAAAATAGATTTTGTTTGTGTTTTCAACATTTACAACAATGTTTTGGTTTATTTTATTTAATTGTGTGCATTTTATATATTTGTTGGTTGTGTTCTTTATTGATCAGAGAAATTTTTTCTTTAGTTTAGTTAGATTTGCAAATTTTATCTTTAGATCTCTATATTTTTCATGTTAAAAAATATTTCATGTTAAGAAATATAAACCAAAAGATAAAGATTTAATTATTATAATGATGTGATATTGATATTTTTATTCTTCATTGTACGAGTCTGATTTTTTTCATCCAAAGGTTCTTCATTGTACTTGTTTACATTGTCATTTGATTTTTTTTTCTTATTTGTTCTCAATGCATATGTTGGAAAAGTCTTTATTGCCTTTATTTGGTTACAAGGACATTTTTTTTTTATAACAAATTTTGTTAAGATATGTTATTAAGGCAGTTTATGGGTCGTCTGAGCCAGTTTTAACCATCGGCTCTGATATCACTTGTTAAGTTTATAAGGAGAGGTATCACTGGGGAGATCAAACACTAATGAGATCTGAACTCAACTACATAAGGCATTGATATCATTCTCAACTTAAAACCTTAAAACAATGGATTTATGGGCCTTGATCCTTATATGGTGCACTACTTTCTCATTTTTAGACTTAAACTTCCACCAAATTATCCAAATACATTCTTATAAATCGAAAGAAATTTGATTTCACTTGTTACTACTGTTGTGCATCCTCTTAAACTATAAAGTATATATGTACGAATGATTTGGCATCTTGTGGTGTTGAGAAGGGAAGGCTTTGATTTGAGAAACATGAAAATGTGTGTTGAAATTGCATAAAACGAAAGAGGGTTGGAAAATGGCGATGTACGGCCACCAACTAAACTTGTGTGAAATGAATGGTTGAATAGGAGTTGCCCCCACAAAAGTACATGAAGACACTGTTGAGACGATGTGTAGGGTGGTTTCTACAACCTTTAATCAATGACATTAATATAGCATGATGACTATTGCAATGCCAAGACCTTGAAATTTAACCCTAAAAAATAAAAAGGGTTTCTCATCATAGTAATGGAAACAGTGTGCATATACTACTTTGCTCCTTGATGCATGGAGCATTTATTGATGATCCAGCTACTTGTGTCATCTCCTCCTTTATGTCAATTTCTTCTTTATCATATACTACAAAATTCGTGGCATCTACCCTTCCTAACTTCTACTAAATGTAGGCCACAAAAATTAGATCATGCCTTATAACCACCACCTTCCATTCATTTTGTTGCTTAAAAAACTAAATACGCAAATTAGCATTTAATTCTATCCATTTGTTACTTGGATTGAACTTCAATTTTATTGGTGTTGTATCTTTATGATAAACTTCTTTTAAAATATTTGTTATTATTTCAATATTATTTTTATGTCGTGTTTTCAAAGTATATTAATTTTGATGTATTAATAAAATTTTTAGTATATTTTAAAACATTAGAATAATTGCATGTCAAAAGTACGAATAATACAAAAAAAATCGTAATTTGAAGTCAGTTTAATTGCTCAAAAATTTGGATTTTCGGTTGAGCTTTTTTTGTACTGTTTTTTTACTGTATTTTTTATAACACATTAATTATCATTAATTTCAATAGATTAAAATATATTTTTAATGTTCAGAAAATAACAACATTCAAACAACAGAGAATCTGGTTGTAAAAGAAAAGATAGGTTGATGATTTTAAAAAACTAAGTGACATCATTTTTATAGTCTATTAAATTGCATTGACTCGCTAACACATGATTTTTTGAAAGAAAACCCCCACAGCCTTTCCATTATTGCTCAACTTGGAAGTTAGATACATCAATATAATTGTTATCACAGTTACTTTTAGACGAAAATGGAGTCTGGCATGTGATTTTATAGTTGAAAAGTTTCTATTATTTTCATAGTCGAATTTTTATCGTTGTCGTACGAACTTTCACTTATAAACATGTACAATCTGTGCATGAGATTATAGGCAAAGTAATTTAGGTAAAAGAACTTCTTAATAAACCTCTTTAAAAAGGTTTATAAGAAGAAAACTTAAATATTTTTTTTATAAATTAAAATTAACTTAAATATGTTGAAAACATTTTTTTAGAAAAAAAAAGCTGGACAGGTTTGCAAATGAAAGTTACATTCAGGTTTCATAGAACTCAAACCAAGAAGAAAAATACACATCATTACAATTTTATTTTCATTATCTTTGTACTTTAAAACTTGGTATAGTTTGGTCCTTGTGCATGTTATTTTCCCTTTTGCATCCCTTTCATACATTAACTTCTGCCTTTTATAACAAGGAAGAAGAACTTTCCTCAAAATTTCTAAACCAAACCTCAGAGGTAAGGAATTTTGAAAACAATGATATCCTAAGAATATAGGCATGCTAATTTATTTTATGTCCTACTAAAAATTTTCTGTTAATATTTGTAAAAAAATTCAAATTCATAGAAATATTCTAATGAAATTACAATTTTTTGTAAGAAAATTATAGAAAAGGTCTTCTGAGATACGAAAGTATTTATTAAACTTTGTGTCTGTTTGTTAGAAGTAGACTTGTAAGGTGGGGATTGCATCCACTTATATATTCTGAATTGACCTTATCTCTAGTCAGCAGTCCAATATCGGAAGGAACAAAATGTCCAAAAATGCAAACACTGGTTCATGTTAGAAGTGAGTTTTGAGCCTAACTCAAATCCATAAAACCGGCTTGTAAGATAAGGATTGCACCCACTTATATATTGTGAATTGGTTATATATTGTGAATTGGTGTTATCTTTAGTTGATGTGTGACTTCCAACCGTGTCCACTATTCAAAATTCTTATAATTGAGTTCATGTTTAATTGTTTTCATTAATAGAGAAATATGATTGTTATCTTATCTCTCGTCATCTTACTTATTTATCTTTAATGGTTAAAAAATGTGTAATTTTCTGGTTAATATAAAACTATATTATAGACAATACAAAAACAATAAATAATTTATATTATTTTTAAATGTGTTGAATAACAAGGAACTGTTCACTTACATAATAAGATAACAAGGAACGGTTATATTATTAGTTCACCTTGATTAACGATGACAAAATAACGTAATAAAATAACAATTACATCACTTAATTAATAAAAAGATAAACGGAAGAGACTTAATTAAAAATATAAAAAGTTTTAAGTAAAAAATATTTAATAAAAATCAATTTAAAATTAAAATACTCAAATTTATGAAATATTTAAAATTTAATTTAATAAAAAAATTAAACTTGATTTAGTTGAACTGAGTGTGTCATATTGAATTTATTATTATTAAATATTTAAAAATAAGAGTAATATAACAAGTAGACTCATGAGTTATCTTAAAGTTTACGAGATATAGTCATCTTATAAAACTTTTTTATGAATGGTAGTGTAAAAGGTGTCTAGGTGCATAGACTTTTCCTCTTCTTCTTCTAATATAATTCAATTTCAGAGAGATTTTTAAGATTATTTTTCCAATACAAAGAAATCATTATGTCCTTTATTATATATTATTTAAACTATTGCATACAGTAAAATAGTAATTCCTCCAATTCAAAATCTAGAAAAAAGGACTATGTTGTTATTTTCATATTCTGAATTCATAAAAACATACAATGATGAGAGTTTATAATTATTAATTGAGACAGTACAACTGAAGAAATTTTCACCCTAGAAGTACAATTTTTGTTCTTGAATATGATACACTGTTGGGTGGTGAAAAATGAGCAGGAGAATAAATTTAATGTATTTGATAGATATGAGAATGTTGCAATAGATAAATAGATTCATTTAATAACAATAGAAATAAATGTGTTTCAAAGAAAGTTGACATAACATCTGCTGTAGAAAAAAAGATAATAAAATTGGTAGTTTGAGTACATGCAAGGAACACCAATAGAAAATCAAGAAGGAGCACAGATAGTATAGAGAGTGACTTTATATCTAAAAGTAGGGGAAAACAGATAAAAGTTATAGTCTATATACAGAAGAAGTTATAAATTATTTAGATGACAACAATTTATCTATTATGTAAAAATTACGTTACAACATTTTAATATTGTATGATATATTAAAAGTATTTAAAAATAATTTTAATTATTTTTTGTAACGAAAAATTAGGTGATAAATTTATTATGTATATGGTAATCAAATCCAGAAATATTTTTCTCATTGATAAAACTGTTAAGATATTTAATCTTTCCTAAGATGCATTTAAATCTAAATAATACTTTACAATTTTAGTTTTGAAAATGTTGATTTTACATCTTTATAATAACACAAATACTAAATAGTTATTAATATTGAATACATCAATTTTAAATACTTTTTATATTTTATATTTCAACTTCTATAATTAATATTATAACACATTTAAACATTCATAATTTTGAGCATAAGATTTAAAGTTGATCTATAAACTTCACCCAATCAAATAATTATTACAAATGTGAACAAATTTTAACTGTATGTCAATGTCTAATTATATTTTGGGGGCATTTTTTTATATGCTGTTAGCATATTCCTATTAAGTAGAAATGCATGCTAAAAAGTTTTGTCAAAAATGTATTTTATTAAGAAGAAAGGGAAATGAAGAGAGAGAAAATAAAATAACGTGAATAAAAAAAAACAAAATGAGACAAGAAAAAAATTATACGTCTACATATTTGGATAATCATAATTATGGTATAATAATAGTTAGTGCTTTAAAAGTATGTTCATAAAGAAAAATCTAATACATATTTGGACAAAAATTTGTAATCTTAAGACTTTCAATATATACTAAAAATCCTCAATATTGGATTATTCGTCAGTTAGAAAAAAAGTTTGATGAACATAAAATTTATTTTGAAAAGAATAGAATGTTAAATATAAATAATGAATACTATGATGTGATAAAAGAAAGATGAAAAAAAGAATAGTTCTTAGTAAAATATATTTGACATACAGCTGTAAGACAGTGTGATGGCTTATGAGGGAAAGATAGAAATTGAATTCCAGTGTAACATGATTCAGGAAAGAGACAGAGAAGTACAAAGCTGAAAGAAGAAAAAAAAAATTGATGATTAAGATCAGAATATATGTTGCTGTTTTAAAAATAGATTTAGTTCTCACAATGATTGCTTGAATTAAGTATCGATAATTGCAAACCTGTGAACCCATGCATGTATATATAGTAATCGGGATGGTATCCATGATTGTTCCCCAGGCGATGTGTTACTTCAAAGGAATAGTTAAAATTGACACTTACATACACCGAGTTCCTTTTCTTGATCCCAATTTGATGATGAATTCGGATGCTTAAATACCACCAATCATAATATTGCAAAGTGTATTAAGTAACTATCAAACTGGGCATCGTCATATCAGCACTTTTGACAACATTTTTACAGAAACACAAAAGTAAACGAATTGAAAGAGATATATATATATATATATATATATATATATATATAGAGAGAGAGAGAGAGAGAGAGATGACATGAGAAAAGAAACTATATATGACACGGATTAAGGTTCCTTTTTTTTCCTTGCGAGGTTACCAGAATAACAGAAGAAGTAGAAGGTGCAGAAGGGTTGTTTTGTTTCTAGTTCCAATTGAGTAGCTCCTCGATCATCTGCAGAGCGAGTGTATCCTCTTCTTCTTCCTCTTCTTCTTCTTCTACGACTACTTCACTGTTTGCAGCAGTGTGATTAGCACCACTGTTGGGGGACCATGCTGATTCACCCTGGGTCTGCTTCTTGCCAAGCTCGACCCTCATGACCCAGCTGGAGCCAGAATGTGGTCCTGCACCTTTCTGCCACACTCCAATGTGGGAGTTATCAGCATCGAGCCTGAGACAGGTGAGGGAAGGGGCAGGGTCTTTGCAGTACTTTCTGAGCTTTGTGCTGAGGAGTTCGGAAAGAGCTTTGGGAGATAAGAAAGCGTTGTCAGAAGCAGCAGCAGAAGAAGTGGCAGCGGCGGCGGCGGCGGCGGAGTCAGGTTGAGGGTGGTTCTTTGAAGTGGGGAAGTTAGTCTTGGCATTCTGACCGTTCATCAAAATGGCTGCTTGATCATAAGCCCTTGCTGCAGCCTCAGCTGTCTCAAAGGTCCCAAGCCACACCCTTCTCTTGCTGCAGTGAGGAGAAATAAATAAAGAAAGAGAAAGAAAGGATTAGTAATAGATAAGAGGAAGAAACAGAAGAAAAAGAAGAAGAAGAAGCAGCATTGTATATTGTGTTGGTGTTGGAGATTAATGAGATGATTACAGCAAAGGGTGGCGAATTTCTGACACCCAGGAGCCCCACTGGCGTTGCCTGACTCCTCTGAACTTCTTGGCTTGTACCATAATGGCGCGTGAGAGAGTGAGGAAGAGAGGTGAAGGGAATTAATAGAGGGATTAATAGGAAGAAAAAGAAGAGTAGTGTAAGTATTTAACAAGTGTTAATGAAATATATGTGGGTTGTCGGTGAGATTGGACGGAAAGTTGAAGTGAACAGTAGAGAAGCAATAAAAGTTTCACCTGCACCACTTTGATAAATCCATGCCTCCTTAACAACTCAAATTAATGACCACCTTGTAGGCCTCCTTCTGCCCACACACATTATGCAATCACAACCTGTGTTCCATTTCCACCCACGGAATGTCAAAAATATATATTACCCTGTAATTTCACCTTTTCAGCTCACTCTTTCCATCACGTGAATTCTTAACGGATAATGTTTTCTCATGGATTGTCTTATTCATGGTTACGTCAAGTAATGTTTTTACCATGGAGTCAACCGATTCCTAATATCTGTTACAGAAAAGCTTTCTCCTTCATATGCACCCATCATCTCCTATTTTTCATAGCTCCCAAACTAGGATCATCTCTCATCCCTATTTTCTTCTCTCTTAGACTAATGCAGATTTTTAAAATCCTAACTCTTTTCATTATTAGGAATCAGTTACAGGATACGTTGAGTATTGATTTGAACGAGACCGAAAGAATGTATTTAAGTGAATTGGAAGGTGAAATGTGTGTTATTTTTTTTATTGTAGAATGAAATCTGATGTATTTTTTAAAGAGATTTAGGGTGAAAGTAAATGAATTTAGAGGTAAAATTTGTAAAACCTTGTAAGTGATATAAATGATGTGATAGATAAAAAATAAAGTTTTAATAGATTAAGATATAAATTTAAATTTTACTCTTATAATTAAAATTGATATATTATTTTTATTATTTTTATTATTATTAATAATATTATTATTATTTATTATATATATATAACCAAACATATAAAACATATAATAATACCAACATATAATATATGTTGGGTCCAATTTTATTAATATATGCCAGAATCGATTTCAAAATAAACTAATAACAATGATACAAGTGTACGTTTTAATTTTTTTAAGGAAAAAAAACATATATTGGAAACTCTAAGCCTAAGTATTTAATAATTTTTTTAAGAAGTAAAAGGATGAACATGCAAGTTATTAGAGAGGGTGAGAATAACAAATTACTGAATTGAAACATTCTCAACTTAATATATCCAATCCATTTTACTGAATTGAAAAATGATAATCGATTTTGTCTTGCTAATAGTCCATTTGATTAGCCAATTGAGATAATTGATTTGTTAACTACTCCCATGAAGATAAATGATTTTAGTTGATAATTAATTTGGAATCTTATAATTGATTTGAAATCCATCACTTCAATATCTCATCAAAATACCTAAAATAAGTAAAACATCACAATTACAAAACAAACATAACCAAACGAACTAAATAGTATAAATAAATGAATTATATAGAACTCTATTGAGTTATTAAACAAAGCTTCACACAATGCATCTAACACATTTCTTACCTCACTAAGAACAGAAAGGAATAAAACAAGTTTTAAAAAAATCGACAACTTTTAAAAAACTATATTGAATTCAAATGCATGAAACTAAATACCTATTATATATTTCATGAAGTCCAAACATATTGGATTATCCATGATTATCAAGTAATTGTTCAAAGTTTAGTAGAATATTATAATTCAAGTTTCAAGTTAAAATAAATCTGAACTTAACTTACCAAAATTAGTAACAACTTCAAATTTAAGTAAAAACTGTAAATATACGTAAAAAATATCAAAATCCTAGAACTTTAAATTATGTTCATGATCCCGATTATTCATTATTCATATAATATTACAAAACACAACTCAATATCAACTAAAAAAAAACAACTTGACTAACTTAATTATTTGTACTAATTAATTTGATATGTAAATATCTCACAAATCAGTCCGCATCAATTAATCAATCATAACCTAAGTTGAAATGTTACTAGTTTTCTTTATTTGGATTTCCTTGTATCCTAGGAAAAACATAGTTTAAAGGAAATGATGAGTGACTAATGTCCATAGAAGTTCTAACATTAGAGAATTAAACTTTATTTAACGTATTGTAGTGACTTTAACAACGAAAAAAGAGAGACTTTAGAGTAGGTTTGGAAATTTGAAAAGAAAGAAGAAAGAGAATGAAAAAGCAATAACATGTTTTCTATTTTAAAAAGAAAAATAAAGAAATGTTATTGATTACAATGACACGCCACACAACTAAATTGATCCCATTTTATTACTTTTCTATTATAACCTAAAACAAACCTAAGTTTGTTTACTACACCTCTCTAAAATACTATTCTCACACCCTTGATTATCCCTATTATCATAAATCTCTTAAATATAAAACATCACATATATAGAAAACAAAAATTTAAATATACATAAAATTTAGTTATCGTTTACTGAATAATTTCAAGCACTAATTTATTACACAAAAACCATAAGTACTTATATAATTAGTTTCATTTAAGCTTGCCCCAATGGTGTATGATTCAAAACCCAAGTACAATTTTTCTTAACTTTCTCAATTTGAAACTTTCTAAATTCAGGCCAGAAAAGTTGCTTGAGCAATGTTCTCATACCTAGTCAAGTTCATAACCAAATGTGAATTTTTGGTATGTGAAAAAGTTTCATACGAAAAACATATTTATTGGACAAAACATTAAACAAATAAAAAACATAAAGTATTAAATTTAAGACTTTTAAATGCAAAAAGAAACTAAAACATAAAGAACTAAAAAAATCACTTATCCTTTTTTATACATTTTATGGATTATACATAACGATCCATGAATATCCCAAAGATTCTTTATTCTAATAATTTATTAGATTTCTTATTTTACCTCATTATTTTTACTTCATAAAAGCTGTACAAGTACAAATTAGTTAAGCATTAGATATAAAGGAAAAGTACAATGGACCAAAAGGAATTAATATCATCTAAAATTTTCAAAATGATACATAGATTAATAGTGAAAAAACAAATTCAAGAAATCTGAAAATTGAAAAAACAATGGGATATTTTTATTATTGATTATTTAAGTATAATTTAACAAATACTTATTTCTCACATAAATTTGTTTTTATCACAATCAACATTTTCGCTCCTATAGTTCTCAGACAATTAAAGATGTATTTTATTAAAAATAATTTATCATCATCATAGAAATGTTTTATATATATATATATATATATATTACTAGGAAAAAGGAGGAAAAACAGTTTTTTTTGTCTAAAATACAAAATTAAAAATATACCTAAAAGAATTAGCTCTTTAATTTTTTTTCCAAGTCAAAAAGACTTTGAAACAAAAGGGCTCAAATTAAAGATACTAGTTGATTTGTTGAAATTTGGTTTATGATTATGGTAACCACTTTGCTTTTCCTATTTTTATCCACTTTATTTATACGTGTGGTTTAAGACATAATGAACCACTTATGGATACAATAATGTACACTATAATAGTGAGAAAAGTGTAAAATTTCATTTATAAAAATAAATCTAAATATTTTTTTATTGATTTTTTTTTATTGTCCTGAATATTAAAAATATAGTAAAAATATACTGTGTTAATATTTTAAATATTTTTTTTAATATATTTTAAAACATCAAAAATTAATTATAATCGCTATATTAGGAAAGAAAAAAAAATCAAAATTCCATGAAAATTGACTTAGTCATCGTCATATTTTGGCGTTTAGTAGAAGGTTGTTAATTTATCGTTTAACAAACTATCCAAGTGTCTCTTCGTCATTGGAGCTATTTATTGTGGGGGCAAAATTTTGAACCTTCCACAAATTTTTCCCTTTTTTTATTTTGTTACGATATAATAATTAAAAATTTGAAACTTTAATTACATTCTTTATTTTATTCTTTAATTTGATAAAAGCATTTTTATTAAATATCTGGTGATAAGCCTTGCAATATTAGGTGGATTTCACCTACTGTTGTTGAAATAATGTGATAGCGATAGTGGAGACATAGAAAATGCGTATGGGCCATCAATAATAAAGGAGAGGCTGCTGTTAACATCTCAATATTTGAGAAAAGTCCCACATCCTTATTGGTTACTTAGCCACCAATTCATTTCTTAAAAGAATTTCCACATTACCACAAATTAATTTCTCAATTATAACAAAAAATAACACGTTGTCTTTATTTTTCTAAAGCTTTAATTAAGTTCTATCCATCTTATAATTTACTATTGGGTGTTAACAAATTTATTATAAGTCCAGAAGTGGTAATATTTAGATATTCAAAAAAAAATTCAAATTGACACTTTAACTTTTAATTATTTTAAATAAATAGAAAAACAATTTTGATTATATTGTTATAATAAATATATAAAATAAATTAAAATAATAAGTATGTAATTTATTTATCAAAAATTTTCTTTCGCCAAAAGACATTAGATTGAATTAACTCGTTTTTAGTTCATTATAAGATGGATTAATCAATTTTATGAATTGGCTCGATTTGAGACTCTTGTTAATCATCATCCTTAAATATATCAATGTAAACTTTATAAAGCAATTGACCTGGTAATTAATTGGGTTAAATATGTTTGTTATTTCTTAACTTTAAGTAAAAATTAGAATTAGTCACTCCTTGAAACATTAGACCAATTTAGTCTCATATATTTACATATGTGTGAATTTAATCCTTATAAAAAAATTTTATTAAATTTATTTGACGTTTCAAAAGCATTTCAAGATAATATTTGAGTAGTTTATACCGTTTGACACATTTTCGCTTTAATGTTAAATCAAATACTATCATGAAATGTATTTGAAATTTCAAATAAACTTAATAAAATTTGATTAAAAAAAACTAAATTTAGCATATTTAAAAGTTGAAAAACTAAGACCAAAGTTTCATAGATGTACTAATTTTAATTTTCAAATATATTTAATTCTAATTAATTTATTTTCTCATAGGTGTTTCCTTATTGTAAAAAGTTCAATAAAAAGGCTAAAGTCATTTAAAAACATATTTAATAATTAAATATTTAAAAATAGGCTAATTTTTTTATGACGTCGTTAATTCTTCAACGACTTTAAGTTTTTGATCAAGCATTTTAATTAAAGTTAACAAATGTGCAATGAAAGCATTCTAACCGAGAGTGTCTCGAAATAAACTTTTTTATTTTGTAAGCTTAATTTTGTGTACAGTTTGTGGAAATACAAATACAAACAGTAATACAGTAAATACAAAAGTCTGAGACAAATAGCAAATTTTAATTATTATTATTTTAGATTTTGTTTTCCTCTCCCAACCACATTTCTCTTTCTCCAAACATAACAGACCCTGAATTCTCTTTCCATGTTTCTCTCCAAATATATACACATCATAATCAACTTAATACAAATGTGTTTTTTATAATAATAATAATAATGATGATGATGATAGTAATAATTAAATAAATATAATATGTTAGAATAAAAAATATCGTGATATTTTATTCATGCAAAAAGTAAATAAAAAAATATTACTGATTCACGGCAGTTTTTTATGCAGAGTAAATAAAAAAAAATCTGAATGTAGTTAAGCTAATAATAATAACTGCTACCAATAAGACGGTCAAACTAAACAATGTGACGTGATTTTCAAATTTATGTTGAAATGTGACTTTTATTATTACTATTTCCATCGCATTTAATTAAACTTCCGTACTGCATGTTTGGCCATTTCTGAGAAATCTCCAAACTAATTCCAATTTTATTATTTCACTCAATTTGACTATTCTCTGGGTTGTGGTATACGTCACCTTACGGCAATTAAAGGAGACAGAGAATATCTACCATTACTTAATAAAATAGAAAAATAAAATTGTATTCGCAGTATTTGCAAATGGATATTAGATATATTTTTTATAGATATCTGTGTAGTGGATATTATTTTTTTATTATTTCTTGTTGGTAAGATAAGTATTTAATATAAAAATAATATATTTTTTAATATTAAATATTAAAAAACAATTACAATTGTATTAATGTTAAATAATAATTGATTGAATATTAAATAATTATAATTAATTATATTTAAATTTAGAAATAAGTTACAAAAATAAAAATACAAGAAAAAATAATAAATATTAGATTCCTTAATATTTTAATAACTTAAAACAACGATAAGTATGAATGAAAAACAAGCATCGAGAATATGACAAATACATATATTTACGTTCTTATTTCAATTTAAGAAATCAAGTATTATTTTTATCCTATTAATATAAAAGTTTATTGTTTAAATTGTGATAAATTTAAATAATAACCAAAGAGATATATTCATTTGTCATCTTCATTCGTAACCGAAGGTTTCTTACCGTTCCTAGTTCTTATCTATAACTTAGAAGCATAAATAATTTAAGGTTTTAAATTTTAAATTAAAATAACGTAGTTAATAGTTAATTTAATGTAATGAATATTGAAAATAAAGTTTTACTTATAAATATTGAGTGTTTTTCACAAATTTTAATTATAAAAATTTTGGTAGTGGTGGAATGAAATTATTTATAAAGATTTGCGTTCTCTTCAATGAAAAACTTTCACTCTGTCATTGGTGTTTTTTTTATTCTCTATAAAAAAAGTAGAGTGTAAAACGTTTTAAGGAATGAAATAATAGGTACCGGTGTCTTAAATGACCAGAATAATTAATATCTATTAAAGTTTACACAAGTTAATTATGATATTAAATTAAATTTGATTTAATAATTATTAGTATAATTTTGTTCTCTTTAAAGAAAATAAAATATGAATAAATATTGTACAATTTTTTTTAATATTTTATTTAATATTTATTAATAAAATTTAAAAATAATTAAATAATTATATATTTGTTAATGTTAATAAAAATTAAAAAATAATTAAACATAAAAGAATTAAATTAATATAAAAACTAACAAAAAATAATATTAAATATTTAAAGAGTTTAAAAAATAATTAAAGTATTAATTTGAAGTTTTATTAAGTTTATTTTTATTTATTTTTAGATGATCTTTGTAACATCCTTCATAGTCTAATAAAATGTTAAAGAGATATTTTTTTTCTTAATTTTTATTAAAAATTTTAAAAATTCTAAAACAATTATTTTATATCATAAAATTATTATTTAAAAATTTTTAAAAAAAATTGTTTTTATAAAATCTGTTATATATATTTATATTATTTTAGTTAATAAAATTATTTATTTCAAATTTTAATGAAAAAAATGAAAGTAGTGCTCATTAATTATTTATCAACCTGTTTCAGTTGGTTAACATCTTCATTATATAATTCAACTGTTCATACACATAGTAGAAAAATGAATGTTTGGAATTTTATCAAGCATGGAGAATCGGGGCCCGAAATATTTATTGAGCAAATAAAAGAATAATAAAAGTCAAGCCAAGGAATGGATCATTAAAGCAAAAGCCTCAATTAAATTGCTATTACATCACATTCACAATAATTTTAGAAAAACTTATATTTTTTGCATAGTTAAACATATGTGTCTTATCAATTTAAAACGTATAACCAATCCTTAAAAAAACGTAATTTATATAATTTTAAATTAGTACTGATTAAAAATGTAATATATTTCCAAATTATCATGTGTATTATTGAACTTCTGTTCTACTATATCCTTTTTTGTCAATTCATGTCCTATTTCAAAGATAAGAAATGGATTAAAATCTTTTATACTGCATAGAAAAATAAAAAATCTCACATGCTTAATCATTTGAAATACTTCGCTACTTGTTTATCGCAAAAGACAACTCCCAGTTAATTTAAATATATGTGTAATATACATGCAACATCAAAATATATCAAATTTTTATTTCTTTGTCATACAGTGTCTCCTTTACTAGTTTGGCTAATAAATAATTGTATCTCTTCCACTTTGTTTATATCTATAATTAATAAATAATAGTTTCTATAAAAATGTGCTATTCAAGTTATTAACATCAAATATAACAAATGTAACTCCGGTTTCAAGTTATTAAATTAACAAATATTACAAGTTACTAATTTAATTATATTATATTTATAATTAATATAAGGAAGATATTATGTATTGTAGGATATAATCGTAAGATGATGTAATTCGTCTATGAATATACAAGAGAAATGAAATTACAAAAATAACTAAATTTATATGAAATGATTTATTTTAATTAAAATTTTTCTTTTTTTTATAAAAAGTATTTCATAAAAAATGGTTGGTGGGACATAAAAGTCTCTTCAAGCGATAGGTTTGAAGTTGAGTAGTTTCTTTGAGAGCAGTGGCTAGACCAATCTACACTGTTAAGCAGTTAAGCACCATATCACATAGCATAGAGGCAAGGTTTTTCAACTAGTTAATATGTTGAGGTTCATAAGTCAAACAAGTCTAGGTGATTGTGGTAAGAGAAAATGAGGAGAACATAGTTTCTCTTCTACCCGATGAATGAATTTTCGAGATTGAAATTTTTTGTTGTTGGGAAGATCGTAAAATCCACTTTTTGTCTCAAAAGTTTTGGGCTTAGTCTTACTAGAGGGCCCAGGGTCAACCCACTTATTTTTCATGACCCCTTTCAGTTGCTCCTTTACTCCCATTTTGTCTCCTCACCTAAAAACAACTCTTTTACCTTCTCCCTTTTTCTGAAGTAGGAGCTCTGCTAGGCCTTAAGCTACGTATTCCTTCGAGTGAGCTGTTAGTAGAACGTTCCTTCCTCTACACAAGTCAATCCCCAACCCCTATTACATCTTGTTTTTTCTTTTTTGAAGCTTTGGTTCCACTGTAATATATGATAGGGTCTCAGTTTCGTCTCCCTTGGTTTTGTTTTCCACTGTAATTGTGTTGTAGTGTTCTTTTTTGGGACTTGTTCTTGCTGGGCTAGCATCTGTCAAGATAAGGAAAGTTAGGGTTTTGAACGTTTTTAAAATATGTTGCTTGTTTTGGTTTTGTTTTCTTGTTCACAAGTGCTTGGATGTTGATTGTGATGGTGTGATAATATGATATATGTATTTTTGGACGGATTCTGATGTTGCATGCAGGAGCAAGAGAGAAACTGCTATTCTTGCCTAGACGAGAATCCTCTAGCCTAAGCGAGAATAACATAGAACTCTCCTTTGTCTCTGCGCGAATTGTCGCTCAAGCGAGAATTCTCGCCCAAGTGAGAGCAGTCTCACCTAAGCGAGATGGTCTAGCTTAAGCGAGAACTCGCAGTGATGCACTGTACCATCTGTTTGAGCTCTCGCCCATGTGAGGAGAGTCTAGCTTGAGCGAGGGGACCCTGTCGCTTGAGTGAGGGGACCCTATCGCTTGAGCGAGAATGATGCAGATTTGCTCCAAACTCTGTGATTTCACTTGTGGATGGATTGAATTACTCTTATAAGCATGAACTAGTGACTTTGTATGTATTATGGGATATTTTGAGCTAAGATTTATGTGCTTGGTATGAAATGAAATATGAATTTGGTGGGTTGGTTGTGCATTGGCATGAGAATATAATGCTTTGAGATAACATGTGGATTTGGTGTGAGAAAGATGGATATGGTATGAGCTACACATAATTCCATGAGACTCTTAGCAAGATTTTATGGTGGTGTTGTAGTGTATATAATCAGATAAGGATTCAAGCAAGGTTGCATCCTGAAACTCTAAAGAATCAATCAGACTCACATAGAGCAGACTGATTCAAGTGGTGAGAATAGCAAGAGGTCCTAGACTCTGACAGGATAATGACCTTAGATGATCATGAACTAACCTTGTGCGTGGTAGGGTGAAACCCATTGGCAATGACTCTGCAGAGCAGTTGAGGTCACCACAAGTGCAGACATCAAACGAATATGATCTCTTATATGTATCCGGATAATTGAGTTAGTGAGTCTTTATTGTTTGCCATCACATGCCTTATATGCTTACTGATTTATTTGTTCATAATATGCTTGCTCATTTATATTTTAAGAAAAAAAAAATTTCTTTAGCTTACCTTTTCTTGTTGTGTTTGTTTCCTGTTTGGTTTTCCTTTTGCGATGATCACCAAATCTTTGGTGTGAGCAGATGTGGAGACTCGGGATGATCGTGATGTTGACGGAGATATTTCTACTTAGTTAGACTCATTGGTTCTTTATTACTCATTGTTGAGCCTTTCTCCTTATGAACTATTATTTTAATTTCATTGCTCTATGAGCAACCTTTTGTAAATTGTTTCATGTTTAGTCTATGTTCAAGGTATTTTGTTGTGCGAGGATCCAACCTTTTGGTATATTATAGATGACTGTAATGGTTGATTCTTATATACTTATGTCGCTACTCTACTTTATCCTATAAACATGTGACATTTTATTTATTAGAATTATTCTATTAAATCGAGACGTATAAATTTCATAAAAATGTGCTATTCAAGTTATTAACTCATCAAATATAACAAATGTAATTCCAGTTTCAAGGTATTAACAAATATATTAAAAGTTACTAATTTAATTATATTATATTTATAATTAAAATAAGGAAGATGTTATGTATTGTAGGATATAACTGTAAGATGATGTAGTTCGTCTATGAATATACAAGAGAACTGAAATTACAAAAATAGCTAACTTTATACAAAATGATTTATTTTAATTAAAAATTTACTTTTTTTATAAAAAGCATTTCATAATTTTATAATAACAAAAAATCGCAAAAATCAATTCAAAGTAAAGTATTACTTTATTTATGCTGAATTAAAATGGAATCGAAGTGCATTTGTCTTTTATATTTACTTTAGATAAATTTTTTTAAATCCAATCAAATTAGGGTATACTTTTTCATTAAAAAAATATAAAAGTATTTTTATTATTTTAGAAATAAATATTAAGAGATGTTTGTTCCAATTCAAAGTATAAAATTGTATTTCCTGTACTTAAATTCCCACAAATATTATGTCCCAGATTTCCGTGAAACATTATTCATTCAATTGTTTTTTTTTTTCAGAAATATTAAAACATATTTAACTAAAAAAGTTCAAAATAAAACAATTCTTATACGTTAATATAACTAATAAAAACAAAAATTAACGTGTGAGAGATAATCATTTTAATTTTTTAATAACATGTTCTGTAAAAAACTTCCCCGTTTAAGTATTTAATTAGTAGATTTAAACATTGTACTATTTTGTCTTGTTTTAATTTTGTATGGTTTTAGGACTTAACTGTGCGTGGTATAGTTACATATTGTACAAAAATAGACAAATTGAGTTAAACACAGAGAAAAACACAATTGATGGTGATGTTATGTTCATGTAAGTAAGAGTTGAAAGTTCTGTCATATTTTTCTCCATATGTTTCCCATTCTCACACATTAACAGTACCTTGATTTTGTGAAATCCCTTTGTGACTGGACTCATTTCAATTCACTAGAAACAAAAATCCTTAACCTGAACCTTAACAACAACAATGGACCCAGAAACACACAAAAAGTCATAGCATCGTACAGGAGTCACTGTTGTTACTTGCTTCAAATACTTTTTAACTGCGGAATATGTTTGAAAACAAACATTCTCGTACAATACTCTCTTCCTTGAATGTTAAGGTGAGAACTAATTCCTTAGTTGAGAAATTGCAAAAGAATCTCTATTCTTCAAAGCCATGTTTGTTTGCATAGTATATCTCTTGCTTCAGAATTAAGACACACTATTTATCACATCACATCCATTACTCTTTCTATAAATGCATTCCATGAAGAGACCTTCAACATACGAACTGTATATCGTCGACTTTTTCCATGTAAGCAACTTCCATTTTTGCATTGATTTTAGCTATTTTATAAAATCTGTAACATGCATGCATGTGTTGGTGTTGTGGAAAGTAAAAGCTAAATATCTTTCTCGCCAGTTGCAGAATGTCGCGTTTGCTGCATGGAACGCTCGATGTGACCATATACGAGGTGGATGCACTGCCAACTCTTAACGACTGCGATTTCAATCTCTGCTGCAAGGTTCATGCCTTAACCCAAATTCTCCTGTTCTGTTCTTTCGTCAAATGTAGTCACAATACATATCTTTTTTTCTTTCCGATTACACAAAAAAAAAATGATATTTTCCTTTCTCTTCATTTATGATATACGATATTAATGAAGAAATGAACTAGTTTTGTATTTGTCAAATATAGTGTAGTATATAAGGATTATGTGAAAATTATTTCTTGTTTCTTGTTCATGTCTGGTTTGAATTTTGTAAACAGGGTACAAATCGAAGCGTGAGGAAGAGATTCCTTTCCCAACTCAAGAGTTGTCTGTTCTGTCAATGCCAAGGCCAACCCGGGGTACCTTAATTTTGGAGAAACTCTATTTTTATTTATTTATTTAGGCTTTTTTGACATTTAATTTGAAGTATGAAGCTTAAATTTCTTCTGATTAGTCTAATTCTTTACATGTAATAACGTTTCACAGTCTACCCAAACGGGTCTGTATGCAACAGTTGATTTAGATAAGGCAAGAGTTGGAAGGACTAAAGTGGTAAATGATGAACCCTCCAACCCCACGTGGAATGATACCTTTCGGATATACTGTGCCCATTTGATCTCCCATGTTATATTCACTGTCAAACAAAAAGACCCCATTGATGCAACTCTAATTGGAAGAGCTTATGTCCCAGTTGAGCAAGTCGTCAAAGGTAACATAGTGGACACATGGGTCCCAATATTGGACGAGGATCGCAACCCCATTCCCAGTGACTCTAAAATCCATGTCAAAATGCAATTCTCTAATGTTTTGAATGACATAAACTGGTCTGGAGGAATAAGAAGTCCGAGGTTTCAAGGAGTTCCCCACACCTTCTTTAGTCAAAGAACCGGCTGCAACGTTACTTTGTACCAAGATGCTCATGTTTCACATGGTTTTCAACCGTGGATTCCCTTGTCGGGAAGGAATTATGAGTTTAGGAAATGCTGGGAGGATATTTACAGTGCCATTGTGGAGGCTAGGTACTTTATTTACATAACTGGTTGGTCTGTGTACACTGAAATAAGCTTGATTAGGGACCCCATGCAGCCCAAGAGAATCACCCTTGGGGAACTTCTCAAGAGGAAAGCTGAGGAAGGTGTTAAGGTTCTCATGCTTGTTTGGGATGATAGAACATCTGTGCCAGACTTCAAGAAAGATGGCTTGATGGCAACCCATGATCAAGAAACTGCTGCTTACTTCAAAAACACAAAGGTGAATTGTGTTTTGTGTCCGCGGAACCCGGATGTTGGAAGAAGCATTGTGCAGGATCTGGAAACTTCAACAATGTTCACTCATCACCAGAAGAGTGTAGTTGTTGATACCCAATTTGTTGGTGCTCCGGTGGGACAACGACAAAAGAGAACAATAACAAGTTTCATAGGTGGCATTGATCTTTGCGATGGGAGATACGATACTCAGGAACATCCTCTGTTTTCAACTTTGGACACACTGCATAAAGATGACTTCCATCAGCCAAATTTCCCAGGTGCTTCCATCAAGAAAGGTGGTCCAAGAGAGCCATGGCATGATATTCACTGCAAGTTAGAAGGATATGTTGCTTGGGATGTTTTGTCAAATTTTCAACAAAGGTGGGAGAAGCAGGTTGGGAATCAGCATCTATTCCCTTCGAGCATGCTTAATGAATACTTTGTCCCTCGAACCACTGCGGCAACGACCAATGATAATGAAACATGGAATGTTCAGTTGTTCAGATCCATTGATGGTGGTGCAGCTTCTGGCTTCCCCCCAGACCCAGAAGAAGCAGCTGAATTAGGCCTTGTTAGTGGGAACAACAACATCATTGAAAGAAGTATTCAAGATGCGTACATAAATGCTATTCGAAGAGCACAAAACTTCATCTACATTGAAAACCAATATTTCCTAGGGAGTTCATATGCTTGGCAAGCATCTGATATAGTAGTAGAGGATATTGGTGCGTTGCATCTCATACCAAAGGAGCTGTCATTGAAGATTGTTAGCAAGATTGAAGCAGGGGAAAGATTTTCTGTGTATGTTGTCATACCAATGTGGCCAGAAGGCATACCTGAGAGTGGTTCAGTTCAAGCAATACTAGATTGGCAAAGGAGGACAATGGAGATGATGTATGCTGATATAGCTCAAGCCATTCAAAGAACTGGAATTGAAGCGCACCCGAGAGACTACTTGACCTTTTTCTGCCTTGGAAACCGTGAGGCTCAGAAATCTAGCGAGTACACTCCCACTGAGGCACCAGAACCCGACACTGATTACTGCAGAGCACAAAAGTCTAGGCGATTCATGATCTATGTTCATGCCAAGATGATGATAGGTAAGGGATCCAACCCAAGACCACTTTTTTATGTTTATATGCACCAAAGTTTTCCGACATTTTTATGTTACATTGTTTAGTACTTTTGTATTTGGTCGTGACATGAGATTAAGAAGTTGTGTTGTGGTGACTCTTGCTTCCTTCAGTTGATGATGAATACATAATCATTGGTTCTGCGAACATAAACCAAAGATCGATGGATGGAGCAAGGGACAGTGAGATTGCGATGGGTGCATTCCAGCCACGGCATTTAACGTGTAATGGGCCACCCAGAGGACAGATATATGGATTTCGACGTGCACTGTGGTATGAACACCTCGGAGATGTTGATGATAGAAGCATTTTCGACGATCCTGAAAGCGAAGAATGCATGAAGCTTGTGAATAATCTTGCTGAAACCAACTGGGGTGTGTACTCTGAGCAAACTTTTGATGAGAATAGAGAATTTCACCACCTCATGCGTTATCCCGTAGAAGTAACCAAGCATGGAGCCATAACGAACCTTCCGGGGCTTCAATATTTTCCTGACACTAAGGCTCGGATTTTGGGTTCCAAATCAGATTATCTTCCTCCGATTCTCACCACTTAGCTTATAAACCATATGTAATTACTTGTTGGGAAGAGGGTGTCGAAGAATGTATGTTCATGTAAATGTCTGTTCTTACCATTTCCATCATAATAAACGTTACGCCTTTAGTGTCTAAGTACAACTCTTTTCTTCGTATTATCCGATTTATATTTGGGTTTAATTATTGTTTAGATATGTCTAAAAATATTAAGTTTGTCTTTTAATTTTTATTAATTTTAATTTGATTTTGATTTTTGAAAAAATTGATATAATATGGTCGATCCCTTAAATTAATTAAAATGGATGAATGATTTTTTATCAAAATGAGAATGATTTACTTTATTGAGAAATTTAACAAAAAAGATTAAATTGTATCAATTTTATTAAAAATTGTAAGGGTAAAGATTAATATCATTGATGTAAGATGTTGAGAGGTTAAAATTTTTAATCAATGATATTATTTTTAACCTCTCTAAATTTTTAATCAATGATATTAGTCTTCATCTTTATCTTTTTCGTTCAAATTTTAAATTAATCATAATCCTCAATAAAAAATATTTAATAAAAATGTGAATTTTAATAAAAATATTAATATAATATTTATATAAAAATTAAATTTTCTCTTAATTTAGAGAGACAAAATTGTTCAATTTTAAAAAAAATTAAATTAAATAAAATTAAAAAAAATATAAAATATAAAAACTAAATTAAATATAAAACATTACCTATTGACTTCACACGTGGTACGTGATTAGAAACTAACCAACGGACTAAATGAAATATTTTTGAACATTTGACAACATATCTGAAAATCTTCTTTAAAGTAATTTTCACAATTCATTTCTCTTGATTTGATCGCTCAGTCACTGTGAACTTGGCCGATGAGACCATACCATTTATATCATTCACCAACCTAGCCCCACACAATACAATACTGTATGTGAGGTGAAAAAACTTAGTCTTATAAATAAAAATACATAATTATCTTGAAGTCATCTATGTTTAAGTCAAGCCTTACCCTCGATGTAACACGCTGGCTCCTTGACTCTGTTAGATTCTCACTTGCATGGGAAAACTTACTTGTTTTCCTCCTTGTTTCGTCCCAGAAAAACAAAAGCTAAAAAGATCGAACTTTTTAATTCAATATACTTCAACGATTCTTTCCAATTTGACTAAACCACAAGGAGATCTCATCGATATTCCTGAGTGAGTTTTGGATGTTTGGTTTTGGAACAATTTAATGTAAGTAAATTAACCCAGAAATTGAGATCTAAGATCACTTGCCTAGCCTTTGCCTCAAAAGAAACATAATACCTGTTGCTTCACTTTGATGATTAGTGTTGCTCATTTTGTACTTTTCGAACTATACACGAAAATATTTGATGGTAAACTTGACAAAACTTTTACCTTCGATAATTCATACATTTAATTTATTTAATTAAATGCAAAAAATGGTAACTTGGGTGGTGGACAAACCACCTTACCTAGTCCGTTTGAAGTAGACAAATGGTTCTTACAAGCGAAGGAGAGAATTGATTCTAGTTTTTGGTTTTGTTCTCCAAACACATCTCTTTCTTCAAACAGAACATTCCCAAGATTCTCTTTTCACCTCTCTCTCTCTCTATTTATATACATTATCGTCAAAAACTGAAATTTTATTTGACTGAATTTGATTACCCTCTATGGTTATGGTGCAGATCATAGCATAGAAGGTAACAAATATATAAAGTTGTGAAAGAAAATGCCTGAGCTGCTACACGGGATTCTTAAGGTAACAATATTTGAAGTTGATAGATTGCATACTGGATGTCATTTGGATTTCTGTCAGAAGGTATCTATCTCATTAAAACTCTTTACTTTTCTCAGTACAATCATCTCATGTTACAACCTTTTTTCGTTCATGTCAATGCCTTCTGCATTAGTTTTCACAGAGATTAACATGCTTATGTTTCTTTTTCCTTCTTTTCATCTGCTTTAAAAAACATTGGAACAAAGGGTACAACACACAAGGGTAAGAGATTTCTAGCCCAAGTCAAGGGTTGTCTGTTGTGCAGGCCTGAGGTATGTTAACCAATCAACAACTTTTCAATCTTTTAACACTATCACATTACTTCTTTCACTTTTTCACTCACGTATATACTTCATCTTTTTCATTAGTAAATGTATAAGACTGGGTTGGCTTCGAAATTTAGAAACTTGACAATATGGGAATGCAATATTTGTGTTTTTGTTACAAGTTTTAAAATATTACTTGTGAAATATCTAGTTTTGGAAAATGTAGAAATACTGGATTTTATTTTATTTTTTATTTCTATGATGGGCTTTGAGAACGTAATATTTCAATTTAAATGTGAGAAGTTATTTTATATTACAATTTTCATGTTTATAGATTTTTTGTTTCAATTATTTTGAATTTTAAAAAATAATCCTAAAAGTATTAAAATTTTAAAAATCATATTTTAAATTTATTAATACATAGCATTTTAATTATGGTGTTTATGAAAAATATAAACTTATATATCGAAACGTTTAAAGAAGAAAATATGATTTTGGTTGAAGTCTGTTTGATCAAATTTACTCAATGATGGCAAGTATTTCATATTGTAGACGGAACAAGTGTTTAGAAACAATTTACTCAAAATGCGACAATTACTTTTTCAGAAAAATATGATTTTGGTTGAAGTTTGTTTGATCAAATTGAATTTCATCGCTAATCTTTCGAACAATTAAATAACTTATTTAGTCTGTGAGCGAGATGAAAATAACATTATGGGGGGAGATGCAGAATTATTTTCAACAATTTTAACAATGCAACACTAAAACTAATTTTGACAAGAGAGGGTACTAAGAGTAGAATCTTGTTTTGTTCAATGGAAACATGTGAAAACTTGAGGAAGATTGTTGGGACAAGATTGTATGCAACAGTTGATTTGGACAAGGCAAGGGTTGGACGAACGAGAATGATAGGAAACCAACCCTCAAACCCAAAGTGGAACGAGAGCTTCGAAATCTACTCTGCACATCGTATCTCAAACATCATATTCACTGTCAAAGATGGTAACCCGATCGGAGCAACTCTAATCGGAAGAGCCTATGTCCCTGTGGAGCAAGTTCGCAAGGGCCCCATAATTAAGAGGTGGGTTGAGATATTAGACGAAGAAGATCATCGTCCCGTGCCGGGTCACTCCAAAATCCGCGTCAGCGTGCAATTCACCAGCGTCACTCAGGACCCAACATGTTCATGGTCTCAGGGAATTCGCATGCCGTTTTCTGGAGTTCCCCGTACATTCTTCAATCAGAGAGAAGGTTGTCATGTTACCTTGTACCAGGATGCTCATGCCCCACGTGGCGTTGGTGTTGTCCCGTACATTCCAATATCCGAAGGAAAAGACTACTTGCCCGCAAGATGTTGGGAGGACATTTACACTGCCATTATGGATGCTAAGCATTTTGTTTACATAACTGGTTGGTCCGTTTACACTGAAATAGCATTGGTTAGGGACAAGGAAGAATCAAATATCACCCTCGGGGAGTTACTGAAGAAAAAGGCCGATGAAGGTGTTAGAGTTCTTCTGCTTATTTGGAATGACAGAACTTCTGTACCAGAATTGACCAAAGATGGCTTGATGGGAACTCATGATAAGGAAACTGCTGCTTACTTTAGAAACACAAAGGTGCATTGTGTTCTGTGTCCACGGAACCCGGATGATGGGAAAAGCATGATTCAAGAACTTCAAATATCAACTATGTTCACTCATCACCAAAAGAGTGTGGTCGTTGATGCAGGTTTTGTAGGGCCATCACAGAAGAGAAGAAGTGTGGTGAGTTTCATAGGTGGTCTTGATCTCTGTGACGGGAGGTATGACACCAGGGACCATCCTCTATTTTCAACTTTGAATACGGTGCATAGAAACGATTTCCATCAACCAAACTTTCCAAATGCTTCCATTGATAAAGGTGGTCCAAGAGAGCCATGGCACGACATTCATTGCAAGCTAGAAGGTCCTATTGCTTGGGATGTTCTGTACAACTTTGAGCAAAGGTGGGAGAAGCAAGTTGGGAAGGAACATCTATTCTCGCTTGATGATCTTGATGGCATTCTAGTCCACCCATCTGATTCACAAAAATCAGAAGTGGGAGTAGAAGACACATGGAATGTTCAGCTGTTTAGATCCATTGATGGTGGTGCTGCTTTGGGGTTTCCCCAAGCCCCGGAAGAAGTTGCTGAATTAGGCCTTGTTAGTGGGAAAGACAACATGATTGAGAGAAGTATTCAGGATGCGTACATTAATGCTATCAGGCGTGCAAAAAACTTCGTCTACATTGAGAACCAGTACTTCCTAGGGAGTTCATATGCTTGGCACCCAACTAATGAGTTTGTGATTGAGAACGTTGGTGCTCTGCATCTTATACCAAAGGAGTTGACATTGAAGATTGTGAGCAAGATTGAAGCAAAAGAGAGGTTTTCTGTGTACATAGTGATCCCAATGTGGCCTGAAGGTGTACCTGAAAGCGAGTCGGTTCAAGCAATATTAGATTGGCAGAGACGAACCATGGAGATGATGTATTCCGAAATTGCTGAAGCCTTGGTAAAATTCGGCATTCAAGCACACCCTCGAGATTATTTGACATTTTTTTGCCTTGGCAATAGGGAGCATAAGGAACCGGGAGAGTATACTCCTCCACAGGAACCAGAGCCTGAGAGTGACTACAGAAGAGCACAAAATTCAAGGAGGTTCATGATCTATGTTCATTCCAAAATGATGATAGGTATGAGATCAAACACCATTATGTTAAAGTTAAGATCTTCAACTGTTGTTCCATGTTTGGGAAAGATTTGACAAATGATTAACAGTGTGTGTATTGGTTCCCTCAGTTGATGACGAATACATAATCGTTGGGTCTGCTAACATAAATCAAAGATCAATGGAGGGTTCAAGAGACAGTGAGATTGCAATGGGTGCATTCCAACCACGTCATCTAGCATGGAATGGAAGACCAAGAGGGGAGATATATAGATTCCGACGTGCACTGTGGTATGAGCACCTTGGGGACCATGGTTTTGACTCAAAAATCTTCGACAACCCAGAACATTTGGATTGCATAGGTCTTGTGAATAGGCTTGCAGAGGAGAACTGGGACATGTACTCTAAGGAAACATTTGATGAACCTACAAAATTCCACCACCTCATGCGCTACCCTATACATGTCGCCCACGATGGAACCATAACATCTCTTCGTTTTGAACATTTTCCTGACACCAAAGCTCGGATTTTGGGTTCCTATTCATATTTCCTTCCTTCGATTCTCACTACCTAAGTATTCATAGAAAGGAGGGATCAAGAGCAATAATGTACATTTGCACCTCCTAGTTAGCATTACATCATTGCATTTTTAATAAAATAGAAATGAAATATTCTAATTTCAATTCTTTTCTTCATCCACAAAAATTACAAATTCTGTTAAAGTTGACCGAGTATAGTATTACTAAGACCAACAACTTATTGCTTCATCATCATGAATCAAACTTAAAAGCACTAATTCAAATCATTAATCGTCTTTTTTCTTTGTATAGAGTCGACACGATAGACTAATTAATAATGCGTTAGAGAGGACAGTCTCTTAGTTTAAGTACGAAATTAATTACTTTATTTTACTCTAAACTTTTGATTTGAGTGAGAATTTGACTACGATTTTATGTGAATTTATTTAAATTCAATTCACTTTTTAAATTTTGTGTTTTTTTTTTCGCTAAGAAGTGGGGATAGTTTTAACGAAAATACTATTAAGGAATATTAAAAGTTGTGATATGATGCGTTCGTTAGCAATACTTTGCATTTAAAAAATTACCTGTAATTTGTTAATTATAGTATATCATGCTAAAGATTCTTCTCAGCATTCTGGTGAAGAAACGAAAGCTGTTATTTATGGCTAACCCCATCTGTATTTCCAATATGAGGGCATAAAATTCCGTTGATGAGTTTGAGGTTTCTCACTGAAGTGGTAGTTGATTCTATTCCAAATTTATCCCTTTTCTGCTAAATTGTTATTATTTGAAACCAAAGTGCCAACAACTAGAACAGAGGATTTTATCCTCTTTATTATTTGCTACAGTACTATTTTGCTTTATTAAATTCAGAGAGAGAAGAACTTCTCTCTGCCTCTTCATTTTTTTCAAAATAAACGGAAAAGAAAAAATCGTGCATGCACGTTACTGAATAATCTTCGTCCTGGATTTGGAATTTGAGGTGATAGATCTGCTAAGAATTCCGTAGATGCATATCTGTGGATACGTTCCACCTTGGCTCTGTCAGATTCTCGCTTGCATGGGGTAAATTATTTGTTCCCTCTCTTTCTTTGTTCGGTACCAGAATTTATTTCTTTTAAAGGATTGTATTTTTCATATCAATACACTTGTACGCTTCTGCCAAATTTGGCAAAACCATTAGGAGATCCCTCTAATAGATATGTCGTTAGCGGATTTCTGAGTGAGCTTTGGGTATTTGTTTTTGGAACAATTTAGTGGAAGTAAATGAAGTCAGAAATTGGGATCTAACTTTTCCAATTATTGGAAACTGAAAGTTTGATCTTGTTAAACTGTTTTACCACTGCTGAGTAATTTAATTTAAGGTTTATCTCTTTAGTTTTTAGTAATTGTTTAATTATATGGGAATCTTTGCTTGTACTGCCTTGCTTTCTGATCAAGTGTGAGATCGGGGGATCAGGGAAATTTGAAAAAGTTTACAGCTTGTTGCTCTTTATCGTGTTCTTCTGAATCTGGTAACACTAAACATAGAATTTCGCTGGCCTACTGAGTTTCGTGGTATTCTAGGTTCTGTTTGTTAAGTCAATTGAGAAGATGCTCTGTGAACAAAACTGTTATGCCTTTTTCTCTGTTTTTCCATGCTTGCTTTAGTTCTTTTGTGTGCCATGGAAAAGATAAGGCTCCCCAATTACAAGGGGAGTTTCAATGTGAGGAGAAATTATATTAAGCCTTGTTGATTGTATCTTGCTGTTCATGTAATTTTTTTTGTTCACTCCAATTGATAGCTGATGACTTTATCATATTCATATGTTGCTCCTCTGTTCTTCCATTTTTTTTACTGTTGTTGTTGACTTGACTGTAGTATGCAAACAGAAACTGAAATCCAACGTCTGTTTCCTTATAATGTAAAGGAGAAGGACACTAGATATAGGAGTAAATTCATACTTGTTCACTACGCTAATTGACCTGAGAAAGCCTCCACAAAAAGTATCATACCAAATAATTTGAGTGAATATGCCCTCAAAGTGGGTTGTTCCATCCTATCGCTTTTACATTTCCTCAAGGTATTGATTAGGTCCAATGAGAACTAAAATACAGTAGATGGACTGAACATCCATATGCTAGGTTGAGTTATTCAACTTAATTTTTAACTGGTACATTGAACTCTTTGCTACAACACTGTCTTCTTTTAATAAAAGCTGGTAGACTGATTATATGGTTTATAGTTTGTGTTAATCAAGCTTGTGGTTAAACCTGCTTTGTAACAGAGCAGAAGTTGTCTGGGATGCTTCCCAAATCCTCCTACGATTAAAGGCCAAGGAATGAGCAACATATCAGAAGATTTTTGGAGCAGCAGTGCTTTGGAAATAGATCAGAGGGCATTTCAATCCCAGAAAAGCGTCGCATCAATTGGCTTACCTTCTGATCCTCAAAGTAGCTCTGGCATTCAGATTGATTCTTCTGAATTTGTCAATGATGGCAAGTATTTTCTTAAAGTCAGCTTATCTATAATCTTTATTGGCTTATTGGTTAATCTCATTATCTAAGGGTGCTTTTCATCTTGTATCATCTTGGTAGTAGCCATTTTCTCTGATGCGGACACAATCTTGCTCAAACTGTTGATAGAGCCATGCAAGACTTATTTCCTAACTGTCACATATCTTAGTATTTTCATGGAATTTTCAAATTCAAAACCCTGACCCTGTAGGGGGACAGTTACAATTACAATTCCAATGCCTTGAAATAGCTTGAATTCCACACTTTTAATGCTGGTTCTGCCATGCAACTTTCACTTTAAGCTTTTGTTTTGCTTTTCATTCTCTTGTTTCTCTCCCTCAGGCAACACAGACACTGATTGTCTACTCCTTTATTTGTGTACATTTTTCTTGTAAACTATATTTTCTTTCAAGTTGATGTAATCTCTTTAGTTACATGTAATAGCCATATATGGAACTTGAAGTACAAATCTAGTTTTCTGGATTTCTCTTGATCCACGTCTCTGATGTTATTTTCATTTTACTTGATGTCTTTCAGTCTTGCATTTTCTTACACTTTCTAACATATCTCCAACTGATTATTATTACATTATATGCAGGTCTTCTTCTCTGGAACCAAATGAGGCGATATTGGGTTAGAAATAAAAGGTCCCAGAAAAAGAAAGAAGTTGGAGAACCTCTAATAAGGTAAATAAATATACAAGGATATCTATGTTATTTCGTTGAATTTAATTTTTTTGACCATAAAAATCTTTGTAAGTAAAAATTTGCACGGATAAGGTGGAAGAGCAGGAAACTGGTGGAGAGGTGGAATTGATCAATAACTATAGGATTCAATTCAGTGATCAAAGTCACTTCTCAAAATGTTTGTTTAAGTTCTAATTCTAGAGTTTTGACTTTATAGTTGGAATACCTCTTATGAGAATCTAATGGGAACCGACAAGGCTTTTCCTCGGCCCATTCCTCTTGGAGTAAGTTCTTGCATGCATTGGATTGTCTCTTCTCATTTCCATGTACATGACAGGTCATTTACAAGTTTAGTGTCTATTTCTCTCTAATAATTTTAATCCAGCCTCTCTCATTTATAATGTCTATCAAGAAAGAAATAGATGCAAACACATGACTTTGTCCTATAAAACTGAAACATATGCAGGTTTCTTCTCATTCATGCATTCTTACTTGGTTATTTTCTGTTGATATTCATGAACAAGGATTCAGGAAATGCTCCTAACTGATTACAATATCATAACCTGGCAGGAAATGGTTGAATTTCTTGTTGATATTTGGGAGATGGAAGGATTATATGACTAAGCAGACAAAACAGGGTTTTTTTCCTTAGATTTTGCAGAAGGATAATTGTACAAGGGATAACCTTTTTCAAAAGCTAAATGGGTTAGCTCTTAACTAATTGGGTTTATTTTTTCTTCTGGGGTCCTCATTTCTGATTTCTGCGTAATTAACGAGGTGATTCATATAAATTTGTTAAATCTGTTTTTACGATTTGTAAATAGAGTTAAATTTATGCTACTCCAATTTGTTTTATGTAGTTTAAGGTTCCCATATAAATTACCATGCATATACGGTAATGATACTTTTTGATGGTGCAATTAATATTAAGAACTTGACTTTCATAAGATGAAAGGGTGTAGAGTAGAGGGAAAAATAGTAGTAAAATGCAGCTGTATATAAACTTGTAATTATTTAATAGAAAAGCAGTGTTTGATATTATAGTAAAAGCATAGTCAGATAAAACAAAATGATGAAAAAAAAGTAGTGTTTTAAAGTATAATGATTTATATTTCTTAAAAGATCACGATAAGATGTGTGGAATTGGAAGAAAGATCAGCAGAGAAAATGGTGAGCCTGGAGCCTCCAAAGTTGACTTAAATGCCCATGTTTCTTGATTTCAACGTGTCTTATTAGTTACTGGTAATAAGTAGGTACGTGGGGCGGGTAGGTTACGGATACTAGCTTCCACATATCTTAGTTGTTGGATGAATATTTTTCTCGTATCTGTATCTATATTTATGCGGATATCCATTATGCACGGGTACCTATGAGTATTTACAAAAGAAAAATTTAATATTTAACAATATATTTTAAACATAAATTCAAATAAAAATACAATGCATAACATTCATAAATTTAAATTTTAAACAAAGTGCAAATAACTCATTTAAATAGTAATCAATGAAAATTTACAAATAAATTGAGATTTTTTAAAATCAATTAATTAAAAAAAACTCATTCAAAATTAATGTGTTAATATTTTAATCATTTTTTTATTTTTTTTAAATTTAAATTAGAGAATAGTGGGTACGGATAGGGATGTCAAAATGGGCCAAGCTCGCTAGGCTGGTTCGCCAGCCTGCCAAAAAAAGGGTGGGTCGGGTTGAAATTTTCAGTCCGCCAAACCGCTGTAACCCGACCCACGTTAGCCCACCAGTTTAGCGGGCCAAAACGGTCAGCCCGCCAACCCGTTTTATAATATTTTTTTATTTTTTTATGTTTAAAATTAAAAATAATTACAAAATAATACTTTTTTATATTATATAAATAAATTTATATATATAAAATAGATTTATAAACAAAAAGTTAAAAATATTAAAAAAGAAAAAAGACAGGCCAGCCCGTCCGAAAACGAGACGGGTTACAATATCCAGCCCGTTTATTGGTGGCGGCTCAGCCCGACCCTGCCCGTTTTTGATGGGCCACAGGTGAGTCGGGCCAAAACGGGTAGGGCTAGCCCATTTTGCCACTCCTAGGTACGGACACTATGATACTTGTACCTGTCCCGTTAACATGCGGGTATAAAAATATACTCATATCCGTTATCCGCGAATATTCATTTACAATATTCATTTTTTATCCGTTGTAGGTTTTATTCACATATGAATACGAATTTTTTTGAAATTTCTAATAATAAGGTGGTCAAGTTTTAGGGTTGATGAAGTGATGTTTGTCTTCAATTACTAATAGATTTTAAAAAAAAAGTTCAATTATCGACAAATTTATTAGCGAAGTTTATCACCACACACTCAAAGTTCAAAGCTACTATTTCAACAATGAAAATATCCGTATATGCATTATCAAATAATTTTATTTACAAATTTTATAAACAAATTTATTGAAAGATTCGTTACCAATAGAAATACCTATTAATAATTAAAATTTTAAAATCTATTTGTAAGATTTGTCAATAAATGTTTTATTGATAGATTTTTTTTATCAGCAAATTTCCTTTAACAATATAATATTTTCTTTTAGTGCATTTTAAACTTTTTAAATAACTACATTTTTGTATAGAGTTAATTTATAATTATAAGACATCTTTATTTTATATCTTTCAAATTAAAATTTCATTCTAGTCTTATGAACGGTTTCATTCAAAACACAAGAGATGTGGGACTTGGAATTGTAAAACTAATATAATGAACTGTTTGAATCAAAGATCAGCATGCATCACTAGTTGTATACTAACATTATGGAAGTGCTGTGGAAGCAACATGTTCCAGTAAAATGTGAAATTAATGTAACCATTTTTATGTGAAAGGGGGGAAATAATTGACTAGTAACAAAATATATAATTAATGTTAGAGATAAATCAATTATTTTCTTTCACCTATATAACTTAAACTTTTCATATCATTGATTAATTGTAGATTTAGCTTTTCATATTTTTCTCAGTATAATATGTTTCATAACTTACAAACCTAGTTTAAGTTAATAAATCCATTCTAACTCCCTTATCTACATTTGTTCCTACAAAATATTTCAAAATTAAATTAATTAAATTTAATAACAAATTATTTTCTTTTCTTTTTCTTCCAACAGTATATGATGAATCCTGGAATAATAAACTAACGTTTTATGAACGCAACGACTAATGTTGGAACAAGAATATAATCTGATGGGATCTTCAAACTTCTTTCCCAATTAAGACCATGAACAAATATTTATCCAAATATAAACATTTTTTTATTTTGAATAAACTTTAAAAGACCATGTAGACTAAATAAAAATGCATAAATTGTATGACCAATTCAATCAAATAGGAGAGAAAAACATGAGTAGAATTGGACATACTATAAAATAAATAAAAAATAATAATTATGGTGTTCAAATTGAGAGTACAATTTTCTTTCTGGTGAAGAAGACTATTCAAATTTCAAGCTTGTCTTGATGTTTCCGACATGTCTCTTTAGTTGTGGTCTTCATCCACAATGTTGGGACCGACAATTTAAGATTCTTTGACACCGGTTTAATAGACTTTTTAAATCCGTTCATAATCATCATTGTATCATAAATATATTCATTATGTAGAAAAATAAATATATTTTCTACATTTTAAATCATTTTATTATATTTTAAACTAATTCTTATTTATTTTAAATGCCTCCGAACAAAATTGTGTACAAGAAATTATAAAACAAAGATAGAATAGATTTAAATCTCATTAACATTACATCTCTGTACTCAACAAATGAAATATATAGTATTTAGAAGTAATTTACTGTCTTCTACTTCCCATGTTTGACATCATTTTAATGGACTTTTTAATGATCAGGTTATTGGACCTATCTTCACATTTCAGCCCAAAACCTTAAAATGTGTTGCTGATGAAAAAAAACCCAAACTAAACTTCAGGGAAAACAAGAAACATGCTCAACATTAAATATTTTCATTTTTTATCATTAATTATTGTTATTTATTCTTTTAAAGAGAATGTTAATCGGATCTGAAAAACACTTGGTTAACGTATTATTGATTTTATTATTTATATATTAAAAATTAAAATAATTAATTTTATTAATTAAAATAATATAAATTTTTGTAACATATTTTATAAAGATAAAATTATCCTTTCAAATTTTTTAACAATACTTTTTTTCTTAGTGAAATCTTGCATTCATATTTAATTGTTTTTATTTTTAACTTGTTGGATGTAAAACACTATTTTTCTTTTTTGGTATTTTTGTTAATTTAAAATTTTTTACATTTAATTATATTTTTATTTTTAACAATATTAAAATATAATTATTTTTTAATTTTTTATTTATGTGAATCAAAGAAAATGTTATATAAAATAATATTTATAGACATTTTAACCTTAAAAAAAATAAATATTAATAATTATTAAATTAGAATTCATTCAATATCACAATTAATTATATGAATTTTTATAAGATTTAATACATATTAATTATTTTTAATCATTGTCCTAAAACATTTATATATCCTACTTTTCTAATATTTTCAATATACAAGAAGCATCCCTATATCCCACCCCCTATTACTTTCCGACCAGTAAAATAAAAATAAAATAATACATGTACTTATTATATAAAATATTTTACATAATTATTTAATTTCATGTACTTATTATATAAAATAATAGATGTACTTATTATAATAATTCCTTTTAAACTCTATTTATTATTTTTTATTAATTAAAAAGAAAAACTTGTACACGCACAAGACACATATATTTATTAATTTCTAAAATCAATTACATATGATTTGTAGACTCTATTTTTTGTTTATTTATGCTTTTTATATTTATTATCTTTCTCTTCCTAAAAAATCACATATCCACTAGAATGTTAAATGACATTCTTTTTCAAATCAAAAAATGTTGTACAACGAAACTTATTTTAACTAATAAAATCAAAATAAGGTAAAGATGTAAAAATTGTATGCATGAATGTTAGTGTGAATGTAAAAATAGGAGTTTTGAATAAAGATAAATTGTTGGTGCATGATAGTGACAGTTGAAGTGGCATGAGTTCAAAGTCTCTTATTTTCCTTGTCAAAGACTTACAGCGGCAAATCATGGTGATGTTGCTTCATAGCCAACACTACCACAACAATCAAAGACTCAAAAAATAAAAAATAAAAAATAGATAACAATAATAATGAGTTAGACAAAATATAGGACACAAACCACCAAAACTTAACATCCATCACTTAATTGTTTTGAATTCCACAAAAAATGTTAATACATTATATATTACCACATCCTATGCTGTGATGACATCAGTTTAATAGACACATTAATTTCTTAAATAGAGTTTCGTATTAGAAGATAAAATTTTCAATAATTTGTATAGTCCTAAAAATTAATAAATACAACAATAAAGATACTTTGTTTTTAGTGAAAATTAATAATTGTTAAAAGTTTGTTGTTCAGAAAAATGTTATCCAAACTATATAATTTTGATTTGTTGAAAAACGAGGAAAAGAGGTGTGAAAGAGAGAACAGTAGAAAAAATGGCGATCCTGTAGCCTCCAAAGTGGACTTGAATGTCCTCAACGAGTTTCTTGATTTTAACGTGTTTTCTTAATGAATGGTAATAACATGGTCATGTCATTAATATCTTATACAGACATTATTTGACCTATTTATATAAACAGATAGATTGAGCTCAAGTTATTCGGTTTTAGAAAATTTGAACTCAAATTATATCAGATTAAAATAAAGTTACACTTAACGCAATTTTTCAGTCTTTTTAATATTCATATATCATGATCGTAAACAGTGTTAAATATGTTTTTAATTTTTAATAAAAAATAAAATTAGTCTCCTTTTTAAAATTTTGATCTAATATAATTCGTTAACTTTATAAATGTGGAAATCTAGTTCTTTTAACTAAATTTTGTTAAGTTTATTTTACGTTTTAAAGACACAATATAATTCTCTAACTTTATAGATGTGTGAATCTAGTTCTTTTAACTAGATTTTGTTAAGTTTATTTTGCGTTTTAAAGACAGTTCATGATAGTATTTGAGTTAATATTGAAACAAAGATATGTCAAATGGTGTAAACAATTTAAATACTATTATAAATTATGTTTGAAACGTCAAATAAACTTAACAAAATTTAGTTAAAATGACTAAATTTACACGTTTTTAAAGATAGGTGACTAAATTAGTTCAAAATTTAAAAAAAAAAAGACTAATTTCAATTTTCACTAAAAGTTAGAAGATAACAAATATATTTAAACCCAGGAATATTTACTTTTGTTCGTTTTAGTTATTTTTATATCATTATTATTATTACTTTTTTCATTTATTGAGTCTCTTTATTTAATTTCTATTTTTCTCTATTATTTTTAAGTCTTATAGATATTTTTAGTAGTTTTTTTTTTTTCATTCAAATTTGATCACTGGAAAGTGAACATGTATAAGTCATTTTTAATTAAATAAATACTGATTTTGAGTAAAATTTATTTTGTTATAAAATATCTCTATTTTCCTTTAAGATCTTATATATGTAGAGTTTTAGAAATCTTTGTTTTATGTCAATGTGTAAGTCCTTCATATTGATGAGATGAATAAGATTTTATAAATATTTTTATATAAATAAATCAGTATAACACTTAAATAATATTTATATTACTTAAAAAGTAAGTAAGTAAGTAATTTTGTTTACCACTACTATCTCTCTCTATATATTATTAGTTTCACTAATATTTGTGTAAATAAACTTTCTCCAATACTTATAAATTTAATTTTACATATTAAACAAAACTATTTAGAATAAATAAAATAATAGTTTCTAATAAAATATATTTAATATTATTTTTTTCAAAGATTTCTTTTTTGTTATTTTTGTATTCATTAGAATTGATATTTAGATCTAACAAATCTTGAAGTATACTAGATACATTTTGATCAGCTTGACAAACACACACTACTGAATATATATCAAAATTATACATGAATATACAAGACTTTGTTGTCAAACATATAACAAATGATTTTATATCTATTATTCAAATTCCAAAATAATTAAAGAGATGTTAATGTATATACCGCTGGTACAGAAAGACATGTGATTAATTAGCGAATTAGCCAATCATATATTAAAAGAATTGAGTTAAGTTTACATTTTATATATAAAAATTATTTTAAAATAAGCATACAATAAAACAGTACATAAAATATATGAAAGTAATAATTAATTTTTAATAACAAGGTGAATACTAGATATTGATAAAATAACGTGTGAAAAATAAAAACAAAAAATATCTCATGTCTAAGAATAAAAACTGAGTTTGCTATATATAAAAATGAATAAAGCAATTGATTGTTTCCACATGAAATAACATTTAAATGTAGCACACATATTTTTTTATTTCCATTCAAACATACAATTATCGGTGTAAACAAACTTTCATAATTTAGTTTATCTTTTAATTTTTTTGAGTTGTCAATGTTCTGTATTTTTAAAATACACTAATTTTAATAATCATATTTTTTAATATATATTTAAAATATTTAAATCAGTATATATTCTTGAAGGTACAAACTCAAAACACAAAACAAAAAATCTAGCATAAGTAATTAATTTGTTAAACTATCGTTACTTTTAATTTAAAAGAAGTCTAGACATTAATAAAAAAATTTCATATTACATGAGTTTTTTCTCGCAAATTTATTAAAAAGATTTATAGGAAAAGAGTTTTTTTTGTTCTTCTTTTTAAGAATCTTAATTGACAAATAATTTATTCATGGATAATTATTTCCTACAAAATTATAAGATTCATAATTATTTTTTATAAAATTTGTTGTGAGAAATGTTTTATACAAAATATTTTACAAAAAGAATTGATAACAATAATTTTTCATAATAAAATTTATAACTATTTCCTAAAACAGAATTTTAAAATAAAATTGACATATGAATTTTTTTAGAACAAAAAATAGGTGGATAAAAAACGTTGCAAAGAAGAATGAAGAGTCAAACACGCAGAACACAACTGGAAATTTAGGATGAGTAGGCAGCATCCAACCAAAGATAGAGTGTTCAGTCCAATGTCCAAGGTTGCCATTTCAACAAGGAAATCACTTCTCATATATAAATATATATATATATATATATATATATATATATATATATATATATATATATATATATATATATATATATATATATATATATATATATATATATATATATAAATGA